>ERZ808044.133-NODE-133-length-104914-cov-16.401986_pt1 | contig 104914 bp, 101 predicted proteins | sample MGYA00380195_ERZ808044 | MGnify/ENA primary metagenome ERZ808044 (study PRJEB31490, sample SAMN06133423) | mouse gut metagenome | isolation source: Z7_2 | host: mice | place: China: Chengdu | collected 2015-05 ...
GGAGATGCGGAAAAGCGGCTAGTTAAAGGGAAATAAGCCATTTTAAATTAAACTGACTTAAAATCCCGACAATGAAGACCTTGGACAAGTAAGGATAAGGAAATACAAGGATTTCGGGCATTTTAGCCTGAACCAAAAAGCCAGTTTTGAACCATTTTCGGACAGATTTTTAAATAGTTATGCAGAGTTATCCGCAGGGATGGGCTTTTGGCCTATCCTGCGGATATTTTTGTATAAATTTGCACCTTTCAAAAATGGCTTCGATATGGCAGGACTAGACAGCAATGATATGGTTGTAAACCTTTACGGATTTGCTATAATAATTAATAAAGAAAGGGCTGCTAATGAGTGATACTAAATACCTTTTATAAATCCGGCGCGTATGCCAGCCTGTATAAGTCTTATGGAGAGACGGTAGAAAAACGGACAGCGGATGATATAACGGTCTCCATAGTCAGACAAAGCAGGCCAGCCGGGTTGTTTGGATATTTCGAAAATGATGGTAAGAAATAATATCGAGGTTGATGTAAAAGTAAAATGCATTGAAAATGGCACGACACAGAAGCAGGTTGCAGAGAATATAGATACTACTAAATCATATGTAAATCGTGTAATCAAGAAGCGGGACGGTGTTGTGAACCACACTTTTGTACGAGTTATGGAAGCTTTAGGATACGACATCGAGTTGCACTATGTGAAGAGGGAGGATTCCTGATCTGTGGAGCTGCCTGCCAGGAAAATTATAGAGCAGCCTGAACTGAAACTTTACTATGAAGGTTTTGGAACCGGCCGGGCAGACTACTGTATTGTTGCGGATGATGAGACGCCATCATTTGCCATTTCACTTGAATATATTATGGTGTGCGAGCTATGAATAATGTTTTGACTGATAATATAGATAAAGTACATACAACGGAAATGGGTATCGATCGAATTAGGAAGAATCTTAGTCTGGGGGATATTGATGTTGTGGCATGGTGCCGGTCAAAAATTCTGGATATAGACGCTGTAATAATCAGACAGGGAAAGAATTGGTATGTCAGGATAGACGGCTGCGTGATCACAGTGAATGCAAGCAGCTATACGATTATTACGGCACATAAAGAAAAAGCATAGGTGAATTGATATAAATTATGAAGAAAGAGTATTCACATGAATTGCTTGAGAAGTATAAGCACATTGTAGGAGAGAGCATAGATGAATAAGGCCGGGCTGAGGCAGGAAGGGATTTTGCGAGCGGCAGGGAAAAACAATCTTGGAATATGTGATGAGGTCTGGCACGCCATTATTCGAGAGGATAGATTTGTCAATTTTGAGCTGCAGGATATGGAATGGCTGTTTGAAACTAAGGATCATGAATGACTGATTGCCAACAGGGAATTACCGATGCTGATGAGAGCAATATTATAATTTGTATATTGCTCGTTAAAAGGATTATTTTAGTGGTAAAGAAATTTTAACAGTCAAACCGTGAGGAGAGTTTTTCAAAAAATAAAGCTTTCTATGATGGGCATCCACAATCTGACGTACAATTTTATGCCCCAGGCCGTGCTCTGTAACATTGTTTTCCTCCTGGGTGCTGGTTATAGGCATGCCATTATTTAGCAATGACAGCTTCGAGGTGGCGATTCCACATCCGGTATCACTGATTTCAAAAAGGCAGAGCTCCATATCCGACCCAACGTAAAGTGTGATTTTACATCCATTGGGATTGTGTGTAATGCTATTGCCGACCAGATTTCTTAACATCCGGTAAAGCAAAAAATCATCACCGTTTAGAAGAACAGGTTTGCCTGGGCTGTCCTCTGCTATTTCTATCTCATATTGTTCTGGCAGTTCATTCAAAAATTCGCTTGCAACCTGCCGTGTTAATTCTACGGCATTTACTGCGTTTTTCTTTAAGGCATACATGGAATATTCCAGCTTCGTAATTAAATTCAGGTCTGTAATAAGCGACCGTAGCTTTTCGCTTTTTTGACAGATTGCTTTTGCCTGTTTCCGTACGGAAAATGGCAGACTGGAATTATCTTCGATTTCGCAGGCATAACCGTAAATAATGGAAAGCGGTGTGCGGACATCATGGGAAATTCCCCGTATCCATTCCGCACGGGTGTTATCCTTTTTCATCAGATATTCTCCGGCACGATTCAGCCCTGCGTTGATTTCAGCCAATTCGCCTTTTTCTTCCAAATGGAACTCTTTTCCCTGTGAAAGCGATTGAATACCGCTTAAGATAGGTTCCATTGATTTTTCAACCTGATGTGCACCTCGTACAAATAAGTAAAGCATCAGGAAAATATTGATTAGAAATGCAATACCAATCCCGATACAGAATGGCCCTATATAAGCAGTGTTTGTTGAAATGTAATGGTTGAAAACACTTCCGGGGATAAAACCGATTACCAACAGGCCGTCTGTCCGTTTCCAGATGTTCACGGGATAATCGTCCAGATACCAACGGCTGAATACTGCGATATCTGTTGCAGTGTATTCACGTGGCAATTCTTCTGGCAGACCATCTTCCCATATAACGGTGCCATCGTCATTTAAGATCATAGCCCAGGCATTGGCATGATGTAATATTTCAAGTGCCTGTGTGTCAGCAGTCAGTTTCCCATTCAAGGCGGTCACATGGCCTGAGAAGTCCTCGATTGGAAAATTGGAATCTGCTACGCCATTCAGATATGCGATGAAGAAAAAGGTACCTACCAATAGCACATTAACAGCCAAAAAAAGAACTATGATCCGGATGGTGGAAAAGATATAGCGGCGAAAAAACGTTCTGCGGTATTTATTATTTCGTTCCCTTAATATGCAGATTGCGGATGGTTACAATTTATATCTGTATGATACATCCTTGCCGGTGGCAAAGATGAACCGCATTTTCATGGAGAATGGAATTGATATTGGGGAAGCGCATCTTTGTGAGGATACATTGGAGGACTATTTCAGGAAAATTACAGGGGGTGAGGGGATTGCTTAAACTGATTCAATGTGAGTTTTGGAAACTAAAGCGCAAGCATTTTGTGTCCTTTGTGATCTTCGCAGCCCTGCTTTTTCCAATTCCCTTTACAGCATTGGTATTGGCAGGGAATGTCGGAAATTTTACTGGTTTTGACGCTGTTTTTGGACTGCTTGTAACGCTGGGAGAACCGGTTATGCTGCCTATCGTTTTAGGGATTGTGGCGGCCATGTTGTTTTTTATGGAGCGTGATAACGACACCCTGAAAAATCTGCATACCATTCCTGTTTCGCCCGCGAAAATCCCAAGCGCTAAAATTGCCGTTCTTTTTATTTTAGGTTTGGTTTATTCGTTGGCAACCTTGTTATCCTCTATGATCGGGGGAATGATAGCTGGGAGCGAACTGTTAAACATTGGTGAAAAGATATGGATTTCTATGATCACCAGCCTGTTATATACAGCCAGTACATTGCCGGTGGTCATTATGATTGTTGGAATGAACCGTTCTTACATCTTTTCAATTATATTGACATTTTTCTACACTATGTTTGACTATATGCTGGCGTATGGCGGACAATTTGCATCGAAAGAACCAGCTATGAAACTGATTTCCAACATCTTTCCTGCCCCCACGATTTACACTGGTGGCAAGCGGCACAGTTTGTTTCGCCGGATTCTCCGGCATATGCAATCATAGAGCCATATTTTTTGCCGCTGTGGATTGTTGTTGTAACTGTTTTTATGATTGGCACAATATCTTATCTGGTAATCGTAAAGATTTACAGAAAACAGGAAAGTTGAGGTGAGAACAATGATAAGAATCGCAAAAACGGAAGTTTCTAAATTAAAAAGGTATTCTGTTGTCTGGATCGGCGTTGCCACGATGCTTACGGTTGTCCTGCTTACCCGCTTTATGGCAACTGCATCGGATGGGGCTGTCCATACGCTTGAAAATTTTTCAAACAGTGTGATTTGGAATAATTTCAGCCTGATCTTTCCGGCGACCATTACCATGATTGCCGGTTATATCATTGAAAGGGAACGTGTGGACGATACATTGAAAAATATTTTGACCATTCCAATCACGTTTCGGAAATTGCTGGCTGGCAAATTGATTGCCGTTGGCGGTTTGTCAATCCTTCTGGCCGTTATAGAATTTGTTTTTACCATGACTGTGTTTTTCATAAGCCGTTTTCCGGGCTTTTCTTTTGCAGGGATGATGGCGGCTCTTTTTAAGAAGATTGGGATGAACCTTTTTGTTTATGTGGCTGTTCTTCCAATTATTATATTCACCGGACAGCGCGCGGGCAACTTTATGGCTGGCGTTGGATTCTCTTTCTTTTATGGATTTATAGGAACATTTGCGTCCGGTCATGGCCTTGGCAATATTTATCCCATTACTGCTGGACTTTCGCTTATCAATTACCAAAATGGTGAAATGACGGCTTACAATAAAGTTTTAAGCACCGGAATATTGTTTTTTATGTTCGCTGTCAGTAATGTTATGGTTTTATTCTCCAAAAATAAAGTGCCAACTGTAAAAGCGAATAAAAAGGTAAAAAAACACGTTAAAAGCGCAACCGTGGGGGTATACCAATTGGAAAATTGATGCATGACTTCACCTGTACAGACACAGTAGATATGTATTATATGACATCGGCAGACAAGATGAGATTATTTATAGAGAGCAAAAAGGAAATCTTAGAAAAGTGTTTTTACTATAATCAAAAAATGCGAGGTGTTTGGACTAACCGTGCAATGAAAAAAGATAAGAAAGCCGTTATTTATGGGCTTTTACGACATTTTGAAAAGTATTCTACCCCAATTAAAAATATTAAGGAAACTAATTCTTTTTTGCTTAGAGAGGTTATAGGGTGAAAACTGTATATGATAATTGTTTGGCAATGAAACGTGTGCTATACTTGGAACATGGGAAACCATAGAGCCGGGCGGCTACCCCCTTTTTCGGAGGGGCTAACCCTCCAGACGAAAGAAAGGAGGGCGTTGCCAATGATGATTACATACTCTGATTTGGTTCAGGCTGGAATATTCATTATTGCCCTTATTGGATTGTGCTACACAATTTTCAAGGGAAAACGAAAATAGCCGCCACTACTGCCCATAGTGACGACTGACGCTGTAAAGCGTTGACTTTGTTATTATTTGGAAGGTAGCCACTTCTGTGGCTTCCCTTTCCACATTTTTACTATATCATATCTGGAAGCGGCATACAAGAGCCAAACACAGGTTGTTTGCGCTCGGCTGCCAGATAGTCCGTATCTGGCTCTTCAGGAAAAATCATTATGATTTTTTGCCTGCTGCCTTTCTGTAAAAAAGGAATAAAGAAATGAAATACTCGTAGAAAGAATCGATCCCGCGGAGCTCCCGGCACACCTGATATTCAAGCTTAACTATTTATACCATATGGAGCTGGGAAAGGGCAGTTTCTTGATTATGTCTGTGGCCGGTAGAGATATGAAACATACCGTGTGCTGATGGATTCCATGGACAAAGATAAGACATAACAAAATCTACGTTAGTGTACTAACCGTCCAATGAAAAAAGATTAAAAATATTGTATCCTCTTATCAGAAACATAAAATGGCACTGACAGGAGGGAAAAAATGAAGATAAGGACAGATTTCGTAACGAATTCGAGCAGCAGTAGTTTTATTCTGGCAAGGAAAGGAGATTTGACGGAAAAACAGAAGAACATAATTATTGCGTATGTTGAGAAGGAATTGCTTGGCCAAAAAATGATGACGCCCGATAACAGCGAGGAAGAAATCCAGAGGATATTTGAAGAAAATGATATCGATGAAAATAAGCAGGAAAAAATAAGAAAGGCTCTGAAAGAAGGGAAAACGATTTATAGTGACTGGGTAAGCTTTGAAGAAAGCGATTACGATCTGGCGGACATGTTCGAGTCTCTGTGGGAAAAACTGGAGGAGGCGGATGGCGATAATTTTGAAACCATTGACGGCTCGTTAGATTATTAGGGACAGGAAAAATATGAGAATGCGAAAAGAAAAGGACTTTCTGACCCTATTTGACGAGAAGACCGGACAGTATCTGCGCACAGGTATTATCAAAGAGGGAAAGGATACCGGAGAAGATCCCTTTATGAGTTCTTTTCCGGAGCTTTTGGACGTAGGAATCATGGGACATTGCACTCATGGAAAAAGCGGTCTGTGCATAAAAGCTGGCGTCGAATGTTATCAGGATGGGCTGCATGCAGAACAGCCTAACATGAAATTGCAGGACTTTCAGGAGCTTGTGACCCAATGTATGGGAAAAACATATCAATTTGCCTTGGGTGGCTGCGGCGATCCGGATCAGCACGAAAATTTTGAAGAAATATTATATTTGTGCAAAGAAGCAGGCATCGTTCCCAATTTTACCACTTCCGGATTGGGGATGACAGAGCGTATAGCGGGGCTTTGCAAAAAGTACTGTGGGGCAGTAGCAGTGAGCTGGTACAGAAGCGGATATACCCTTAAAGCCATAGCGTTATTGACAGCCATGGGGGTTAAAACCAATATTCATTATGTCTTAAGTAAGCAGACAGTTGCAGAAGCGTTGTGCAGGCTGAAGGAACACAGCTTCCCTGAAGGAATAAATGCGGTTGTCTTTTTGCTTCACAAACCGGTAGGCCTGGGCAGCTATAAAAATATGATCGGGCAAGACAATAAGGAATTTCAGGAACTGATCGAGTATATTGCGTCAGAAGACTGTGACTATAAAATCGGGTTTGATTCCTGCACAATACCGGCACTGATAGGGCACCTTGAAAAAATAGATGCCGACAGCCTGGATACCTGTGAAGGGGCCAGATGGTCTGCCTATATTACGCCGGATATGAAGATGCTGCCCTGCAGCTTCGATAATCAGGAGCAGAGATGGGCAGTAAATTTAAAGACGCATTCCGTGGAAGAAGCATGGAACAGTGAAACCTTTGAGGACTTCAGAAATCATTTCCGCAGGGCCTGTCCTGCCTGCATGGCAAGACAAAAGTGCATGGGCGGGTGCCCGATCAGGCCGGAAATTGTATTGTGCCGTGAAAAAGATTTGTACCGGTCAACTGGAGGCCTATAGGATATGGGGAAAAGAGTCGGCGAGCAGGAAAGTGAGGGATGCCGGATGGCAGAGAAAATGTTAGTAACACAGGCGCTGGATGAAAGAGACCTGCTTATAAAGAAAATTCAGAATAAGATTGCAAAGGCGTATTTTACAGACGTGAAGAAGCGCAATGAGAAAAAAGTACAGGAGCGTAGAATTCCCGAGGATGACTTTTGTCAGGAAGCAAAGAGCGCATATCAGCAGATTATGGATCTGATCGAAAGGTTTCAGCAGATTGATGCTGCAATTGTTGCATCTAATGCTGCGACCATTATCCATACCTCATTTGGAGATTACACGGCAGCAGGGTTATGCTGCCGTGTAAATCAATCGGCATGTCTTGAAAACAAGAACGATTATGAGATGACTTCCTAAATAGCTCAGTGGGTAGAGCACATGAACGCAATCATGTTGGCGAAGGTTCAAATCCTTCTTCAGGAACCCGGTTATAGCTACGTGAACGGTTTTTGATTCTTTGTTGTATGTGAATTTTAAAAGTGGAACGGTTTTGATTTTAAACGATCATTTATGAAATATGAACTTTTCTACAGGCATAGAAATATGCTGAAATCCATGAAAAAGGTTACGTGTCAAATCGGCTGACGTGGAGTGATCCTCATGGCTGTGTTGCAGGCATTTTCATTTCCAGGGGGAAGGGATAAAGCACCCCTGAAAAGTTATAAATATAGAGAAGGCTGCCAGGATTATGGCGGTTATGGGAGATGCAGAGGGTACCTAAGGGTATCCTTTTTTTATGCGCAGACCCATTTTCTTATCCCGGATTTATGGACAGGATGAAAGAGTAGCATTTTGTGGTGACATATGGTATATTTTAGAGGATATTTAAAGCGGCTGGCATGAAATGGAGTATTGTATCAGTTATGGAAAGGGAGATGGAAAAATAGCTGCTTTTACTCATTGCAGATGGATATAGAGGGTGAGAAGGCTGCCTGTTAAATAAAAGCACTGACAGAAATAATCGGAGTAAACTTACCATGCAAGATACCACAATTGATTACTACAATTCTAATGCAAAACAATTTATCCAAAACACGATATCTGTCGAATTTAAGGAGACACAACAGCGTTTTCTGTCCAAACTGAAAAAGAACGCATTTATTCTGGACTTTGGCTGCGGCTCCGGCAGAGATACCAGGTATTTTCTTGATCAGGGGTGTCAGGTAGATGCCATAGATGGTTCCGAAGAGTTATGCAGACTTGCTTCCCAATATACAGGTATAAAAGTAAGGCATATGTTTTTTCAGGATTTATCTGTAAAAGAGAAGTATGACGGTATCTGGGCCTGTTCTTCTATTTTGCATTTACCGTTGCATGAACTAACAGAGGTTATGCAGAAAATGTCAGATGCCCTGAAGGCGGATGGAGTTATTTATACATCCTTTAAATACGGGACTTTTTCCGGACAGAGAAACGGCAGGTTTTTTACAGATATGACAGAGGATTCTTTTGCGAAGCTTATACTCAAAATAAACAGCCTGGACATCGAAGAACAATGGATGACGTATGATGTGCGTCCCGGAAGAGGTGAGGAAAAATGGCTCAATCTGATCTTGCGGAAAAAATAATTTTTAATGAAGAATATAATGATGAAATAGAGTCTACGGATGTAATGACCGGGGATAGGAACAGAAGACGCTTTTTGTACTATCAGCTAAAAATGAGTATGCTTAAAGCCAGGCAGATTGATATTATAGTCTCATTTCTTATGGAATCGGGCGTGAGGCTGATACTGTCAGATTTGAAGGCGGCATTGAGCAGAGGGGTTCCGATACGCATTCTCACAGGGAATTATCTGGGTATCACACAGCCGTCTGCGCTTTACCTGATTAAAAGAGAGCTGGGAGATCAGGTGGACTTAAGATTTTATAATGACAAAAAGCGCTCTTTTCATCCAAAGTCCTACATATTTCACTATGAAAAAACAGAAGAAATCTACATTGGTTCCTCCAATATTTCCAAAAGCGCGTTGACTTCCGGAATAGAATGGAATTACAGATTCAGCAGTGCTGCCGACAGCAAAAATTTTACCTTATTTTATAAGACATTTCTGGAACTGTTTGAGCATCATTCGATTGTAATTGATCGTGAAGAACTGGTCAGATATTCTAAAAACTGGCACAAACCTGCGGTAGCCAAAGATTTGGCCCGGTATGATGATCTGGAGGATGGCATAGACAAAGCTATCCGGGAGGAAATTTTAAAGCAGGCAGCAGAAGCCTTTAGAAATGTGAGAAAATCGGAGGATTACGGATTTTCGACGGAAAGCAGAAGGAGACGGATAAATCGGTGATTTTGGCATCTGTAGCAACGCTTGGGAGAGATGAGTATTTAACGGAACACTACTTTAAGCCGGATTACTTTGATTATGTTGTGATTGATGAATTTCACCATGCGGTAAACAACCAGTATCAGAAGATTGTGAATTATTTCAGACCACAGTTTTTGCTTGGCCTTACCGCCACGCCGGAGAGAATGGATGGCAGGAACATTTATGAAATCTGTGATTATAATGTCCCTTATGAAATTTCTCTGAAAGAGGCAATTAATAAGGGGATTCTGGTTCCGTTTCATTATTATGGGATTTACGATGATACCAATTATTCTTCCCTTCATCTTTTGAAGGGGCGTTATAACGAGAAAGAGTTGAATGAAACCTATATTGGCAATGTCAGAAGGTATGACCTGATTTACCGATATTATACAAAATATCGTTCTAGGCGGGCACTCGGCTTTTGCTGTTCCAGAGAGCATGCAGAGGAAATGGCCCGAGAATTCTGCAGTCGTGGGATTGAGTCAGCAGCAGTTTACAGCAACGCGGATGGAGAGTTTTCGGAAGACAGAGATAAGGCAATCGAAAAGCTGAAAAAGGAAGAGATAAAGGTAATTTTTTCCGTGGACATGTTCAATGAGGGAGTGGATATTGCCTCACTGGATATGGTTATGTTTCTGCGTCCTACGGAATCTCCGATCGTGTTTTTACAGCAACTTGGGCGTGGGCTCCGTACCTGTAAGGGAAAAGAATATCTGAATGTATTGGACTTTATCGGTAATTATGTAAAGGCCGGAAGAGCGCCCTTTCTGGTAAGCGGAGGCAAAAGCTTTGGTGAGGACACGTTGGGGGCAGGCAAGAACTATTATGATATTGAGTATCCGGATGACTGTATCGTTGATTTTGATTTGCGACTGATAGACCTGTTCAGAGAATTGGACAAAAGGAGCCTTTCCATCAAGGAGAAAATTCAGCAGGAATATTACAGAGTAAAGGAATTGCTGGAAGAAAAAGTCCCAACACGTATGGAGCTTTTTACATACATGGAAGATGAAATATATCAATATTGTGATTAGAGCGACAAAAGGGGTATAAACGTTACCCTGTCTTCATTTTGAACATTGAAAATTGAATATAAAGCTGTAAGATTTTATAGACGCGATTGCAGAAAGGCTATTGGGGGAAAGGTAGTACTTCTATTTCTCCTGCTTTTTAGGCAATCACTGCATTTTGGGCGCACTTCTCCTTCTTCCTCATACACTGACAGAACTTGGAAATATTCAATGCCCCTATCTTGAAGCCATAGTAAAGCTTCGTGGCAAGCAGCCCGCGCACTGGCATTTGGTCAACCCTATATTTCCTGCGCAGTATGGAAGGCAGTGTCTCAACTCCGTTACGAAACCGGCTTCTCTTAATGAAGCTTTCACTATTGCGCGTGCGCTGCTGGATGGCCCGTTCCCGGCCATTTTGCGAAATGCTCTTTTTGGCCACCCGCTTATACATCTTCGGATGGCATTTGTCTTTCAGCGGACAGCCCGCACACTCACTTTTGGGGAAAGATACCTGGCATTGTCCAGTTGACGCATTGTAACTACAGCTTTTCGGCGTTTTGCCCGCAGGACATTCCGTTACCCTCTTCCCATCCTCGCTAAAATGGAAATCCGCAAGGATGTCTTGCGCCTGCCTCCCTGTCAGGTTTGTGTTGACTACCTCAATCTTCTTTTCCTCCGCAGCTTTTTGGATTTCTTTTCCGCAATAGGCTCCATCCGCAACAATGACTGTTTTTTCTTCCTGGTCTGGTGCGGATTCAATAGCTTCTTTTATAAATGCTGCGTCACTGTGTGTATTCGTGTCATACTGGTAATCGGTGACAATGCTCCCTTCCCCACCACATGCTTCTGTGAGGTTTGCCGTATAACCACGGTTCTGTTTCCCGGCTTTCTCCCGGTAGGTGGCATCCGGATCCGCAGGATTCTGAAGGATGGAGGCGTCCATCCCGCCGTCTTCTTTTGTGCGCAGGCGGTAGCTCCCGTCCCCATTGAGCACAGCCTGTTCATCCAAAACCCGAACCAAAAGCCCATAATTGACAGATTCTGCGTAATCCGTGGCGCACAGTTCCTTCAATGCGGCAGCATCCCCCAGGACCGTAAGGATTTTATTTTGTGTTTCTTCGCTGCGGTTATGGTATATGACCCTGTTGCGGTCATCATCCTCCGTATAATGAAGAAGGTTTTCCGGCAGTTCCATCCCTGCTTTCTTAGCTTCTTTGGCAAGATTGCTGACACAGGTATAAAGAAGTTCCAGACGCCCCATCCGTTTGATATTGGAGGCAACCATCATGCTGTCCATCCGTTTCAGGCTCTGGTCAATTTTCATGATCTGCGCCATTTCTGCGGAAAGTTTCTGGATGGTATTGTGGATCAGGTCAATGCCGGTTTCCTTCTCATGAGCCAGCAGGCGTGCGCGGAACCGGCCGAGGGTCCGGTCATTGAGGGGCTGCTCCCTATAAGAGGTTGTATGCAGCGCATACTGGAACCTGACATCAAACATAAGGGCAAGGACGGTTTCATCATCAGGCATGCCGGTCAATTCCTTCAAAAGAAGGGCCCCCACCTGTATATTGACAGGCGTATTAGGGCGGGAGTCCTTTTCACTGTAAAGAACCGCATAAGGCTTCTCATCAATTTTGGGGAAAATATATTCAGAGAAGTATTTAGCCCACGACCGGTCGGGGAATTTCTTTTCCCTGGCAGTCAGCCCAGTGAATGAATCAAACAGGGAAAGTTGTTCATTAAGCGAATTTGAAACAAAAGACATGGCGCCCTCCACTTGATTTCTGATACAATAATTGTACCACAGAAGGCTGGAGATTGCATGTTTTTAACAGCTTTATATTCAATTTTCAATGTACATGAGATTGCAGAAAAACTGCTACCCCTTTTGTCGCCCTAATCATATTGTATAAAGCATGCAAAAGAAAATCCATTCCGCCGATATATGGATTTTTTGGAGGAGTCGCATGAACTGTCTGCAGATGAAAAGAATATATATCATGGCATCGGAAGAGAATTTCTGGCAGTCATGGAGACAACGGATATGCAGAAGGTCTATAAGATGCCTGTCCTGTACAGCTTTTATAATCACGGAAATATTCGGCTGGCGATTACGGATGAGGAACTGCTTGAAAGCTGGAAGGAATTCTTTAACACAGGAAGGAACTGGAAAGATTTTGCACCGGATATTTCTTATGAGGATTACAAAGGGATGACAGATAAACAGCATCTTAACAAGGCAAAGAATATGCCTGTTAAATATTTGAGAGCCTCTGGAAAGGGATTTTTTATAGATAAGGAAGGGTATGCTCTGGCAATCAGGGAAGAACTGGCGGATGTAGTGAAAAGTGAGGACTTCAAGCGGCATATGAAAGATATACTGGAATACAGGACGATGGAATATTATCGGAGGTGGTATGCGGGGGATGAAAGATAAACGATATTTAGAATAAGAAATAGCGTTTATCGAAAATGCTCCAAAGATCACTTATAAGGGGACTCATATGTTTTTAAAAACGATTACTCTCCACAACTTCAGATGCTTTTCCGACCTGGAGGTAAATTTTAACAACAGACTTACTGTAGTAGTAGGAAACAATGGAGCGGGAAAATCAACCGTGCTGGAGGCTGCAGCAATTGCGGCAGGAACACTGACTGCTGCAATGGACGGGTTGACAAATTACGGAATCAAAAAAAGTGATGCACATTATAAATGCTTCGAGCTTGGAAGCAATTTTGATATTCAACCTCAATTTCCCGTAGAAATAACTGCAGTGGGCGATATTGATGGAAAAGAAGTAGCCTGGAGCAGAAGTTTGAATTCTGCAAAAGGAAGAGGCTCTTTAGCATCAGCTAAAGAGCTGACAGCGATTGCCGGAAAATATCAGGAGAGAATGCGAAGGGGCGATAAAGGTCTGATGCTGCCAATTATTTCCTATTATGGAACGGGACGCCTTTGGGAACAGCATTGGGAAAAGAAGGATGATACATTTGAAAAGAACAATAGAAGTAACGGATATACTGACAGTCTTGACGGGGCTGCAAACGATAATCTGATGCTAAAATGGTTTCAGAAAATGACCATACAGCAGCTTCAGAGGGGACAGGAGATCCCTGAGTTTACAGCGGTAAGAATGGCTCTGGAACAGGTATTCGCTTCAACAACGGGTTGCTCAGACGTAAAAGTCCAGTTTAATTGCGGATATTGCTTATCGTATGGCAATTTTGAATCCACAGCTTTTAGACAAAGTATTGCTCGAGACAGAGGGGATAGTTTTAATTGATGAAATTGATTTGCATCTTCATCCGGCATGGCAGAAACGAATTTTAAAGGATTTGCTGGAGATTTTTCCAAAAGTCCAATTTATTGTAAGTACACATGCTCCTGAGGTGATAAATTCTGTAAAAAGCGATTCTGTTGTTATTCTAAAAAATAACGGGATACTACCTGTTGCTGATGAAACATATGGGAAGGACGCAAACACCATACTTAGGGAGGTAATGGAAGTTGCTGCAAGACCGGATGATGTAAAAATCTTATTTGAGCAGTTTTATGATCTGCTTGATAAATGTGATTGGGGTCAGGCCGGGGTTGTTATAGAAAAACTGGAGTCTATAGTAGGAAATAATGATGCTGAGGTGAACGCATGTCGTGTAAGACTTGAATTGGAGCAGATGTGAGGAATGTCATGATTGAGATAAAGAAGGGCAGGGAACCGGATAAATTACTTCGCTATCGGCAGCAGCCGGATGCATCTTATGAACAGATGGATAAAGAAGTTAAGGATGAACTTCTTGAGAGGCTTCTGCAGGAACAGGGGCACATTTGTGCTTATTGCATGAAGAGAATTCCAGAGAGTAGAAAACTACCGACAGGAGTTGCGCCCGTTACAATTGAACATTGGTACCCGAGGAATTCAGAGAGTAAAGAAGACATAGGTATTATAATTTGGTGGTTGGAAAGACATGTGAAATAAAAGGTTTCTGGTTAAAGATTTTTTGCTATACCAAAAATATAATGCCACCTAAAGATTTTTGTGATAAAGTACGATACAGATATAAGAAAGCGGATCCTCAATTTATGGGTCCGGGAGAGGAAAAAAGATGTACACAGCTATTCATCCGGATTATTTGAATCAGGAAAGCATAAGAAGCGCACTCGATCGTAAAGAAGCGAGGGGCTTTTGCTTTGCGTATTCAGATGAGAATAAGCCTGGAAGGGATAGTAGAGGATGAAGCGATAGAGCAGATCAGACGGATGTGCGATTATCCCATGACCGAAGGCGCAAGGATTCGTATCATGCCGGATGTACACTCCGGCAAAGGCTGCACCATTGGAACCACAATGACGATTATCGATAAAGCTGTCCCCAATGTGGTAGGCGTTGATATCGGATGCGGTATGTACACAGTGAAGCTGGGAAAGGCCGACATTGATTTTGAAAAGGTGGATGAGATTGCTCATTTTATCCCATCGGGAATGAACGTCTGGGAAGGGAGACAGGAGCGTTTTGATTTGACAGGGCTTGCGTGCTACAGAGAGCTGAAGGACACAAAGAGACTGGAAAGATCCCTTGGCACCCTGGGCAAAGGCCGATTTCAGCATGGATGAATACAGAGAAACAATGAAAGGAATTTATACCACTTCAATTAATGAAAATACATTGGACGAAGCACCGATGGCATACAAAAGCCTTGGGGACATAATAGATGTAATCAGAGAGTCGGTGGATATTATTGATGTGATGAAACCTGTCTATAACTTTAAGGCTTCTGACTAAAGCGCAGGAAGAACAATTCTGAATATCTGGTAAATACAGCGATTCAAAATATCGAGGGTGAAATATCCATTGACAAAGTATCTCAGGCCACTTATAATGACTATAAAGATAAAAATGGTCAAACAGGAGACACTAAAGTGCCTAAAAGCTATTCAGAGCAGGAACGGGAATATATCAGGAAGCGATTAAAAGAGGAAGCAGCGAAATGCCTTGCGAAGTATGGGGTCCGCCACACGACGGTGGATGAAATTGTGAAGCGGGTTAATATTCCCAAAGGAACCTTCTATCTTTTTTATCAATCAAAAGAACTGCTTTTGTTCGAAGTGATCCAGGAACAGCAGAAAAACGTTAGTTGTGAGCTGTATCAGGCTATTTCGAGCATTGCTGATAAAGAGTTTTCGGCAGAAAAGCTAACCGATGTGATTTTTAAGTTCTATAAAATGACAGAGGAGATGCTGATTTTAAAGCTGCTTGATATAGGCGAAGTGGAATTGCTCGTGCGTAAGCTGCCGCGGGAGATAGTAGAAGAGCATTTCCAGGATGATACGGATATGATTGGAAAAATGTTTACGTTGCTTCCTGTAAAAAAGGAAGTAGACATAAAGGTGATCAGCGCGGCATTTCATGCGATCTATTTTGCAACATTGCACAAGGCGGAGATTGGTGAGGAACAGTATGATAAGGCACTGTATGCTTTGATTTATGGTATAGTGACACAGGTGATTGAGCAATGACATGCGCTGTTTTTAGGCCGATTTATTGAATGGTAAAAAGTCCGGCAAGTAGCCGGACTTAAAATAAATCTATATTTGACTATTAATTATAATTTGGTCATATGGTACAAGGAGGGGTATATGATACAGGTTAGCAGACTTTCGTTCAGCTATACGAGACAGCCGTTTATTTCCGACATGAGCTTTTCTGTTTCTTCGGGCGAAATTTTTGGATTTTTGGGACCGTCTGGGGCAGGTAAAAGTACGTTGCAAAAAATTCTGATTGGAATGCTCAGGACATATCAAGGCTCTGCTTTGGTAAATGGTATCGAGTGTAAAAAGCGCACAAGGCATTTTTATGAGAATATAGGGGTGGATTTTGAGTTTTCAACCATGTATGAAAAGCTGACTGCAAAGGAAAATTTACAATTTTTTTCTTCCCTATATGAGAAAAAGTCGCGTCCGATTGATGAACTTTTACAAATGGTAGGTTTGGAGCATGATGCAGACAAGCGCTTAGCCGATTATTCAAAGGGAATGAAATCCCGCTTGAACTTTATAAAGGCATTACTGCATGATCCCCCGTTACTTTGCCTTGACGAGCCCACCAGTGGACTTGACCCTGCAAACAGCCGAAGGATGAAGGATATGATTTTGGCGGAAAAGGCAAAAGGAAAAACCATTCTTCTGACCACACATAATATGCAGGATGCCACCGAGCTCTGCGACAGAGTAGCATTCATTGTGGGTGGCAAAATACGCGCTCTTGACAGTCCGCACAATCTGATCATGTCAAAAGGAGCGGCAATGGTAACTTACACTTGGCTTGAGGATGGAGAACGTATTGCAAGCACTCCGCTCAAGCACTTATCTTCTGATCAACGACTGATGGGGCTGATTGCTGAGAACCGTCTGCAATCCATTCACAGCAGCGAGCCAACTTTAAATGACATTTTTATGGAAATTACAGGGAGGACACTGTTATGAGATTACGAAGCCTGTTTTTATCTGATATGCGTTTTCAGGCAAAATACGGTTTTTACTTTTTATATGCAGCCCTGACTGTGGTTTATATCATCGCTCTGTTTGCGCTTCCCTCGAATTGGAGGGAGAAAGTGGCTGTAATTTTAATTTTTTCTGATCCGGCAGCAATGGGATTGTTTTTTATGGGAGCTATTGTTCTTTTGGAAAAAAGTCAACATACGCCATGTGCATTGGCAGTTTCTCCTGTTCGGGTTGTGGAATATATGATGGCCAAAGTTGGTTCTTTATCTGCTGTTTCGCTCGCTGTCGCTACGATATTGGCGCTGGCAGCAGGTGTGAATCATTTATACTTTGTACTGTCTGGGACGGCCCTATCCAGTGTAATATTTACATTGTTTGGAATCATTGTTGCCACAAGAATAGAAAGCCTAAATCAGTTTATCTTGTGGACGGTGCCGATAGAGATTGTTTGTTTTGTCCCTGCAATTTTACATTTATTCAACATTACCCCGGCATGGTTTCAATATTATCCTGTCAATGTTTGTATAGATATGGTTTCAGGCCACACACCATCCCGGACAGGTTTTTTGGGTGTAATGACAATGCTGATCATTTTGCTTGTTTTTTCAAGATTTCGTGTCCAGAAAATGTGGGACAGCATGGGAGGTGTAACGCTATGAAAGCAATTCGATTGTGCTTTTTGCAAATGATTGCAGCACTGCGGCGAGATATGATGCTATTTGCAGCCTGCCTCATACCAATCCTGGCAGGTTTTTTCTTTCGGTTTGCCATACCTTTTTCAGAAGCTGTTTTGACAGATCATTTTCAGATACCGGAAATCATTTCTCCCTATTACAAGCTGATTGACCTTTGTTTGGCGATGCTATCACCTGTTATGTTCTGCTTTGTTTCGGCAATGATTTCTTTGGAGGAAGCGGACGAAAGGACAGCCACATATCTATTCATTACGCCTTTGGGAAAAACAGGATATTTGTCTGCACGGCTCGGGGTTCTTGCCATTGTCGCATTTCTCATAACGGTTTTTCTGTTTCCGGCTTTTAAGCTGACAGCTTTTTCTCTGGCTACCACTTTATTGCTTGCAATAGGCGCAACCTTGCAGGGTATGATAATTGCGTTGTTGGTTTTGACACTCTCGTCAAATAAGCTTGAGGGTATGGCGGTGGCAAAGTTGTCTGCGCTGACAATTGTGGGCGCGGGCATTCCCTTTTTTATCAAAGATAACGTACAGTACGCTCTGTTTCTGTTTCCTTCTTTCTGGATAGGGAAAGCAATCCATGAGAATATGTTGTTTTATATGCTTCCTGCACTTGCTTTATCGGCTGTATGGATTTGCTTTTTGCTAAAGCATTACCTGCGTAAAATATAAAAAACAGCAAATCCTTTGGCAGAACCCTATCCCACTTTATAAAAGAAGACGTGAATATACTTGACAAATAAATATTACAACAGTAATATTTTGAATAGGTAGGCAGTAAAGAAAAATATTATTTTTTATCCCGTAATATTACGAATGTAATATTTGCGTGATCAACACTAGAGAAATGAATTCAGTTATTTACTCAGAAACATGAATGATGGGCGGTGACACTTAAGTATGAACGTGACAATCTGGAATAAAAAGAAACAAACAAGGGGCGGCGTAAACTCAAGAATTGTAATATTGCAGTTTCTGTTTCTGCTCCTGTTTTTGATATTACTTAGGAGGCTCTGGCAGCTTCAGATGGTAGAAGGAGAGACATATGTTGAAAACTTCAAAGAGAAAGTGACTAAAACGATTGTGGAGCAAGGTGCAAGAGGCAATATTTATGACTGTAATGGAAATATTCTTGCAGCAAATAAATTAGTCAATACCATTACGATGATTGACAATGGGATCTATAAAACAAATCGTGAGAAACAGCTTTCCTTAAACAGTGTGATCTATCGTCTCCGTAAAAGATTGTATCAGAATGGTGGGCAGCTTCAAAATGACCTAAAAATTATAGTTAATTCAGATGGGGACTATGAATATACAGCAGAAGGTACGGCGTTGCGGAGATTTAAAGCGGATGTTTTTGGAAAAGCCAACCCGGATGAGCTGACAGAAAAACAGGCTGCCATGAGCGCCTCTGAAATGGTAGACTATTTGGCGGATGACGATCAGTTTGCACTTTATGGGATCAGCCAGAAGAAATATACGGAAGATGAACTGGAGAAGTATGGGCTTCCAGGAGAATATTCAAAAGAAGAAATACTGGATTTGGTAGGAATCAGATATATGCTTTCTCTGAATTCTTACCGAAAATATCAGGCGCTCACCATAGCCAGGGATATTTCGCCCGAAACAGAAGCATATGTATTGGAGAACAAGGCAGACTTTACAGGGATAGAAGTGGGAAAGGAGTGGGAGAGGATTTATGAAGGTGGGGAGGCATTTGCACATATTTTAGGGTATATTGGCAATGTCGATTCAGAAGAGTTGAAAATGCTCAAAGAAGACAATCCGGAATATTCTATGAATTCAGTAGTGGGGAAATCCGGAATAGAGCAATACTTTGAATCTCAATTACAGGGAAGTGTTGGAGAAAAAAACGTCATAGTAGATAATATGGGACGAATTATTGAAGAAGGGACCATTATTCGAGAACCGGTGGCAGGAAATGACATCTATCTCAGTATTGACAGAGATTTGCAGACGGCGGTTTACCAGATATTGGAGCAAACGCTTGCGGGAATTATTTCCAGCAACCTGGTCAATGCAAAGTATTTTGACAGAACAGGCATCAGAGATTCGGCAGAGATAAGGATCCCAATATTTGACGTATATGCGGCATTGATCGATAATGGGCTCATCCGTATTGACAATATGAAGCAGGAGGAAGCCTCAGAACTGGAAAAGGACATTGCAGAAAAATTATTCTACAAAAAGGAGGAGACAAGCGCATGTCTTTTATCAGAGCTTACGGATGCACCTCATTCTTATGAAGCACTCACAGAAGAACTGAAAGAATATGCAGCTTTTATCGTACAGGACAGTGAGCTTTTTAGCAAAGAGGAAATGGAGGAAGTGAAAACTCTTTTTGCTGTATGGGAAAAAGAGGAAGAGGGCAGCTTGAAAGAATTTTTGGAAGAAAGCCTTAGGAAGGGGTGGATTGATCTAGAGCTCCTAGGGCAGGAGACAAAATATTTGACGGCGGAAGAAATCTATGCTTTGACAGTTGATTATATTTTGAAAAGCTTTCAGGAGAGCCGACTTGTAGAGAAAATCCTGTTAAAATATTTAATCTTGGAGGAGGAGCTATCGGAGCGGGATTTTTGCAGGCTGCTGTATGAACAGGAGATCTTGGCAGAGGATGAGGATTATGAAGCATTGCTAAAGGGAAAAATGGAACCATTTGCATTTATTAGGAAGAAAATTGAAAACGTGGAGATAACTCCAGCACAGCTTGCGTTAGATCCCTGTTCAGCCTCTGCTGTAGTGGTTAAAGAAAATACTGGAAAAATTCTGGCATGTGTTACCTATCCGGGTTATGACAATAACCGTTTAGCCAATAAAATGGACAGTGAATATTATAATCAACTACTTCAGGACAAGTCGCTGCCGCTATATAATAGGGCAACGCAGCAGCTCACCGCGCCAGGTTCCACATTAAAGCCAATAACGGTGGTTGCAGGACTGCAGGAAGGGATTATTTCACCGGATACTTCCATAGTTTGCGATGGAGTTTTTGATAAGGTATCTCCAACACTGAAATGCTGGAAGCATACAGGCCACGGTACGGTCAGTAATGCGGCAGCGGCCATTCAAAATTCCTGTAATGACTATTTGTGCGAGATTTCATATCGGTTAGGGCAGCAGGGAACGGGAGTCTATGATGACGGACAGGCATTGGAATATCTTCAGAAATATGCGATGATGTTTGATTTGGATAAAAAGTCGGGGATTGAGATTGCAGAAAGTACCCCTCATATCACAGAAGAGTATGGAATACCGTCGGCAATTGGCCAGGGAACTCATAATTATACAACGATTCAACTGGCCAGATACATGAACACCCTTGCCTCTCGAGGAAACAGTTTTCAATTGTCCCTGGTAAAAGGAATTGGAGATAGGAGTGGAAAGGTCGAAAAATTTCAGCCAGTAATGCAAAGCAAAGTGGATTTAAATGAACAGACCTGGAATGTTCTTTGGCATGGAATGCTCCAGTTTGCTCAAAATAACAGTATCTTGAGAGATATGAAGATTCGTGTTGCGGGAAAGACGGGAACGGCCCAGGAATCAAAGACAAGGCCGGACCATGCCCTTTTTATCGGGTGTGCCCCGGCAGATGAGCCGGAAATCTCGCTGGCAGTAAGGATTGCCAATGGATATGGTTCATCCAATGCCACACTCGCAGCGAAAGATATTTTAAACTTTTATTTTGGGCTGGAAAGCAGGGAAGCGATCTTGACGGGAAAGGCATCTGAGGCATCCAATTCCAGAAGTGATTAAGTTTTATGTTTCCTTTTTGTAGTGAGATATGGTATATTTTAGAGGATATTTGAAATTAAAAATGAAGGTTATACCAGTTACGGAAAGGGCATGGATAAAAAGATGGCAAACGAGTCTGGGACATGGATTATGCACGGTGTTGCTGAGGATGATCCTAAGTGCATTCATACTGTGGAAGAGGCAATTACATATATAAATGAAGTGGGGTTTTTGCCACTATTTAGAAATGATATCTCTGGCTTTTCGCTAGAAGAGCGCACGGCCTCAGCGTATTGGTGGAGCGGAGATATTGAGCGTGACCCTTGGGAGTGGCGTAAGATCATAGCCAGAAGTGGACAGGTGGTTTATGGAAAGTTCTTCGACAGAAAGGCGGGATTTATTTCTAAGGACTGGTTTCCTTATTTTGTAAATTATCGCAGAGATGGATATGATTTTGATGCTTTGTGGGATGACGAAAAAGCGTCTATGCGCCAGAAGAAGATCATGGATCTGTTTACAGAAGAGAATAAGGATGCAGAATTATATTCCTTTGAAGTAAAGCAGAATGCAGGATTTGGGAAAGATGGTGAAAAGAACTTTGAAGGTACTACAACTGATCTTGAAATGAAGATGTATCTTTGCATGATGGACTTTAGACAGAGAAAGAATAAGAAAGGCGAGGATTATGGCTGGGCAATTGCGGTATACGCTACGCCGGAACATTTGTGGGGATATGAGTATGTGACTTCCGCTTATCAGGAAGAACCTGTGAAATCCTGGAATAGGATAGTGGAGCGGATGAAAGTCATTCATCCGAACGCGACAGAGGCCCAGATCCGCAGAATGATTGGGATATCAAAGGCTGGAACCCCAGCCCCAAGGAAAAAGTCCGACCGCGCCGAGGTAAAGGAATTGTAGCAAAGGGTAGTGAAAGGATATCTTTGGTAATCAGACTATGAAAAGAGAAGAACCATCTCAGGACGATAATAAAGTTTTAGAAGTTGCCATGATGGCAGGGCATATTTTGCTGGAAAACGGAGCGGAGATTTCCAGGGTGGAGGAGACCATGGAGCGGATGTGCCAACATTTTGGAGTGGAATCGGAAAACTTTTTCGTGCTGAGCAATGGTATTTTTACGACAGGAAGCCGAACGATAGATAGTTCGAACCCGAGAGGGCAGTTCGCAAAGGTTCAGCACATTCCGGTGAAGGGCGCACAGCTTGATAAGGTGGTGGCGGTTAACCAGCTTTCACGTGAGGTGGTGGAAGGGCGTTATAGCATAGAACAAACCAGGGAAAAGTTGGAGCAGATACGGCAGATGCCGGGAAAGAGTTTTCGCGTACAGGTATTGGCATCTGGGGTGGGCAGCGCTGGCTTTTGTTATCTTCTTGGTGGGAGTTTGAGAGACAGCGCGGTGGCATTTGTATCTGGATTTTTGCTGTATGTTTTTATATTGTTGGTCAGCACACGGAATATGTCAAAGATTACGAAAAATATTTGTGGCGCTGCATTGGTCACCTTAATCTGTATCCTCAGTTATCGTCTGGGACTAGGGGAAAATCTCAGCCGTATGATCATAGGTTCTATCATGCCACTGGTACCTGGGGTAGCCTTCACCAATGGAATACGTGATATTGCGGATGGAGATTATATTTCCGGTGAAGTGCGACTCTTGGATGCAATGTTAGTGTTTTTGTGCGTGGCGATCGGTGTGGGAGTGATGTTCATTATTTATCACCGTGTTTTTGGGGGAATATTGCTATGATTGGTCAAGTAATCGCTGCTTTTTTCGGAACGGTGGCATTTTCAGTTCTTTTTGGCGTGCCACGGCAATATTATGCTTACTGCGGCCTTGTAGGAGGTGCGGGATGGTGGCTGTATTCGATGCTGACAGGCTATACCCCATGCACGGCTACGGAAGCTACCTTTTTTGCAACATTTCTGGTGGTGTTGCTCTCCCGTTTCCTGGCAGTCTGGGAAAGATGCCCAGCCACTGTGTTTCTGACTACCGGAATTTTCCCGCTCGTGCCGGGGGCAGGAATTTACTGGACGGCGTATTATCTTGTGACAGACCGTCCGGCGGAGGCGGCCGACAACGGATTTGAAGCAGTTAAGGCCGCAATTGCCATTGTGCTTGGAATTGTGCTTGTGTTTGAAGTGCCGGATAAATGTTTTAGGGTGAGGAGGAAGGAAAGGCAAAGTAAGTAAAGCGATGGATGAGGGGGAAATCCCGGTCATTTGAAATTATCCATAAATACCCTTATCGCTTAATATACTCAACGTAATCTCACTTGCCCTTGTGCTGTCGGCGTGGTCAGAGCCCTGGATATTCGTCGCAAAGAACCACGTATTACTGATCGTCTCCACATAGCCGATCAACCAGCCATTGATGTTCTTTCCATTTACAACTCCGGTTCCTGTTTTTCCGGACAAAACAGCCTGTCCGGAAACGGAAAGCGTTAGGGAATCCTTGACAGCCTGGACGTTGGCGTTATCAAAATGAAATTCATTTGTATAAAGCTTCTTTAGCAATTCCACCTGTTCCAGAGCGGAAATTTTCAGGGAGGATTCCATCCAGAATTCAGGCAAACCGCCGGATAGATCATGATTTCCATAATCAATCTTTTGGTAAAAATCCTTTAACGCATCAAAGTCAGCCTGTCTGTCCAGTTCCTGAAAATACCAGTTTACCGAATGATACATGGCAGATGCCAGTGTCTGATCCTGGTTCCACTCAGGGAATGGATATTGCTGTCCGTCCCATTTTAAAGCGGAAGAGGAGGGAGTGATCATTTGATTTTCCAGGGCAAACAATGCACTGTATATTTTGTAGGTGGAGTCCGGTGAAAAACGCTTTGTTGCCAACTCTTCATTATAAATATCCCAGGTGTCCGAATTAGAGTTATATAAGACAAAGGAACCTTCCACACCATCAAAATAATCTGAGAGATCCTCTATGCGTACGACGGCGTCCGCAGGAAGAGGAACCCTTGTATCTGATGCCAGAACCGGAATCAATGCGGTAGATTCCAGCAACAGGGCGATCATAATTGCAAAAAGAATGCGTTCCCTGATTTTAAGTCTTTTGGTCGGGGGATGGTAGGAAGCAATGTTTAAAATTCTCTTCCTGATCTGCTTTGCGCTTCCGCCAATTCCAGTTGCCAGTGAAAAGGGGGAGTGAGATACTTTCTGTGCGAAATTGAGCAGGGTATTTCCATAGCCAATATAATCATCGGCATCCAGCATCTGCAGGACAAAGGTATCGCAGGCAATTTCCCTGTCAGAGCGGGCCTGCTTTAATGCACACCAGACCACAGGATTAAACCAGTAGACAATGGCGGCTAGGTTCATCAGGCAATTAATCAAGCAGTCCCAATGCTTGTAGTGCTGCAGTTCATGTAAAAGCATATACCGCATATCCGTTTCATTATAATCTGAAATCAGATGGATGGGGATATAAATACGGGGACGAAGCATTCCAACGATAATGGGGGATTTCAAAAATGCTGTGCTATAGACAGGAATATCCCGTTTAATCCCCATTTCTGCCGCACATTTTTTATAAAGTTTCCGAGCCTTCTGATTTTGAAGTAGGAGAGCAGAACGCTCGATCTCAAGCAGGCGTATTCTGGATTTTACCATAAAGAAAATCATTGCCAGCATTCCACATGCCCACAAGGCGAACGGAAGATAACTGACAGCAGGGAAGGAAGTTCTTGTCACGGAAATACTAAAGTCGTTCATCCAATCTGATGTAGGAAGCGGATGAGTGGCGGTGGCAGGTGCTGCGGAGACTGCCGTAGGTAAAAGAATGGATTTCGCAGAGCGGAGCCAGAGTATCAATTGGGAAAGCCCCGCCGGACGGATGGGGAAAAAGGGGAGGAAAAGTATGACAGGCAATAAAAACCAGATACGATATTGGCTGTAGCTGGATAAATACTTCCCCAAGATTTTTTTGACCAGAATCATTGCTCCGATGATAATGCTGATAAAGATATTGCAAAATAAAAAGTGTATGCTGAAAGAAATCATGGCAGATACTCCTATAATGCTTTTGGTTACAATAAGCAGCCTTATGAGGTGTGACTGCGTTTGTTGAGAAGCGCACGCAGGTCATCAATTTCCGAGTCAGATAATTTGTCGTTTTCCAAGTAGGCGGACAGCATGGCCGAGATATTTCCATTATAATACCTTTTTAAAAAGGAACTGCTTTCTTGGCTAATGTATTCGCTTTCCTTCACCAAAGGTGTGTAAACGAACATGCGGCTCTCTTTTTCATAAGTGATGGCCTTTTTGGTGGTCAGGCGTTTAATTAGAGTCTGGATGGTTTTGGGACTCCAAGAGGTAGTCTTGCTTAACCTTTCAACGATTTCATTGGTGCTGATCGGTGCATGTTTCCATATGACCTGCATCACTTCAAATTCGGCTTCTGATATTTGTGGCAGTTGTTTCATGTTTAGACCCCCTACATACTCATACCGGCTTGCCCGGCGGATACACAGAAAACAGGTGCTGAAGATGTCACTTCGTGACCCTGTTTTCGTGCAGTTCAGCGCTGGGCGCTGAACTTTCATAGTAAGTATTACGATTGTAATAGAAATATTATAGTTGTGTTTGGGGAGGGTGTCAATGGGGAATGTTGTTTCCGTTGATTTTAAGGCAGGAAGCGGATATACTGTATATTAAGAAGATAAAAGTTGCGGTGAGTATGACACAGGGTAATGGCGGAAGGAAAAGCAGGGTATGAGGACAGTGGGGATTGGGCATCAGGACTTTGAGACGATCCGAAACGGAAACTATTTTTATATAGATAAGACAAACTTTATCCGGGAATGGTGGGAGAGCGGGGACAGTGTAACGCTAATCACACGTCCCAGAAGGTTTGGAAAGACTCTGAACATGAGTATGGTGGAGAAGTTCTTTTCGGTAAAATATAAGGACCGGGAAGATTTATTTCAGGGACTTCAGATTTGGGAGGAAAAGACTTCATCGGAAGATAAAGCTCTTTGCAAAAATAAATCTTCGGATGAAGTTTATAAATATAGGAAGCTTCAAGGGACATATCCGGTTCTTTTCTTGAGCTTTGCGGGCATTAAGGAGAATTCTTATGCAGGTGCAAGGGAAAGCATCTGCCGGACGATAGAGGAACAGTATAATAAGCATGATTATCTGCTTCAGGGTAATCTGCTCAACGAGAAGGAAAAGACATTTTACCAGAAGGTTTCCGCAGAAATGTCGGACAGCATGGCATCAGCATCCCTGCGGTCGTTGTCAGATTTTCTTGTCAGATATTATGGAAAAAAGGTTATCATCCTGCTGGATGAATATGACACACCCATGCAGGAGGCCTATGTAAATGGATACTGGAAGGAACTGGTGGCATTTACCAGGGGGCTGTTTAACTCTGCATTTAAGACCAATCCCTATCTGGAACGGGCAATCATGACGGGGATTACAAGGGTCAGCAAGGAATCTATTTTTTCTGACCTGAATAATCTTGAGGTGGTGACAACCACATCAAAAAGGTATACAGACAGCTTTGGTTTTACGGAAGAGGAAGTGTTTCGGGCATTAGAAGAGTACGGCCTGTCTGATCAAAAACAGCAGGTAAGGGACTGGTATGATGGTTTTTCTTTTGGAGAGAGGAGAGATATTTATAATCCCTGGTCTATTATTAGTTTTCTGAAAGAAAAGAAAGTAGGCGCCTACTGGGCCAACACCAGTGCCAACAGTCTTGCGGGCAAGCTGATCCGGGAGGGAAGCCCGGAGATCAAGAAAACCTTTGAACAACTGCTCCGGGGAGAGAGCATCAGGACGGAGATAGATGAACAGATTGTTTATGATCAGCTAGATGGAGATGAGCGGGCAATATGGAGCCTTCTGCTTGCCAGCGGGTATCTGAAAGTGAAAAGCTTTCAGGCGTATATGTCGGACTTTGGGGAGTGGAGGGAAGAGTATGAACTGGAACTGACGAATTTTGAAGTGAAGGTAATGTTCCGGAATATGGTGAGAAGCTGGTTCGCAGGTGCTACGTCAGGGTACAATGATTTCATCAAAGCCCTGTTGCTGGGGGATCTGAAAGCGATGAACGCCTATATGAACAAAGTCACAATTGAAATGTTCAGTTATTTTGACACAGGGAAGAAGCCTTCGGAGGAGGAACCGGAACGGTTTTATCATGGATTTGTGCTGGGGCTGATGGTGGAACTGGCAGATAAGTATGTGATCACATCGAACCGGGAGAGCGGGTTTGGCAGGTATGATGTGGTGTTAGAACCGAGGTCTCGAGGAAATGATGCCATCATTTTGGAGTTCAAGGTGCAGGACGAGGAGGAGAAGGAACTGTCTGATACGGTACAGGATGCACTGTGTCAGATAGAAGAGCAAAATTATGAAGCCGCGCTTCTTGCAAAGGGAATTTCCAAGGAGCGGATACGCAAGTATGGGTTCGCTTTCTGTGGAAAAAAAGTGCTGATCGGCGGGAATAGCTCCTGTCAAAAGAAAGGACAATAAATGAACACGATCCTGAAATCTCTCCACACCCGAAAATCTGTCCGGGTATTTACAGAACAGACGATCTCAAAGGAAGATAAAGAAACTATTCTGACCGCAGCCTTGCAGGCACCCTCCGCAGGCTGTCAACTGTTATACACTATCCTTGACATTACAGATCAGGAGAAAAAGGAGAAGCTCGCCGAGCTGTGTGACCACCAACCCTTTATCGCAAAGGCTAAGATGGTGTTGGTATTTTGCGCGGACTGCCGGAAGTGGCTTTCTTTTTATAAGGAAGCGGGATTGATACCCAGAGAGCCTGGGGCGGGAGACTTGCTCCTGGCGGTGGAGGATGCCCTGATTGCGGCGCAGAATGCTGTGGTGGCGGCGGAAAGTATGGGAATTGGTTCCTGCTATATCGGCGATGTGATGGAAAATGCGGAGGATATGAAGGAGTTGTTGCAGCTTCCAAAGTATGTTTATCCCGCCTGTATGCTGGTTTTCGGCTATCCCACAGAGCAGCAGAAAGAGCGGCCAAAGCCGGAAAGATTTGCCCTTTCCGATATCGTCTGTGAAAATACTTACCGGGACAAAAGCGGCGAGGAAATCCGTGCCATGTTTTCCGGGAAAACGGGCGTCCAGGGCTATGATCAATGGATGGAGGCTTTCTGGAAGAGAAAGTATGAGTCAGATTTCTCCAACGAGATGAACAGATCCATGGAAGTGTATCTGAAAGATTTCCTGTGAATACGTGCGCAAAGGCAGAAAACTACAGACTGAGTGATGGGGGATTCATAAGCCGCCTTTAAATGTTGGATGGAGGACATTTTTCTAAAACAATCTGGAAAAATGTCTTTTTTTAATACAACAATTTTTAAATTGCCAAAAACAGTCTTTTAAATGAAAAACAAAGTCGAATGGACGGTAGCAGAGAAAAGTACTAAAATAAACATAAGAATAAACGTCAAAACCGGGAAGATAGTTTGAAAGGTTAAACCAACAAGGAAGGCAATTCATGAGAAAGCCCAGGAGGAAATAAAAAATGGACAATATATCGGAAGCAAAATTTGAAAGAGTAAATTATCACGGTCATTGTGACCGTTGCAGGCATGCGCAGGGGCCGGCCCGGGCCTATGTGGAGGAAGCGGTGGAGAAAGGGCTGGTGAGGCTTGGCTTTTCGGATCACATGCCTTTTCCGGATGATCGTTTTGGCCTTCGGATGCCTTATGGGGAGCTTGAGGATTACTTTGAAGAGATATGGACCCTGCGGGAGGAATTTAAAGAAAAGCTGGATATCCGCTGCGGCCTTGAGGGGGAATATGTCAGGGAAGACAGAGCCTACTACGAAAAACTGCTTTCCGATAATGGTTTTCAGGGAAAATGCGAGTATTTGCTGTTGGGGCAGCATTTTTATGAGACCGGGCAGGGTGATTTAATTAATGTATATCAGATTAGAGATACGGCGGAGTATGAGATTTATGCCCAAAATGTGGCAGAGGCCATGGAAACAGGTTATTTTCGTTACGTGGCCCATCCGGATTTGATTTTCCTGAACAATTTGGCTTGGGATATACATTGTGACAGGGCCTGCGACATTATGATAGACGGCGCGGTTAAACACAGGGTGCCTTTGGAGTATAATGCCAACGGCTTCCGCAGGCAAAAGCAGATGTATGTGGACGGGGAACGCCATCCCTACCCCCATGAGCGGTTTTGGGATAAGGTGAAAGACGCTGAGGTGGACGTCTATGTGGGATCGGACTGCCATGAGCCTTCCCAGGTGTATGATGATATTGTTGAGATGGCTTATGAAAAGTTGAGAGAAAAGGGGATTACGGCGAGAACCGACTGGTGATGGCAGACCGGGAAGCAGAGCCGGGGAACGGGGGGATATATGGTGAAGCGGATCGCGAAATCTTTCCATGGCAGAATTTTACTGATCAGTCTGATGGGAACCATATTATGTGTTCTGTCCTGCGGTATGGTGTTTCAAATTACGATCCGCACAGTGGGCCAGAACCAGTTGGCTGACGCCATGAATGCGAATCTGGACAAGGAAATGGAGCATTTGGAGTTCTGCTATTTCACCATGGCAAGGATGATGCAGCAGATGGGAGAAAACGGCAATATTGGCGGTATGGTGCAGGATTACCTTGATGCGGAGAACAATTTTGATAAATACACGCGGAAGGTGGAGCTGGAAAATGAGATCGTCTCAGTTACCTTCATTAACCAGTATGTGAATTTCGCCTCTTATGTGGACAGTCAGACGAAGCAGGAACTGTTTGACAATGGGCTTCTCAACAGTCAGGCTTTTGGCGATTTTACTACCGTTAACCAGATTGGAAATAACAAGTTTCAGGCAATCCACCGTTCTTCAAGCTGGTATAATCAGAACAGTGTGGTGTCTACTTTCCAGGAAAACCAGAGCTTTGGCGGTCATGAACTGGATATTTATATCGAAATGAAAACGAATATTATGGACTACCCGGTCAGCGGAGACGGAAGCTTTTTTCTTTCCATACAGTTGGATGAAAATGGACGAGTGCTGTTCTGCAACGGTACCCAGTTTGCGGCCGGAGATGTGATAGAGCTTCCCATGAAGGATGGAAAAAGCTTTGCCGGAAAATATCAGGATTATTATCTGGTAGCCCACAAGTCCAATATGGGGTATATCTATGTGAATGGCGTCCCGAATTCAGAGTATCAGAAGGGCATAAGAGAATGGTATCTGATGCTGTTTTCTCTGTGTGTGCTTTCCATAATCCCGGCACTGCTGATCATGCTGACAACGAAACGGATGCTGGGAAATCCCATCAGCCGTCTGGAGAATGAGATCATTGCCGTGGGGAAAGGGAAGCTGGAGCTGGTTAACGAAAATATGGAGATTGAGGAATTCCATGAGCTAATGCATGAGATTAATGAGATGAAGATCCATATCAGAGAGCTTATCGCAAAGGTGCAGGAGGAGGAAAAGCAGAGACAGAAGACGGAACGTGAAAAGCTGATGTATCAGATTAACCCCCATTTTCTCTTAAATACCCTGAATTCCGTACAGTGGATGGCACAGCTTGACGGACAGAGGGATATCAGCAGGTTTGTGACGGACTTCAAGGCAATCCTGGCCTATAATCTGGGAAAGGAAGAGAAAAACTCTACTTTAAGGACAGAGGTGGAGATTGCCGAAAAATATATAAATCTGCAAAAGCAGCGCTATGATTTTGATGCCTCGCTGGAGGTGGAGGAGGGGGATTATCTTGATGTGGAAACGGTTCGTATGCTCTTACAGCCCATGATTGAGAATGCTCTGCGCTATGGCCTTGGAGAGCTTGGGCGGGTGGACATCCGCATTTTTTACGACGCCCGGAGGAACTATGCGGTCATCACCATTCAGGATTATGGAAATGGGCTTGACAGGGAAAAGCTGGAGGAGCTTAACAAACCTTTTCAATATGAAGGAAACGGGAAAGAAGAAAATGCAGGGATTGGCCTGAGATACGTAAGGCATTGCCTGGAGGGATTTTACGGGGGAAAGGCTTCTCTTACGATCAACAGTGAACGCGGTAAAGGGACGAAGATTACAATTCTGATTCCGGCAGGAAAAGCGGGGGCAAGGCGCAATGATTAAGGTTCTGGTGATTGACGATGATAAACTGGCGAGAAAAGGTCTGGTATCTCTGATGAACTGGGAACACTTCGGGATGACGGTTGTCGGGGATGTGCAAAACGGAAAGGCAGGCATATCCTTTGTCAGGGAAAATCCCGTAGATCTGGTATTTGTGGATATCGATATGCCTGAGATGAACGGTATTGAGTTCATGGAGGAATGCAAAAAATTAAAACCTGAAATCCAGTTTGTAGTGCTTTCCTTTTTTGAGGATTTTTCCTATGTCCAGGCTACGTTGCGATTGGGAGGACTGGACTACATTTCCAAAACCTCCATGGAGCTGGACAACTGTGATACGATCCTTCAGAGGATTGCGGAAAAGTATCAGAAGGGAACTGACCGCAGGAATGAAAAAAAGAATGACAGGCAGAGTAAGGAGGAGGAAATGAGCCCAATCCTGGGAAGTATACGGAGGGATTTTCGGGCTCAGTACTGGATGTTTAATGATGATGCCTTTGAAAAACTGAAAGAAAAGGTGCGCAGGGTGGAGAAGGATTCGGACAATGTAAGGCGCCTTGAGATGCTTTTGTCCCGTTATATCGGGGAATTTGAGCAAATGCTGGAAGCTCCGGAGACTATGGTTCCTCTTTTTACAGATGCGGAGGAAATGCTGGAGTGGGTCGCAGACTACAGGAGCCAGGTCTATGAAAATGTGGAGACATGGGTTTCGGGAAGTGATGCGGAGAGAATTTTAAAGGCGATTGTGTTTATGAAAAAGCATCTGGCGGAAGATATCTCAACGAATCTGGTGGCAGAGCATATCGGCTGCAGCAGGAGTTATTTTTGCATTATATTTAAAAAGCTCTCCGGAGTTTCCTTCGGATATTTCCTGCAGCAGATCAGGATGAACCATGCAAAGGAGCTTTTGAGAGAGACCAAAGGTTCGGTCACGGAAATTGCTTTCCAGTCAGGGTACAACGATATTTACTATTTTAACCGGGTATTTCGCAAGACTGTAGAGTGCAGTCCCATGGAATACCGCAAAAGGGCCGGCGGTCAATCGGACTGACCGGAAAATGTTATTAAGAAAACAAAACAATTTTAATATTTTGTGATTCTTTTCCAAAGAGGGAACCCTAAAATGGAAAGGAATCACTTTTATTTTTAGACAATATCCCATAGATCGTGGTAGATCAAAATGATAATATGTACAAAACATACAAATAGACTAAAATCAGAAAGAGGGGCGGGTATATGTTTAACAAGAAATTTTTAAAGCACTATTACATTATGCTTATACCGGCATTTGCGTGGCTGATTTTCTTCAACATCGTGCCAATGTTTGGAATCATTATGGCTTTTGAGGATTTCAATCCGGGGCTTGGCATGTGGAAATCCCCTTTTGTGGGAATGAAGAATTTTCAGTACATGTTCGAGATGAGCGACATTAAGCAGGTGCTGTTTAACACAGTGGTAATTGCTGTGGGAAAGATTGTGGGGAATCTGATCGTACCCATGGTCTTTGCAATCCTGTTAAATGAACTGTGCATTAAAAAGCTTTACAGGCCAATTCAGACGATTGTGTATCTTCCATACTTCCTTTCCTGGGTTATTTTGGCCAAGATCGTGCTCAATATCTTTGGATTTGTGGGGCCGGTCAATTCGATTGTGAAGTTTTTCGGTGGAGAAAGCATCAACTTTTTTGGAAACGCGGGCATGTTTAGACCGCTGGTGATCGGAACGGATATCTGGAAAAACTTTGGCTACAATGCCATTATTTATTTGGCCGCTATGCTGGGGATCGACCAGGCGCTGTATGAGGCAGCGGCAGTGGACGGGGCAGACCGCTTCCAGAGAATCTGGCATATCACATTGCCGGGCATCAAGATGACAGCGGCACTGCTGGCAATCCTTTCTCTGGGGAATGTGTTAAACGCAGGCTTTGACCAGATATTTAACCTGTACAATCCTCTGGTGTACTCCACGGGAGATATTCTGGACACCTGGGTATACCGGGCAGGTCTTGTAAATCTCCAGTTCTCGCTGGCAACAGCAGTGGGGCTCCTTAAATCCGTGGTGAGCCTGGTGCTGATTACCTTAGGATACTGGCTTGCCGACAAATTTGCAGGCTATAAACTGTTTTAATAAGGAGGCTGATTATGAAAGAGCGATCTCTTTCATCAAAAATTTTTGATGTTGTCAATGTGATCATACTGGTGCTGATTGGCCTGCTTTGCCTGCTTCCTCTGTGGTACGTATTCTGCGTATCCTTAAGTTCAAAGGAAGCGGTGAATGCCGGGCTGGTTTCCCTGTGGCCGGTGGGTTTTAACTTTAATTCCTATCAGAAGATTATCGGTGAGGGGGCATTTTTCCGCTCCTTCTGGGTATCGATTCAAAGGGTGGTGTTAGGCACTGCGGCAAGCCTGATCTGCATCCTGATGGCAGCTTATCCCCTGTCACGGACCACACACCAGTTTCCCAAAAGAAATATTTTCATGTGGCTTTTGATCTTCTGTATGCTCTTTAACGGAGGTACCGTTCCCTGGTATCTGACCATGAGAAACTATAAGCTGATTGACAATATCTGGGGATTGGTATTGGGCGGCGGCCTTCCGGTATACAATGTGATTCTTGCCATGAATTTCTTTAAAAACCTCCCCATGGAGCTGGAGGAGGCGGCGCTGGTGGACGGCGCCGGACCCTGGAAAATCTGGTTTTCCATTTATATCCCGTTGGCAAAACCCAGTATTGCAACCATTACTCTTTTCACCATCGTAAATTACTGGAACGAGTTCTTCCAGGGGTTAGTGCTGAGCACGAAAGAGGCAAATTACCCGTTGCAGACCTATATCCAGCAGATGGTGGTGACACTGGACTACTCCACCATGAATGCGGAGCAGATTGCGGCAGCGGCGAAGCTGAACAATCAGTCATTGGATGCGGCAAAAATATTTATCGCCATGGTTCCGGTGCTGATCATTTATCCGTTTTTACAGAAGTACTTTGTTTCCGGTATTACTTTGGGCTCCGTGAAAGGCTAAGTGCGGCGGTTCAATGAAAATACATACAGTGAATGAAAAGAAAATAGGAGGATGAATTATGAAACTGAAAAAAGTGATTTCATTGTTGGCAGTTGCTGCTATGACGATCTCACTGGCAGCCTGCGGTTCCGATGGAAGCAGTTCTTCGGACAACAGCAGCGCGCCTGCAGAGGAGGCGTCAGAGGCAGAGGAGGACACATCCGGTGAGGCGGACGGTCAGGAGACGGATGTTCAGGAGGCGGACGCTTCTGATGCGGAAGAAGCCGGAGAGAGCAGCACAGGCGAGGAAAGTACAGGCGAGGAAAGTACAGGTACTTCAAAGGCATTGGAGCCTTTTGCAGAAACTGTAACCATAAAGATGGGGCATGGACTTAATCCCAGTGTGACGTTGGAGGACGGGGAGACCGTTGAAAACAGCCGTTTTGTTCAGTGGCTTAAGGATGACATGAACATTGATGTTCAGTACGACTGGGTTTGCTCCACCACTGATTTTGAACAGAAGATGAACCTTTGTATTGCGTCCAACACGCTTCCGGATGCCATGAACGTGGGACAGACACAGTACCTGGCAATGCTGAAATACAATCAGTTAGAGCCCATCACTGCTGCTTTTGAGGAATATGCTTCTGATCAGCTCAAACAGTATGTACATTCAGGCGGGGATGCCCTGATGGATGCAATTTCCTCAGACGGGGAAATGTATGCAATTCCGGCGCCCAATATTACTGCAGGCGGTGTCAATGAAATGTGGATCCGTCAGGACTGGCTGGAGGAGCTGAATCTTGAGGTTCCCAAGACAATAGATGAGGTTTTCGAAGTGGCACAGGCTTTCGTGGATGCCAAGATCGGTGGCGACAACACCATTGGAATCGTGGGACCGGCTTCCGGAGACCAGCTTATCGCAAGAGGACAGAACCGTTGGGGACTTGATCCTGTTTTCGGCGCTTATAATTCTTATCCTGAGTACTGGACATTAAATGACAGCGGAGAAGTGATTTATGGCTCTGTACAGCCGGAAACCAAAGAAGCGCTGGCCAAGATTGCCGAGTGGTACGCAGCAGGCGTAATTGACCCTGAAGTATTTGTAAGAAGCGATTCCTTAGAGCCTGTAATGGCAGGCAGAGTTGGTATTTTCTTTGGCCCCTGGTGGTGCGGATATACCATCGGCGATATGGCGCTTGCAGGAACCGCAGACTGGCAGGCATATTTATCACCTTTAGCAAGCGATGGAAAGTTTTACTCACCCATGGCTGACCCCACCACACAGTATGTCTGTGTCCGCAAGGGCTATGAGCATCCCGAGGCCGCCATTCAGATTATCAATTATCTGATTGCCAATGAGCAGTCCTGGATTGACAACAAGAAAGTTGAGGGCGGAATTACTTCTGATATCTATCCTCTGTTCAACGTATATGACAATGCAGATGAGATTGAGTACTCCTATGAATGGCTTAAGAAATTTAATTTGGGTGAGGTTGCAAAAGAGGATGTGGATGTGACTAACCGCAAGCTCCTTCGGGGTGACCTGGATGCCATTGAAGCTTGAGCCTAAGGATGATTTCTCCCTTGAATATTGGGATTACAAGCATGAGCTGGCAGCAAGCAACCTGCCTCGTCTGATCTCCATCATGATCGGTGAAAGATCCCTGATGGAAGACGGTTATGAGCCAATCTACAATATCTACAGCGGGCAGACGGAAACCATGGCGGCCAAGTGGGCTAACCTTGAAAAGCTGGAAGAAGAAACCTTCGCAAAGATTATTCTTGGGCAGGCCCCCATTGATGAGTTTGACACCTTTGTAGAGAAATGGTATGCTGAAGGTGGTCAGACAATTATCGATGAGATCGCAGCGGCTGTGAACGAGTAAAAAGGCAATAATTTTTTACACATGACAGGAAAGCGGGTACGATTTTTGTACCCGCTTTTGATGCACAGGGGCGCGTAAGGAAGTTTGCTGCGGGGCAGCACGCGCCTCGCGCGGCGAGTAGGGGAAAATCTTCCCTACTCGATTGAGGAGGAACATAATGGCAAAACAGACAGATATTCAATTAAGACAGAAGGTAATGTATTCCCTGTTTGTGAGAAATCACACGCCGGAGGGTACCTTTGCGGCGGTGGAGAAGGATCTGGACAGGATTAAGGGGCTGGGATGCGATATTATTTGGTTCATGCCCATACAGCCTGTGGGAGTAAAACAGAGAAAAGGAAAGGACGGAAGCCCTTACGCAATCCGGGATTATCGAAAAACAGATCCCGCTATGGGAACCATGGAGGAGTTTAAGCACCTTACGGATGAAATCCATCAAAGAGGTATGAAGTGTATTTTGGATGTGGTGTACAACCACACCTCTCCGGATTCCTGGCTGATGGAAAACCATCCGGAGTTCTTCAAGAGAGACACCCAGGGAAATACTGTGACCCTGGTTCCTGACTGGAGTGATATTGCGGATCTGGACTACAGTGTAAAGGAACTGTGGCGTTACCAGATCGATACGCTGAAAATGTGGGCGGAGATGGTGGACGGCTTCCGCTGTGACGTAGCCCCCAGGGTTCCGGTGGAGTTCTGGAAACAGGCTAGAGAAGAGGTGGAGACGGTGCGTCCCGGCGCAATCTGGCTGGCGGAGACTACGGAGAAGCACTTCATTAAATTTATCCGTGATCAGAAGGGTTACTGTGCCTCCGATTCTGAGATTTATGAAGTTTTTGATATCTGCTATGACTATGATATATGGCCTTCATTTTTGGGCTGTGTGAAGAAAAAACTGCCCCTGTCCCTTTTCCTGGATGAGATCGACAAGCAGGAGGGCACCTATCCGGAAAATTATGTGAAGCTTCGCTGCCTGGAAAACCATGACCAGGAGAGGATTGCCCATCATTGCCCGGATAAGGAGGCTGTCCGAAACTGGACGGCACTCTCCTTTATGCTCAAGGGTACCGCCTTTCTCTATGCAGGACAGGAAGCTATGCTGAGCCACCGTCCCAGCATTTTTGAGAAGGACACTCTGAATTTCTCGCAGGGGGAGGATATTTCCGGTCTGATCACACGCCTAGCTCAGATTAAGAAGACCTATCTTACGGCGGATGGTATTTACCGCCTGTTTGCGGAGGATGAGCAGGAAACGGCGGTGGGCATCTGTGAGATGGGGGAGAAGAGCATTTTGGGGATTTTCACCCTTGGAAGCTACAGGGGAAGCGTGGAGGCTTATCTGCAGGACGGTGATTATGAGAACCTGATCGATAACAGCAATGTGACGGTGAAGGATGGAAGGATAATGCATGATGGGAAGCCTGTGATTGTGTCAGTGGAGACGGAACAATTGAGAAAGCCGAAGAAAATGTTTTGAGATTTAGATAAAGCCATTACACAGTAAATCAGAGAATACATGAAAGGAGAACATGCCTGCAAAAACAGTATGCAAAGTTCTCCTTTTTTGTTGCAATTCTGACAAATGTTTGTTATTATAACTAAAAGCATATTTTCTAACGTTGATCTAAGGAGACGGTCGGTCTCACTCTTCAAAACACATCAATGGCAGATTTATCTGCCTTTTCAGAAAATTCGTGCTTTATATCCATATTTTACAGCAGGAGTTTTCTGAAAAAGGAGCCTCCTGAAAATGAAATGCCTGTCACGCTTTGTGAGGGGCAGCTTATCGAACTAAAAAGGAGGTATTAATGGGCAGATCGGAAACAGACAGGCCCGTGCAGTGGCATCCGCCGTTTTATGCCGGGATACAGATTGAGCTTGAGGAAGAGGCTGATAATCTCATATTTGAGAACGAGCATCAGCTAAGTACTAAGCCGCTGGGAATTGATATTCTTATTATTAAGAAGGATCCGGACATTCCTGTCCGAAAAAATATTGGCAGGATATTCCGCCAATATAACATTGTGGAGTACAAAAGCGGTACAGATTATCTTGGTATTGATGACTTTTATAAGGTGTATGCTTATGCCAGCCTTTATAAGTCTCTTGCAGAGCATGAGAATGAAATTAAAACGGAGGAAATGACGATTACCTTTATCAGCCACCGTTATCCTTATAAGCTGAAAAAGTATTTGGAAAAGAAGCGGAATTATTATTTCGTGAAAAGTGATGCAGGTATATATCAAATTGAAGGGAACGATTTCGTGATGCAGCTAATCGTGACTTCCCAAATTTCAAAGGAAGAAAATCTGTGGTTTTGGAGCATGAGTAACTCTGTCATTGATAAAGAAACAGTGGGAAAATTAATCAGCGAATATGAGAAAAATAAGAATAAGAAGCAATATGAATCTGTTATGGATTTAATTGTCCGTACCAACAAAAAAGTATTCGGATTGGAGGATGAGGGTATGTGTAAAGCATTGGAAGAACTTTTGGAAGACAGGATTGTTGCGAGAGAACAAAGAGCAAGAGCAAATGAAAAAGCAGAGACAGTTTTGGAACTTCTCGAAGATTATGGAGAAATTCCGGAAGAAGTAAAAGAGATGGTTTTTGGCGAAAAGGATATGTCAGTTCTAAAGCGCTGGGTCAAAATGGCCGCAAAAGCAGATTCCATTGAAGAATTTGAAGCAGCAATACAATGATACATAGATTAATAAATCATACCCAATAAAACGAAGGAGGGCTTAGTTAAAATGGCAATTTCAGCAGAGCAGCAGGATAAGCTTGAAAGGTATCGGGTCCTGAATCAAAATGTGCGGAAGGGAGAAATCCTTTTTACAGGTTCATCACTCATGGAGCAGTTCCCCATCAATGAGCTTTTGATGACGGAGGGCATGACACAGGTGATTTACAACCGGGGAATCGGCGGTTTTAAGACAGATGATATGCTTCTGTCTATGGAAGAAATGGTCTTCGGCACAGAACCTTCCCGGATTTTTATCAATATCGGCACGAATGATATTGCCAGCCCGGATTACAGGCTGGAGGTACTGATGGAGAAATATGAAAAGATTATTTCCCTGATTAAGGAAAGGCTCCCCCAGGCACAAATCAATATGCTGGCCTATTATCCTGTCAATGAGACGGAAAAACTTCCGGACGAAGAATGGGCAAAGAACCTTTTTGTCACAAGAACCAATGAGAATATCCAAATTGCCAACCAGGCAGTGGAGAAACTGGCCGGAAAAATGGGATGCCGTTTCCTAAATGTAAATCAGGGGCTTACGGATGAGAAGGGAAGGCTGAAAAAGGAGTTCACCATTGAGGGCATTCATATGTATGCCAATGGATACCGGGTAGTGCTGGAGAATTTGAAGCCTTATCTGTCGTGATGTTGCCCGAATTTATATTAAGCTGACAACAGGGTTGCCGTACAAAGTGCGCGGTAACCCTGTGGTCAATAGAAGAATAATTTGCGGATCGTAGCATTCGCCGAAACTTATATCTTTACTTTGTTCCAAAAATTCGATCTCCTGCATCGCCCAGTCCAGGACAGATATAAGCGTGTTCGTTTAGACATCTGTCAAGATGCCCCACGTAAATTTGGATATCAGGATGATCTTTGTGAAGCTTCTTTAGTCCTTCGGGAGCAGCTATGATACACATAAATTTAATACGCTTTCCGCCATGCTGTTTGATAAAATCTACGGCCTCGGAACCGGAGCCACCGGTGGCAAGCATGGGGTCCACCACGATAATGGTTCTCTGGTCAATGGGCTCGGGAAGCTTGCAGTAATATTCGTGAGGCTCATGAGTCACCGGATCTCTGTAAAGACCGATATGGCCGACCTTCGCGGAGGGCACAAGGGCGAGAATGCCGTTTACCATGCCAAGCCCGGCCCGCAGGATAGGGACAACTGCCATTTTCTTGCCGGAGATCATCGGAGTCATGCAGGTCTCGATGGGTGTTTTTACCTCCACATCCTCCAATGGAAGGTCACCTAAGGCTTCGTAGCCCATCAGCATGGCAATCTCCTCAATCAGTTTCCGAAACTCGTTGGTACCGGTGTTTTCGTCGCGAAGGCGGGAAATTTTGTGCTGAATCAGGGGGTGAGTGAGAATATAAGCGTTTTCTATGTTTTCTAAATGTTCCATAAGCAGCAGGTCCTCCATCTCTTGTAGTGTTTTAGCTTTCCAGTATCTGAGAAAATTGTAGTGCAATTTCAAAGGGAAGTCAATCTATATCAGGTTAAAAGACGAAGTACGCGCTGCAGGCTCTGATTAGCCTGGGCGATCATCGCTATACCGGCTTGCTCTAATATATTTTGCTGCATGTGAGCCATGAATTCCCGGGACATATCCGTGTCTCTGATGGCAGATTCCGCCGCTGTCGTATTCTCGGCCTTGTTTTCATTATTGTTGATAGCGTGCTCGATACGGTTCTGCATGGACCCGAAGTAAGAGCGCACTTCCGAAATCTGTTGGGTTGCAGCCTTTAACCGATTGAGTGCTTTGCCCGCATATTTAGTTCTGGAGATCAGCACCGAGTTAATCCTCATAGAGGCAGTGGTCAGTACCGGCCGATCTATTTGTATTTGGTCATCCTGGGCGCTGCTTAGCTGGATAGAGATTCCGGGTTCTTCTACTTTATTTCCGGATTCCACAAAGAACAGTGAATTCTTCGCGGAGCCGGAAATATTCCCTATTGTGTGCTGACCGAATTTCGTGTGCATAAGTTGCAGCCTGCCGTCCTCTATGGATGCGCTGAGCGGAACAGATCCGTTCTTAAACTGCTTATTCAGCTCTAAGGCAAGCTCTTCCGGTGTATAAATACTGCCCTTTGGCGGTATTTGAACGGTATAGTTCTTATCATCCAATTTAACGGACAATTCTCCATTTTTGTCCGTGATATTGATACCTTGGCTTAAATCCTTGGTGCCATCCACATAGGCTCTGGAGATATCTCCTTCCGTCTGATAAAAGATGCTGAAGGCTGCAGTGCCGCTGACGGCCTCGATCACACAGCGTCCCACACTGCTTGGAGGGAGAGGTACCTCAGTGGAGAGAATAAAGTGCAGGGCATCCTCGTCATTGGCTCCGGCGACGCCAGTGCTGAAACCGCCGATTCCTGCCTGAATGAGGCCCTTTGGAAGTCCATTCTTAATCAGTTCATCATCCAGCTTTTCCTGAATGTGCTGCAGCAAGGCGTTCGATGAATAGGAACCGGGATCCAGCGTCATGGAAAACGGGTATGTCTTCGTTCCCAGTGTAAACTCCATTCCAAGGTCGTCGTTGACGCCTTTTTGGATATTTGTGGTCTGATGCCGGATATCCTTTCTCCCCATCACATAAGCCGGAAGAACGGTCTGACCTCCGGGGCGGTCTACAGCATCGCCCGACTGTTCAGCCTTGCTTGGCGAACAGAGAATCTGTTCGTAGAAACCACCGGTATGCCTCCTCGAGGAGGTACTTGAACTAGTAGTCGGCCAAAAACGGAAAGTACTGCCCGGATTGGCCGCTTCGATGCGGATGCCACCCTCCTTTTCCGACACATGAAACTCCTGACCAAGCTTTGTCCCCAAAGCAGCGGCAAGTTCCGATAGGGTATATTCCTTTTCATCCAAAGTGATAGATTTACTGATATAAGAGTTTGTACCGGTATAATTTGGAGCATACCACAGGGTGAGATCCTTATTCCACTGATCAATGACCACCTTGCCGTTTCCGTTCAGAGCAACAGGCGCTCCCTGGATATAGGAGTGTTTATCAGAGTGGCGGCCTTTGGTATCCACAGGAGAGGTAGTCACCGTTTTTGGAAGCTGGAAAGGTCCGCCGGAATTGGAGGATACTTGTACGGAGCCGCCGGCAGCATTGCGTGTAAGTTCCAGATGACCATCTTTAAAGGAGGCAGTAGCGCCGGGGACTGTCCGTTCTCCGAAAATCCGGATCATGGAAGAACCTCCTGTGTTATATTGCATCTCGATCTTTGAACTGGCGCCATTTTGGGAGTTTGTGACAAAACGCAGTTGGTTCCCAACCGGAACCACTGTGGCCCACTGACCAAGCTGCTTATTCAGTTCACTGGTCAGCTTGGCCATGTCGTAAGTTCCATCAGGAAGAATAGCTTTTCTTTCATCCCCATCAATTTTTATAATAAATTCATTATGAGACGAGTCGATAGTAAAGCTGTTTTGTACGTTGCAGCCTATGGTGGCCATGGCGGCTGTGGTGTATTCCAGCTTACGGGGGCCGCCGCTGGGAGGTGTTTCGCCAAACATGGTTTCCGCCGCATTGCCGGCTTTCTTCGAATCGAAAGAAAGCTCGTAGCCGTCGGTCCCTGCTGTGGTAGTGAGTCTCAAATAGTTCCCGGAAGGTGAGGCTTGGACGGGGAGCCCGGCGGCAGTCAATTGGTCTGATATGTGCTTTGCCAGTGCCGCTCCATCGCTGTAGGAACTGCTGAGAGTGACAGATACATCCTGCTGTGTTCCGTCGGTTGGCTTTTTGAGCTGGAAGGTAAAGGTCTGGCCGCTGCCAAACTCTACCGGATAATGGATGGTTCCCCTGCCGTAATAACTGCCATCCCCTAAGAGGATGGAAGCCGGAACTTTCTGTTCATAAAGTCCTTTCAGGAAAGAACTGGTAGTCGGGCTGCTCAAGAACTGTGTGGTGTCCCCGCGGGCATTTACGCCGTTGCTGAGCAGACCGGCAGTAAATACCAGTTGATTGGAAGAGTTCAGCGCCACCTTAAGGCCGCCATACTGCTCAGGTGCTGTCTGGCACTGGGAATTGATCTGTGCCTGCAGATACGCTATCAGTTCATTGCGTGTGTAGGTCTTTTCTGGAAGATCAAAGGAAATATTTTTTTCCTTGCTGCCGCCTAGTCCATTCAGGGTACATGCAAAGTGTTTGTTGGCGCCCGTGATCGTAATTTCATCCGGAAGAGCCGCGGTGATGGTTTTTGTGGCAGGAGTGTTATTCTGAAGTCCGCCTGCTATTCCCTGGGGATCTCCCTCGCAGGTTCCCTTTGCATTGAAATCAGACGGCAGACCGGAATAGTTCGAGTAGCTTTTCTGTGTAGGTACTGTAAAGTGCAGATTCCGGGCACTGCCCGGCTCATTGATGCCGGTAAAAGTATTCGGAGTCTGCGTATCCTTCAGAGCATCATTTATTGCCTTTATAATAGCATCCTGGGACACATCGCCTGTAGGCAGTGTTACATTTTTCGGAACACCGTCAATCCAAACCTGCATCGTCGATTGGGAGGGAGTGACCTTGACGGTGTCGTCTGGCTGAATTACATTGTTATTGTTGGTGGCGGTTGTGTGTCCTGCAGGCGACCACTCATGTTCCTGTTTTTGCCCTACAAAGATGTCCTCATATCCCGTATTGCCATTTAATTTGTCTACGGTGATAGAATTTACTGAGCGGTTTCCCAGAAGCAATATTTCGTTATTCGAAGTCAGGGTTACGCTTAAAAGCCCTTTATAACCAATAGGAGCGGAAGGGCCGTTCAACTGCGCATCCAGTGCCGCCTTGATTGCATTCGGAGTGTCGTATTTGCCTGGAGGTAAAGTGATGATATAGGTAGCATTATTGATTGTCAGCTTGAATTGGTCGTTTTGACCTGCCTGGACTGTCAGGGGAAGGGTGGACTTCCCATCGATTATGTAGTTGCTGCCGCTCTGTAATCTGGCGGTTATATCCGCCACTGTTTCGTTAGCATAGGTGGCGCCCTGACCCGGAACTTTATACTCATGGCGGACGAAAAGAGTGTCATAAGCAGTGCACTTATCCTGTACAAATCCCACTGCGCTGGTGACGCCTTTTTGTGTGGAAGTAATGGTAATGCCCTGGAAATTTCCATCGCTGTACTGGCTTGCGCTCAGACCGAGGGGGTTGAGCTTTCCGTTGAGGAAGGTAACCATTTCATTCATGTTGTATCGCTGTTCGGGGATGGTGATCAGCGTCTCCTGCGTCGCCCCGTTGGGCTTTAAAACCAGCGTGTCATTCACCCCTGTGCGGATATCAAAGAGCTGGTCTTCCGGATACTGGCCGCTTGTGGGCAGTATCGCCGCGCCGGTAAAGCTGCCGGAGGTAAAGCGAACCTCGCTTTCCTGTACATTGTCATAGAAGACAGAGGTGTAGGTAAAGGCGCCGGTATCGATCTGAAACATATTGCCTTTAAAACCGGTGATGATGCTTTCATCGCTGGCAAGCTTAATGCCAGTGCCGTGTTTCGTCGCTTTCACGGTATTGCCAGGCGTCTGGTCAAGTTCCGTCTGCAGGACCGTCAACAGATCATCCCGATTATAGTAGCCAGGAGGAATCTTGAGTGAAACAGGATGGCTACTTCCATCGGTGTTGACCACCGTAAAGGACATTTCATCGTTATAGCCTTCGGCGATAGGAAGTCGGGAATCGTCCGTTTGGAATATTGTGGTGCCGATCAGTGCGCCCAGACTGCCCCCGCCAAAGCTGTCATAGAGTAGGTAGGAGAGGCCGCCGGAAATATTGTCGATCTTCTCGCCGCCTTCCAGGTTGAGATTGCACCGCCCGCTTTCGGTATATTCGAACACGATCCCCTCGTCGATAAGTCCTGCCTCATCCAGCGCCGTATCGATCTCATCAATCAGGGCCTGGGTGGTATAGATACCGGCCGGCACGGTGATTTTGCCTGTTAGGGGAGGGTCTGATTCGAGAAGACGGTACTCTACTGTCAGATCGTTTGCGCCGTCCGTGATAATATGGCGCTGATTCTGCAGCCACACAGTATTTCCTTCGAACTGGTAATAAGGGGTCTCATGATCCTGGAAAATATGCTTTTCATTAAATACGGCACTGTCGGTAAGTCTGTCAAGCTCTGATTGTAGATGATCAAACTCTGCCTGCATCATTTCCCGGTCGTCGTCCGAGCAGGTTTCATTTAATGCTTTGACGGAAAGCTGAGTCATTCTGTGTAGTATATCATGGGCTTCATTGAGCGCACCGTCACCCGTCTGTACCCAGGATACACCATCTCGGGCATTAACTGTGCCCTGATTCAGTCCCCTGATCTGCTTGCGCATTTTTTCGGAAACGGCGAGTCCTGCCGCGTTATCTGCAGCGCGGTTGATTCGATATCCGGACGAGAGCTTTTCTGTGGTTTATGCTTTTTTGGACATGTTTATTTTATATTGTCCGTTGGCATTCATGGCAAACAGATTATTTTGTATGGATATGTTCATACGCAATGCTCCTCCCTGATTTTCCGGCTTCCTGTAGCGGCCTGCTTCCCTGCATTTTATGTAGATAAAATTCTAAAAATACTTTATTTTAAGTATACCAAATCAATTTCCAAAAAGAAAAATATTTTCCTTGTAATAATGCCTTGAAGCAAGTATACTCATAGAAGCATAAAAATTGCGGCGTCCCGGAGGGGGAATTTGAGTTGTTTCGAAAGGATTGTCGCGGGATTGTAAAATTAACAGGAGGATATTTCAATGACAAAGCAGCAGGAAGCGATTCGGGACGCCAGGACGCTGGGGATTCCCAAGATGCTGATTTTGGGATTGCAGCACATGTTCGCCATGTTTGGTGCGACGATCCTGGTACCAATTTTGGTAAATGTTTACTTTGAGGGAGAAGGACTTTCGATTCAGGTGACCTTGATTTGTGCGGGGCTGGGAACTTTGTTTTTCCATCTTTGCTCCAAGCTAAAAGTACCTGCATTCTTAGGTTCTTCTTTTGCGTTTCTGGGAGGTTTCCAGACAGTGGCGCAGCTTGAGGGTGGTATTTTTGCAGGGATGAGCATGGGAGAAAAGCTTCCCTACGCCTGCGGAGGTATTGTGGTGGCAGGACTGTTGTATCTCCTGCTGGCACTGGTTATTAAGCTTTTGGGAGTGAAAAAGGTTATGAAGTTCCTCCCTCCGGTAGTGACGGGTCCCATGATTATCTGTATCGGCCTTTCTCTGGCCCCCTCTGCTGTATCCAACGCTTCCACCAACTGGCTGCTTGCCATGATAGCGCTGGGAACCATCATTATCTTTAATATCTGGGGAAAAGGTATGTTCAAAATTATCCCTATCCTTATGGGCGTGGTGATCTCTTACGCCGCCGCCCTTTGCTTTCATGCCATTGGATTCACCAATCCGGATGGGAGCGCTATTTTGAACTTTGCAAGCGTGCAGGCAGCAAGCTGGGTGGGTCTGCCTCCTTTCCAGATTTGTAAATTTGACCTGACGGCAATTCTGGTGATGGCACCCATTGCACTGGCAACCATGATGGAACATATCGGAGATATGTCCGCCATTTCCGCAACGGTGGGAGAAAATTTTATCGAAGATCCGGGACTTCACAGAACTTTGATCGGTGATGGACTTGCAACTTCTTTATCTGCACTGGTAGGCGGCCCTGCCAACACTACATACGGAGAAAATACCGGTGTGCTGGAACTCAGCAAGGTCTATGACCCCAATGTCATCCGCCTTGCAGCTATCTATGCGGTGGTACTCAGCTTTATACCCAAGATGGCTGAGATCATCGGTTCCATTCCTTCCGCGATCATCGGTGGCGTGAGCTTTATGCTCTACGGAATGATTTCCGCAATTGGTGTGAGAAATATTGTGGAGAACAGGGTGGACTTTACCAAATCAAGAAACCTGATTATTGCGGCAGTGATTCTGGTGTGCGGTCTGGGATTTAGCAGCGGCCTTACCTTTACCGTGGGAACCACCTCCATCACCCTCACAGGACTTGCAATCGCCGCGCTGGCAGGTATTGTGCTAAATGCCATTCTTCCGGGAAATGATTATGTTTTCGGCAGCAATCCCCAGGCGGATGGAAACCGTGGAGTGGATATGCGGCCCGACTTTGGAAATAAGTAAAATTTTCGATTCCTCTAAAGTCTTTCCAAAATCATCCGATACTTATTATGTAATAAATAATGGAAATGCATAAATGCGCAAAGGATGGATATGATTGCATAAAGCGAAAGTATGATACATTGATATACATTTATGTATTGATATCAGGATTGGATGAGATCCACGGAAGGAGGAATCCGAATGCGTATAGAAGCGTATACACAAGTACAGAATCTCTATGATGCCAAGAAAACCAAGAAAGCGATTGCCGCAGGCAATGTAAACAGCTCCGACAAACTGCAGATTTCCAGTCTGGGCAAGGATATACAGTGGGCGAAACAGGCGGTGGCGGAGAGCAGCGACATCAGGGAAGATGTGGTGGCACCGATCAGGGCAAAGATTCAATCTGGCACCTATGAGGTGAGTACAGAGAGCTTTGCGGATAAATTGATACAGAAGTTTGAGGAATTGAGGTAATAGATGGCAAGTTTAATGGAGAACCTGATTGAAGTACTGGATTGTGAGAGCCAGGAATATGAGGACTTGCTGGAGTTATCTACGAAGAAAACGTCGGTCATTGTAGCCGGCGGATTGGATGATTTAGCCAAAATCACGGATGAAGAACAGAACGTTGTCGGCAAAATTAATCGTCTGGAACAACAAAGACAGGAAGTATATGCTGATATCGCCAACGTAATTAACAGGGATGTTAACAAACTGATGCTCACTGACCTTGTGGAAATGTTAAAAGAAAGGCCACAGGAGCAACAGAAATTGGCTAGAGTACACGATAGATTGAGTACGGCCGTCCATAAGGTGAGAAGCGTAAATGAACAGAACAGGATCTTAATCGAGAATGCTCTGGAAATGGTAGAGTTCGATATGAACATGCTTCAGGCTATGAAGACTGCGCCGGAAACGGCCAACTACAACAAGGGCGCTTTTAATACGGGAATGCCCATGGGAGTGGATGCGAGCGGTTTCGATGCCAAGCAGTAGTCCCTGAAAATTAGTTATTGAAAGAAAATCCAGGATTTTCTTGCGAAAGATTTGTGCGGTGCACAGATTTTTCGATTACAATAAGGTTGGAGGATATCAGTATGTCTTTGTTTGGAAGTTTATATATCGGAGTAAGTGGACTACAGACCAGTCAAAATGCGCTGAACACCACAGCGCATAACATGTCTAATATTGACACCGTGGGGTATACCAGGCAGCAGGTGCAGCAGGGTACCCGTATTTATAAAACTCTTTCTACCAGCGCAACTGCGATTTCCTATCAGCAGACCGGTCTTGGTGTCAATTATACCCAGGTAAAACAGGTGAGGGATGATTTCCTTGATAAGGCATACCGTCGTGAGTCAGGACGGAGTGCTTTTTATGAGGTTTCTACTAACGCGTTTGAGGAGGTGTATAACCTTTTTCAGGAGCTGGACGGAGAGGCTTTTGCAGATTCCATCAGTAATTTGTGGAAGTCGGTGGATGATCTGGCCAAGAATCCGGGAGACGCGGTTTGCCAGGGCGTTTTTGTACAGAGGTGCAGCGAGTTCGTAACCCGCTCTCAGGCAGTGTACAAGGGACTCAAGGAATATCAGGATAACCTGAACAATCAGGTAAAGAGACAGGTTGACACCATCAATGCCTACGGAAAGAGAATCGCAGAGCTGAACGAAGAGATTCAGAAGATCGAGGGCGGCCTGGTGGAGAAAGCCAACGATTTGAGGGATGAAAGAAACCTGCTGATCGATGAGCTCTCTTCGATGGCAAACATCGAGTGCAGGACGAATGCGGACGGGAATATTATTATCAAATTGGAGGGGAAAGACTTCGTAAAGTCAGACTCTGCCAATGAGATTGAATTATATAAAGATTTAGAGACGGGATTTTATACTCCTTGCTGGAAGCATCTTGCCAAGCATGATGCCAGCGGCAAAAATATAATAGATAAAACCGGAGCGGAACTTTTTAACCTGGACCGGCCGATCTCCACCAGCATGAATACGGATATTGGGGCGCTGAAATCTATTTTGTTGGCCAGGGGTGATCACCGGGCTACCTATGAGGATTTACATTACGATGATCCTAATACGTATAATAATGAGATTTCTCAGTCTATCATGATGAACGTACAGGCAGAGTTTGATCAGTTGATTCATGCGATTACGACCAAGATTAATGAAGTGTTTGCGGATGCCGCTGAGGCAGCGTCTGACTTAGATCCCAACAGTACATATATGAGAGATTCTAACGGGAATCCTTATCAGATATTTAATACCATAGCCGACAATGATTTCTTTACAGTAGAGAATATTATCATCAATGGAGAGTTAAAGCAGGCTCCGTCACTTCTTGGTTTCATAAAGGACGATGGCAAGGTTGATCAGGAGACAGCGGATGCACTCAAGGATCTTTTCAAGGAAGAAGAGCTTACCTTAAATCCTAATGTGAAGACCAAGTTGGATTTCGTCAATTATTATGATAACCTGATCTCCCAGGTAGCGACTTCCGGCAATGTCAGCAAGGAAATCTGTGCGAATCAGGAGCTCACGGTGGATAATATAGCGGCAGCGAGAGAACAAATCGTGGGAACCTCGTCGGATGAAGAAATGAGCAATATGGTCATGTTCCAGAACGCATACAATGCTTCTAGCCGTTATATCAATGTGATCAGCGAAATGATGGAGCATATCATCAATACATTGGGAAGATAAAAGCAAAAAGTTTCCAGGCTTTGATAGAAGGGAGTGGAATAAATGCCGTCACAATTTTTTGGATTATATATCGCAGGTTCGGGGCTTCGCGCCGCTAATGCCGCATTAAATACTACAGCTAACAATATTTCCAATGCTCAGACGGTTGGTTACAGCCGTCAGACAGTAACTCAGCAGGCAAATCTTGCGCTTAGGACCTTTACCACCTATGGATGCGCAGGGGCAGGTGTTGATACTATTGCTATTGAGCGCGTAAGAGATAGCTTCTATGATGTGAAATACTGGGATAACAACTGCAAATTTGGAGAGTTTGAGGTTAAAAAATATTATACAGGGATGTTCGAGGACTATTTTGATGATGAAGGAACCAGCGGCTTCACTTCAATTTTTAACCATTTCAGCAATTGCTTGCAGGCAGTCAACGATAATTCCAGCAGTGATAAGACCAAGCAGCAGTTCATAGCTTCCGCGAAATCTCTGACGGATTACTTTAATAATATTTACGGCAGTCTGCAGGAGCTGCAGAAGGATATCAACTTAGAGATCAAGCAGAATATTGAGGAGATTAATTCTCTTGCTCAGAAGATTTCCACATTAAATAAACAGATCAATACCATTGAACTTTCGGGATCAAAGGCTAACGAGCTTAGAGATCAGAGAGATTTGCTGATCGATGAGCTCTCAGAGATTGTGGATGTGGAAATTAACGAGATCCCCATTTTAGATGCGAACGACTCTAAAAGGGAGACCGGAATCAACAGATATATGGTGCGTATTGCCGGTGGACAGCTTTTGGTGGATGGCACTGACTATAAAACGATTACTTATGAGGCGAGGCAGAAGGATGAAAAGGTCAATCAGACGGATGTGGATGGCCTGTACCGCTTCATGTGGGATAACGGAAATGAATTTAGCCTCTCTAATGCGGCGATGGGCGGTAAACTCAAAGGCCTTGTGGATATCCGGGATGGCAATAACGGAGCAAATTTTAACGGGACGGTGGATAAGGTTCAACTGAAAACCGCAACACCTCCTGACCCGACGAAGGACAAAATAGAAGTGACGATTAAGGTGACAGAGGATTACCTGAAAACCATGCAGGACTGTATTCTGCCGGAGAGCGGTATTATCAATATCGGTAATGTGCTAGGCACTTATGAAAGCTGGACATTTGATGGAACAGATACTTATACCTTTACCCTGAGCGCTAAGGATAACCCGAATATTGATACGAAGATGGAGGGGAAGGAAGCCAAGACAGAAAAGAAGATTAAATATCAAGGGATTCCCTACTATATGGAGCAGATGAATGCGTGGATCCGCGGCTTTGCCGAGAAAGTAAATGACATTTTTACTAGCGGCTTCAATGCAAACGGCGACCCGGGATGTATTTTTTTCACGGGTGTGAAAGGAAATGGGGACGGAGAATATACGGCGGATGATTTTAAGACAGATCCCGGAGAGAACGGATATTATGAGCTCACGGCGGGTAACTTTACCATCAATTCAGCCCTGATTTCTGATGCCAACCTTCTAGGAACCAAAAGTACGGCGGATATTGGTGTGGAAGAATGCGGGAAGATCAAAGAACTGATTGCTCTTCTCACAGATAAAAAGACTTTCAGCTTCCGCAACGGAACGGCAGGCCAGCTTTTAGAGGCCATTTTGTCAGATGTGTCGCTGAACGCCAGCGATGCCAATATGTTTTATGACACTTATGACTGCCTGAAGAACAGCATTGACAACCAGAGAAGCTCCATCTCCAGTGTTGACGAGGATGAGGAAGCGGTAAGCATGGTGAAATTCCAGTATTCTTATACGCTGGCATCCAAAATGATACAGACTCTGACAGAGGTCTATGACCAATTAATCCTGCGGACAGGAGTTTAAAGGGTGATTCTGATAGGGAGGATGAGATAATATGAGAATGACAAACAAGATTATGCAGAATAATTCTCTGTATAATATCAATAATAATAAAATAATGCAGGATAAACTCAGCACTATGATGGCCACACAGAAGAAAATCACAAAACCCTCAGATGATCCTGTCATTGCCATTCGTGCTCTGCGCCTTCGGACTAGTGTTTCTGAGCTGACCCAGTATTATGAGAAGAATGCGCCGGATGCGGAAAGCTGGCTGGATGTTACCACCAAGGCGTTGGAGAATACTGTGGCCGAAGTACTTACCCAGATGAACAAGACTGCCAATAAAGCGGCCAACAAGGAATATAGCAGTGAGGATTTGGCGGTATATGTGGAGCAGCTTAAATCTCTTCGCAATGAGTTTTATTCTACAGGGAATCTTGATTACGCGGGAAGATATGTGTTTACAGGATATCGGACAGATACCCCGCTCACATTTATGAAGGATGTGGAGGATAATCCGAAGACAGTTCCCAGCTATGAGATTACGGAGCAGGTAACGATTAAGGACTTTGATAAGATTAATTATACGGATGCGGCCGGATTAGAAGGGGTTAATAAGAATAATTATTCCGAGTATTTTGGCAAAGATATTAATGAGAATGATATTAACAATGGAGACATTCGCAGGTTGAGGCTTTCTTATGACGATTTGTCTGATGCTCCAGATAGTGTCAAGCTGACATATATAGATGAAAATGGGGATAAACAGGAGTTGGTGCCAAAGGTCGTTTCTATAAATGACGATCCATATAAAACGATGCTTGATGGTAATATTGGTATCGCTCCTGGGCACAATGATCAAGTGGTATTTGTTCCGGAGACAGGAGAAATTCTTTTCTGCAGTCATTTTGATAAATTTGATAAGTTGAATGAAAATACAGAAATTAGAGTGACCTATACTAAGGATAGCTGGAAAGACGGAGATTTGAGGCCGGAGCATTATTTTGCTTGTAAGAAGGCTGTGGTGGATGAGAATGGTGATCCAGTGTATGTGCAGAAGATAGGTGCGGATGGAAAACCGATGGTTGATGGCAGTGGGAATCCGATATATGAACAGAAGATAATCGACTATAACCCGGAATATCTCACAGAGGGCAACACAAATAAGCAAATCATCGAATACGATGTGGGCTATAATCAGAAAATCCAGGTAAATACCACTGCGGATAAGGTTTTTATTCATGCCCTAGACCGCGATATTGATGATTTGGAAAAAGCTTTGACAGACCTGACGAATATGGACGCCACTATGACAGACCTTGATTTGGTCTTGAAGGGGATGGATGAAAGTAATGCTGATTATGGGAAAGTAAAAAAGCAATATGATGCCGCCAAAAAGGCTTATGATTATATGCGCGAAAATATTCACACCATGTTCGAGGAGACGATCACCAAAACCCAGCAGTATTTGGATAAAACCAATTTGGCTGTCACTGACAACGGTACCAGGAGCCAGCGATTGGAACTGATCAGTAATCGTCTGATGGACCAGAGAACTAATTTTAAGACGTTACAGTCGGAAAATGAAGATATTGATATCGCAGAGGTAATTATTCAGCTTACCAGCACAGAGCTAACTTATAATTCGGCCCTCATGGCGACAGGTAAGATCATGCAGACTTCACTGATGAATTATATTTAAAAGGTAAGGAGTATTTATGACAATAAACACAAAGGTTTTTGGGACAGTTGAAATAGAAGACGACAAAATGATCCACTTCCCGGCGGGGATTATTGGGTTTCCAGAACTGACAGATTTTGCCCTTTTTCATGACGAGGAGAAAGGGGCAGGTTCCATTCACTGGCTTCAGTCTGTGCAGGAGCCGGGATTTGCAATGCCGGTCATGGATCCGCTCCTGGTGATGCCGGAGTATAATCCGGAAGTGGACGATGAGCTTCTCAAGAATATTGGTGAATTGAAAGAGGAAGAATTGCTTGTTCTTGTTACGGTTACGGTTCCGAGTGATCTCACTAAAATGACTGTCAATCTGAAGGGCCCCATCATCATCAATGCGACGGAAAAAAAGGCATGCCAGGTTATTGTAGAGGGGGAGGATTACAAAGTAAAATATCCCATTTACGATATCCTCAATGCCCAAAAGAAAGCAGGTGAATAGATGTTAGCTTTATCCAGAAAGAAAAATGAGGCTTTGATTGTCAATAACAACGTAGAGATAACGGTTCTGGAGATTAAGGGGGAACAGGTAAAGCTAGGCATCACAGCACCGAGGGATGTGCCTGTATATCGCAAGGAGGTTTACGCGCAGATTCAGGAGGCAAATAAGGAAGCGGTGAATGCCGATAGCGTGGAAGTGCTTAAGAAGTTGTTGGGATAGAATGACAAGGGTGGAAGAGATTTCACCCTTTTTTGTTTATATTTTATTGTAAATTTGTGTGAACGGTTGTTGGAAGGAAAAGTCTATGATATAATTCTTAATTATAGTTAGCGAAAAATATAAGTTTTTGCCGTTCACTATATAATTATAGAAGCGGAGCTGTGGAGAGGGAAAGGACATTAAAATGGGGAGGACAGTAGGGATAGGACATCAGGACTTTGAGCAAGTGCGGAAAAATAACCTGTTTTATATTGATAAAACCGGATTCATCGAGGAGTGGTGGAAACGGGCGGACAGCGTAACGTTGATTACCCGTCCAAGAAGATTTGGAAAAACGCTGAATATGAGTATGACGGAGAAGTTCTTTTCACTAAACTATGCAGACAGAGGCGACTTGTTTGATGGACTTAAGATATGGAAAAGCGAAGAATTCCGTAATCTTCAGGGAAGTTATCCTGTAATAAGCCTTTCTTTTGCCAATGTTAAGGAGAGGAATTACCCGGAAGCACGCAGAAAAATTTGCCAGATACTTTCTGACTTGTATTCTGCAAATCGTTTTTTGGCGGATGCCGATCTTTTGGATGAGAAAGAAAGAAACTTTTATTCAGCAGTGTCAGTGGACATGGATGATCTGCATGCCACAATGGCGCTTCACAATCTTTCACTCTATCTGTCCCGATATTGTGGAAAAAAAGTGATTATACTGCTGGATGAGTATGATACACCTATGCAGGAGGCCTGGGTTAACGGTTATTGGGAAGAGATGGTTGCTTTCACCAGAAGTATGTTTAATGCGGCTTTTAAGACCAATCCCTATCTGGAACGGGCAATTATGACAGGGATTACAAGGGTAAGCAAGGAATCTATTTTTTCGGATTTAAATAATCTTGAAGTCGTGACAACTACTTCCGAAAAATATGCGGATAGTTTTGGATTTACGGAGAAAGAGGTCTTTGAAGCATTAGATGAATTTGATTTATCTGACTGTAAGGAAGAAGTAAAATGCTGGTATGATGGCTTTACTTTTGGGAGATATAAAGATATTTATAATCCATGGTCTATTCTAAATTATCTTGATAAGCGCAGAACGGCGGCGTATTGGGCAAATTCCAGTTCCAACAGCCTGGTAGGAAAGCTGATTCGAGAAGGAAACAGGAATATCAAACAGGATTTTGAGACATTGCTGCAGGGAGGTACGCTGCAAGTAGAAATTGATGAGCAGATTGTGTATAATCAATTACCGGTAAAAAAAGGGGCGATTTGGAGCCTTCTGCTTGCCAGCGGCTATCTGAAGGTGCTGGGGACGGAATTTAACGGGAGCCGATGGTACTATACCCTTTCACTGACGAATCGGGAGGTTCATATCATGTTTGAAAACATGATCCGCGATTGGTTCATGGAAGAAAGCGGCGGCTATAATGATTTCATCAGAGCGCTTCTATCCGGCGATGTGAAGGCGATGAATCTATATATGAACCAGGTGGCGCTGGCTACGTTCAGTTATTTTGATACAGGGAAAAGGCCTTCCGGCGCGGAACCGGAACGTTTTTATCATGGATTTGTGCTGGGGTTGATGGTGGAACTGTCTGATCGATATGCGCTGACATCAAATCGGGAGAGCGGGTTTGGAAGATATGATATTATGCTGGAACCGAAAAGGCTGTCTGCTTGCAGTGGAACGGATAGAGCTATTATAATAGAGTTTAAAGTACAGGAGAAAGAAGAGAAAACACTTGGAGATACGGTGAAGGCGGCGCTGGATCAGATAGAAGAAAAGCAATATGTACAGAGCCTGATTGCGAAGGGGATCCCGGAGGAAAAAATACGGAAGTATGGATTTGCGTTTCGAGGGAAAAAGTGCTGATAGAAGAGAGGTATAACTGTTGCTTGACGATTGAATGTGAAGACAGTTATTAATCATTTGATATATGGTAATAGATGTTTAGGCGGATTGCGAAAGGATAAAGATGAACTTTATATTGTTCCACGGAAAGATAGAATCTTTAAATCACTTTACAGATGAGGTTGTGGCTCAACTTCAGCAGATGGGACATACCACTTATATATTGGATTTGAATGAGTCAGAAAAAATCAGTCAGATTGATTTTTTGAATAGGTTTGATGCTGCGATTTGCTATGATTGTGTAGGGACATTTTCTCAGGTAGATATGGCTGACGTGTGGAAGATCCCGGTAATTAATATTTTAATGGATCATCCGATGAGTTTTAGTTATTGCATGAAAAATCCCCCACAAAAATATATACAATTATCTCCTGACAAAAATCATGTATTGTATGCAAAACGCTTTTTTGGTATTAATAATGCTTTTTTTCTTCCTCATATGGCGAGTATAAATACGCGATTTGAAAGAATATCCATAGAAAACAAAACTATTGAAGTACTATTTCCGGGAACGATGAAGTCATGTAATGACATGTATCAGGAAATTAAAAATCAATGGCCGCAGGATAATATGAGATTATTGGTTTTGGAAATAATTGAATTTTTACTTTGTGATCCTTCAGCTACTGTTGAGGAGGCTATGGGAACGTGCCTGGAAAAGGGATTAGGAGCAAGCTTATCAGATCAGTCAATTGCTACTTTCCTTAAATATTCTAAGAAAATTGATGTATTTATCAGAATGTATTTTCGGGCCAGGGTGGTTAAGGCTATTGCAGAGACAGGCGTGCCGATGACGATTATTGGGAGTGGATGGGATAAAGTGTGGAAAGAAAAACCAGGAAATGTCACTGTTTTGTCTGGAACTAGTTTTGCTGGTGTTTTTTCTTATATGGAACAGGCAAAGATAACTTTGACAGTGATGCCTTGGTTTAAAGCTGGAACTCACGACAGAAATTTTAATGCATTGATGCATTATTCTTGTCCATTGACAGATACAAGTTCCTGGATGCTGAAAAATTTTAAGCCGGATAAAGAATGCGCTTATTATTCGTTGGAGCATTTAGATGAGCTGCCGTATGTGGTTTATAGGTTATTGAATCATCCTGAATTGCAGGAACTGATTGTAGAAAATGGGAGAAGAAAGGTTGAGAATAACTATACAAGTAAGCAAACAGCAGAGGGGCTACTGTACTATTTGAAGGAATGTTACGGATTAGGCTAAAACCTGTATAGGATATCTGATTGGAAGTAAGTTATAACTTTGTATTTCTTTCCTGCTTCTCTAAATATTTTAGCATTTTATCCGATATAAATTTAAGAAAGCTTATAGATTCTTAAGTTACAACTAAATATTAAATATCACACGGAGGTGATTCAAATGGCAATAGAACCATTGAGTAGCGCAATGACTTATCAGGCGCAGACAACACCACAGGCGAAGCCTGTGCAAAAACAGATAGCAGAGAACACGGATGTTGCTGCGGAAGAACAGCAGGTGAATACCTATGATGCTACTACTGTCAAAGTGGCGGAAACTGAGAAACAGGATAGCAGGAATAATAGTAATAACGGCGAGCAGGATAGCACATCCGATAATGTTGCTACGCCCAAAGAACAGCAACAGGCAGTGAACGACCAGGTCAAGAAAGCTGTTGAGAGAATGAATCAGAGCATGTCCCATTCGGAGGCAATTTTTGGAATTCATGAGAAGACCAACAGAGTGACAATCAAGATCGTAGATAAGGATACCAAGGAAGTGATCAAAGAGATCCCTCCGGAGAAGACTCTTGATATGATCGCTAAGGCGTGGGAGCTTGCGGGTATTTTGGTAGATGAGAGAGGATAATCCAAAAGGAAGATTAGGAGGTAATTGACATATGGCAATGCGTATGACGGGCATGATGTCCGGACTTGATACAGAGAGTATTATTCAGGAGCTTGTAGCCGCTAGGCAGAAAAAAGTAGATGTCAAAAAGAAAGAGCAGACTAAGCTGGACTGGAAGCAGGAAGCGTGGAAAGAGTTAAATAGCAAGCTCAAAACTCTTCAGACGAAATATCTTGCAAATATGCGTTTCTCGGATGCATATACTAAGAAAACGACGAAGGTTTCTAACAGCAATGCAGTTAGTGTTATTACTGGTGAGAATGCGGTAAATGGAGTTCAGACATTGACAGTGGAGGAGCTGGCTAAAACAGGATATTTGACAGGTGGGGTGGTTGAAAAGGATCCGAATGCAACGGATGAACTATCAGCACTGTCGAAATTAAGTGATCTTAAGGGTTTTAGCGGGGAGGGGAAAATTACTGTTAAAACAGCAAGCGGCACCAAGACCATTGATGTATCTGAGAATACCACGATTTCTGATTTCCTTGAAGAACTTAAAGCGATGGGATTGAATGCCAGCTTTGATGCGAAATGGAAGAGGTTTAATATCAGTTCTAAAGAATCAGGAAAAGCTAATGATTTTAGCATTACAGCAACGGATGAAAGCGGAGCAGCTAATGCCAATGGGAAAGCAGCATTAGAAGCTTTGGGACTGGGTTCTACTTCTCATAAAGAGAATGGAACAGATGCAAAGATTATATTAAATGGCGCGACATACGAAAACTCTAATAACACTTTTGAGATCAATGGCTTGACGATCACGGCTCTGGATAAGACGAATGAACCTGTTACAATCACTACAGAGCAGGATACAGATGGGATCTATGACATGATCAAAAATTTCCTGAAGGCATACAATGAGATTGTCAATGAAATGGATAAACTCTATAACGCGGATCGCGCTAAAGGATATGAGCCCCTGACAGATGAGGAAAAGGAAGCTATGCCCGAGAAGGAAGTAGAAAAATGGGAACAGAAAATTAAGGATTCTATTCTACGTCGGGATGACAATCTTTCTACCGTAAATTCAGCTCTTCAGTCCATTATGGCAGGCGGGATTGAGATGGATGGTAAGACCATGTACTTGTATGATTTTGGAATTGAGACTCTTGGCTATTTTGAGTCGTCAGACAACGAGAAGCATGCCTACCATATTGCCGGAAATCCGGACGATGAGTATACGATGAACAGTGCGGATAAGCTTAAGAGCATGATATCCAACGAACCGGACACAGTTATTTCTTTCTTTACAAAATTGGGGAAGAACTTGTATGACAAGATGTCTGATATGTCCAAATCAGTTAACGGGTATCGTTCTTTTGGCAATTTCTATGATGACAAAAAAATGAAGTCAGATTATGATGACTATACTGCTAAAATCAAAGAGATGGAAACAAAGCTTGCTGAATATGAAGATAAGTGGTACAAGAAATTCAGTAAGATGGAGACAGCGCTTGCTAAGATGCAGTCCAATATGAGCGCGGTGACAGGTTTATTAGGAGGCTGATAAAACTACTATGGCAATGCAAAATGCTTATGCACAATATAATAACAACAAAGTTATGACTGCTTCACCGGCAGAACTTACACTGATGCTTTATGAAGGAGCGATCAAGTTTTGCAATATTGCGATTGATGCTGTAGAGCATAAGGATATTCCTAAAGCGCATACCAACATCTTAAAGGTTAGTAAGATCATTGATTATCTGCGTGCGACACTTGATATGAAATATCGGGTGGCGCAGGATTTTGAGAGGATGTATGTCTATATTTCTAGAAGGCTCAGAGAGGCCAATGTGAAGAAAGATAAGGAGATTTTGGAAGAAGTCAATCAACATTTACATTCCATTCGAGATACCTGGAAAGACGTTATGCGAGTTAACCGTGAGAAAGGGTCATTATGATCGATAATTATCTTGGAATATTAGAGGATAGTCTGCGCAAAAAGATAGCAGTCCTTGATGAGATCAATGTCTATAATAATGCCCAGGAAGAATTGCTGAAACAGAATAATATATCACTGGATGAACTGGATAAAAATATGGATCAGAAGGATATGCTGATCCAGAAGCTGACACAGTTGGATGAAGGCTTTGAATCCCTGTATGGAAAGGTTAAGGATCAGCTTTCTGCCGATAGAGACTCCTACAGGGATCAGATAAAAACTCTTCAGGAGCTGATCGTGTCAGTAACAGAAAAAAGCGTTTCAATACAAGCGCAGGAGGCCAGGAACAAGAAGCTGATTGAAGATTTTTTTTCAAAAGAAAGAGGGCAGCTTCATCAGGGAAGGAAAGCATCAAAAGCGGCTTATGGATATTATAAGAGCATGAGCAACAGCAATGTTGTGCCGTCTCAGTTTATGGATCAGAAGAAATAAAAAAATTTGAAAAAAGGTATTAAGTATCAAAAGAAACATCCGATATATAGTACAGTTAAAGCAAATGATTCTGAGAAAACAACAGGATGGATTGCTTAAACAATAAGTTAAAACTTATCAAGTTTAAAAACTTATCATGTAATAGCTCTTGGAAGAGCGTACGACTTGCAAGAACTGTTACCGCAAAAATGAGCCGCAAGGAAGCGGCCTTAAATTCAAGGAGGAATATATTATGGTAGTACAACACAATCTTACAGCAATGAACTCTAACAGAATGTTAGGACTGACAACCAAGACACAGGCCAAGTCTACAGAGAAGTTATCTTCCGGTTACAAAGTAAACCGTGCAGCTGATGATGCAGCAGGGCTTGCTATTTCCGAGAAGATGAGACGCCAGATCAGAGGTCTCACACAGGCTTCCCTGAATGCTCAGGATGGTATTTCTGCAGTACAGACCGCTGAAGGTGCTTTGAACGAAGTTCATGATATGTTACAGAGAATGAATGAACTGGCAGTCAAGGCAGCTAACGGAACCAATCAGTCTGAAGACCGTAACTACATCCAGATGGAGGTTAATAACCTTATTTCAGAGATTGACCGTGTATCTGAGACTACAACATTCAATGAGCAGATGCTGTTAAATGGTGCATTCAGTGGAAAGGGTCTACAGGTTGGTGCCGAAGGCACAAGCGCTAATAAAATTGATGTAACTATTGACAAAATGAGCGCTAGTGGAATAGGCGTTAACACAGTTAGCGTTAAGACTGTTTCTGTTGCTAAGACAGCTATTACTACTATTAAGAAGGCATTGGCTAGTGTTAGTACACAGCGTTCAGAATTGGGCGCTATCCAGAACAGGCTTGAGCATACCATCAACAATCTGGATAACGTAGTTGAAAATACGACTTCGGCAGAAAGCCAGATTCGTGATACAGATATGGCAACTGAGATGGTTAGATACTCCAACAATCAGATTCTTGCACAGGCAGGTCAGGCTATGCTTGCACAGGCTAATCAGGCTAATCAGGGTGTATTATCCTTACTTGGCTAATATTTAAAAGAAATAAGTATCAATGGAGAAGGGAGTTGACAAGGGTTAACTCCCTTCTTTTTTTAACATAAGGATGGCTGGAGAAGCCAGGCATTTGTTATTAAATCTCAAGTGTGATGAGGAAAAACGAGTGGAGTTTGAAAAATCATATTTTGAAGGGGAGACCAGAGAGGATTTTTATATACGGCCCATGGTCAAACGTGCTTGGGCGGCACAATTAGAAGTTTTGCATGAAATAGATGTCATTTGCAGGCGGCATAATATTAAATACTTTGCAGAATGGGGAACTTTGCTTGGGGCAGTGCGTCATAAGGGCTTTATTCCGTGGGATGATGATCTGGATATTGGGATGAAGAGGGAGGATTATAATCTGTTTTTAAAGCATTGCCTGAATGAATTGCCGAAGGGATTGGAAATACGAAATTTTTATACGGAGGAGACATATGGGCAGATCATGACAAGAATCGTAACCGGCAGCTATATTCGGTTGGATGAGGAATATCTGACAAAATATCATGGATGTCCTTATGTGGTGGGTGTAGATATTTTTCCGATGGATTATATCCCAAGAAATAAGCAGGATGAAGAGATCCAACTGAAGTTATTGGTGGCGGCAAATTTACTGGCGCAGACATGGCAGTCAGAACATATAACGGAAGAAGAAAAGATGGCCTGTTTGAAAGAGCTGACAGAGCTTACAGGTGCCCAGATCAGGGAAGGGATTCCTGTCCATCAACAATTATATCAGCTTTCGGATTCCATTTGCGCACTATATCATGAGGAAGATTCGGACGAAATAACGCTATTGTGTATGCTTTCGGCAAGACCGCATTATCGCTTGCCCAAACAATGTTATGATTATTTGATCGATATGCCATTTGAAAATACTGTGATCCCTGTTCCGGAAGATTATGATAGGATTTTAAAGTTGCGTTATGGGGAAAATTATATGGTTCCGGTCAAACATTGGGGAACTCATGATTATCCTTTTTTTAAGAAACAGGAACAGCAGCTAAAAATGTACTATGAAAATGAAAAAAAGGAGATGCCGCAGTGCTTTGCGGAATGAGAGATGGAATTTAAAGACTCATATTTTGAAGGGGAGATCAGGGAAGGATTTTATGTGCAACCCTTAATAAAAAGAGCATGGGCTGCTCAATTGGAAGTTCTAAGAGAAATTGAGATTATCTGCAAAAGACATGGTATAAAGTACTATGCAGAATGGGGAACTTTGCTCGGAGCGGTGCGCCATAAAGGATACATTCCATGGGATGACGATCTTGATATTGGAATGATGAGGAGGGATTTTGAAAGATTCCGTCATTATGCTCCGGGTGAGTTACCAGAAGGATATTGCTTTCTTGATATCAAAACAGAAGGATTTGATGAGCAGCTAGTACGGATCGTGAATTCTGACAAAATTGATTTGAATGTTAAATTCTTAGAAAAATTCCATGACTGTCCCTATGCGATAGGAGTAGATATATTTTGCATGGATAATATTCCTCCAAATAAAGAAGAGGAGCAGATCGTTTTGAATTTATTGGCTTCAGCAGATTCTTTGGGAAGGCAATGGGATTCAACTGAAATACCAGAAGAGGAAAAATGGGATGATCTCAGGCAGATCGAAGAATTGACAGGTTTTCATTTTGATAAGGAGAGACCTGTTAAAAAGCAATTACTACAATTGTCTGATAAGATATCGGCAATGTATTGGGATGATAAAGATTCAGAAGAAGTGAGCTTTCTGTTTCTGTTGGTGACCAGACCGCATTATCGCCTTCCAGTTTCCTGCTTTGAAAGCTTAATCGATATGCCCTTTGAAAATACGATGATTCCGGTTCCGGTTGGGTATGACCAAGTCCTAAAACTCCGATACGGAACGAATTATATAGAGCCGGTAAGGAAATGGGGCACCCATGATTATCCTTATTTTAAAGATCAAATTGAGATATTGAAGAATGTACTCCGGGAAAGGGGAATGGAATTACCGGAGCGTTATGACATAAATTCCGGAGAAAAGGAAACGGAATAAAGTATAACAACTAATACTGATGAATGGTTAGGGTGAAGATTTTGAAAAAGGTGATCACGTATGGTACATTTGACCTGTTCCATAAAGGACATTATAATCTCCTGAAAAGGGCAAAAGCATTAGGAGATTATCTGATCGTAGGGGTAACTACGGAGCATTTTGATGAAGCGAGAGGGAAGGTCAATGTGGTGGATCCGATTGTGAAAAGAATTGAAAATGTGCAGAATACCGGATTTGCGGATCAAATTATTGTGGAAGACCATGAGGGACAGAAAATTGAGGATATCCAGAAATACCGGGTGGACATTTTTACCGTAGGATCCGACTGGGAAGGGGTATTTGACTATTTAAAAAGCTTTTGTAATGTAGTATACCTGAGCAGGACACCTGGTGTCTCATCAAGTATGCTGCGCAATGAGCGTTTTAATATTGTGAGTATTGGCATTGTAGGAACAGGACGTATAGCGCCGCGATTTTTAAAAGAGGTGAAGTATGTCAGCGGCGCTATTATAGAGTGCGCATATAACCCTGAGAGGGAAAGTGCAGTCAGGTTTGAAGCGGCGCACGGAATCAGAACCTATATCGATGACTATGAGGCTTTTCTGGATGAGATAGATGCTGTTTATATTGCATCGCCTCATGAGACTCACTACGATTATTCTAAAAAGGCGATTCTTGCAGGAAAACATGTATTATGTGAGAAGCCCCTGACTTTTACCAGGGCAGAGGCGGAAGAATTGTATGCGCTTGCAGAGAAACAAAATGTAGTATTGATGGAAGGGGTAAAGACAGCCTATTGTCCTGGTTTTCTTCAGATGATGAATGTAGCAAAAAGCGGTATCATCGGAGAAATCAGGGATGTGGAGGCATGCTTTTCCAGGCTTGCAGATATCGATTCCAGGGAAATGACAGACAGCGTTTATGGCGGCGCCTTTTTGGAATATGGCGGATATCCATTACTGCCGATTATTAAGCTTTTGGGGATTCACTATAAAGATTTACTGATCGATTCCATACCAGGAGATAATGGGATCGATCTATATACCAAAATCCATATGCGCTATTCACAGGGATTTGGAATGGCGAAAATGGGAGTTGGAGTCAAGTCGGAAGGACAGTTGATCATAGCAGGGACAAAAGGATATATCCTGGCAAAGTCTCCCTGGTGGCTGACAAGAAAATTTGAGGTACGTTATGAAAATCCAAACAAAATTGAGCAGTATGAACCACGATTTCAGGGAGACGGATTGCGCTATGAGGTTGGTGAATTTGTCTCCAAGATTAATGGCTATGGGGATAATATGAATTATAAACTGACCTCTGAGGAATCGATTGCCATGGCAGATATTGTAGAGCAGTTTTTGAAAATAAGAAGAGGACAGAAATGAAGATTGGTATGATAGGAACTGGCAGAATTGCCACCCGCTTTATGCCAGAGACCCGAGTGGTAGAGGGAATAGAGGTTTCGGCTGTATATAATCCTCATAGAGGGAGTGCAGAAAAGTTTGCATCTGCGAATGGAATCCGTTTTTGGACAGATGATCTAGAGATGTTTGAAAAAGAGGTAGAAGCGGTTTATATAGCCTCTCCCCATCAGACGCATTATGAATATGCAAGAAAAATGCTTGAAAGCGGAAAGCATGTGCTATGTGAAAAACCTTTGTGTTTGGAAAGAAGTCAAACAGAAGAATTATACGCTCTTGCCGATAAAAATGGCCTTATTCTTATGGAGGCAATTAAAACGGCATATTGTCCGGGATTCCTGGAACTAACCAGGATTGCCGGAAGTGGTGTCATTGGGGAAATCAAAGATGTAGAAGCCTGTTTTACCAGACTTACTCCTAAGGAAACGAGAGAATTCCAGGATATTGCTTATGGCGGGAGCCTTACTGAATTTGGCAGTTATGTACTCCTGCCGGTCATTAAGCTGCTGGGGACGGAATGCAGAGATATCAGTTTCCGAAGTTTTTGTGATGGGAATGGCGTTGATTGGTATACGAAGGGCTTCCTGCTTTATGACTCCGCAATGGCCTCGGTTAAGACAGGTTTGCTGGTGAAATCAGAGGGACAGCTGTTGATTTCCGGCACCAAAGGATATATTTTGGCAGAATCTCCATGGTGGCTCACCAGGAAATTTGAGGTGAGGTACGAGGATCCCAATAAACGGGAGGTGTATACATTTCCTTTTGAGGGACAGGGATTGCGGTATGAAATTGAAGTATTCAAGAAATGTATCGAAAATGAATGTAAAGAGATTATGACTGTAACACCTCAGGAATCAGTGACACTCGCCGGGATAATGGAAGATTTTTTGCAAAAAAGGAAATTAGTCTGATATTATATACAGAAAGGAAATTCGGTGGAAAAAATATTATTATGGGGTATAACTCCCGTTTATGAAGTCTCTTCGCAGTGGGTAAAAGAGAGGATATCACAAAATGAACTGGAAGTTTTGGCGATAGTTGACAGTGTAAGTGATCTGGCTGAATTAGATGGCTACCGGGTAATTCGAAAAGAAGAAATCAGTAATTATAAATATGATAAAATTATCATAACAGCTGGTAATACTGTTACGAGAAGCATCCTAAAGGAGATACAGGAGATAGGACTTGATCCGGAAAAGGTGATAAGATTTGCAGAATATGAAATGCAGTATGTCACCTGCCAGAAAGAGCGTTATGAGAAGATCATTGATGGCCAGATAAATACGATCAAGTCTCTTCTATCCGCGTCCGATCAGGAAGTTGCAGATTATAACTGGATGTTGCGGATGATTTATGGTTACGGTATTTATCCGTTTGCATTCGGAAAATTGCAGGATGCTGTGGTAACTAATTTCGGTCTTATGCAAGTGCCGGATGAATTTGCGCGATTTTGCAATTATATAGGAACCTTAAAGGTAGATACAGCGATAGAGGTTGGAGTTTACAGAGGGAGAAGTTCTTATTTTATCAGTGCGCTGTTATCAAGAAAGAATCCACATTTAACATATTATATGGCAGATATACGTGATTCTCTGGACTCCTTTGAAAAATTTAAAAAAGTTCTGCCGGCTCTGGAGAAAAAGATACCTTCAAGATCGGAAGATTACGCTGAAAAGGAATTTGATTTTGTCTTTATTGACGCAGATCATTCCTATGATGCGTCAATAAAAGATTATTACAATGTAGGACAGTATGCTCGCAAAATAACCTGCTTTCATGATATTTATGCCCATGAATATGATATGTATAACGGAGGAATGGTGCGTACCTGGAAAGAGGTGCAGAGGTTGACGTCAGGGAAGCAACATAAAATTTTTTCCATGTATCCGGACAGGTGGATGGGAATCGGCTGTGTAATTCAGGAACAATAAACCAGGTGATTGAGACCATGCAGTACAGCTTATTAATATATAAATGGGGTTCACAATGCGAGCATATTTTGTGCGAAGTACTGAAAGAATTAGGTGTGGCCTATATAGAATTGAAAGAAAAAATGAAGGATTACCATGCCGACGCAGAATTTTCCCAAAAACTGATAGGATTAATCCACAAAGAAAGAATTCATGCGGTATTCAGCTATGACTATTTTCCATTGATTTCCATGATATGTCAGATTACTGAGATTCCATATATATCATGGATTTATGATTGTCCCCTTTATACGCTGCAATCTGATACATTACGAAGTCCTTTTAACTATATTTTTTGTTTTGACAGAAAATATGCGGAGCAGCTGGGCAGAGAGGGAGCTGTCAACTGCTTTCATTTTCCTTTAGCTGGGGTGAGTAACTGGCTTACGAGGATAGAGGAGGAGGAAAAACTCAGGCCGGATCTATATAAGAAACTTCAATGTGATATTTCTTTTGTGGGAAATCTTTATAATGAGGAAAAAAACCGGCTTAAACAGGCAGAACTCTCTGAGTATGCGGCAGGGTATGTGGAGGCGCTTACGGAATCACAGATGCTGGTATATGGATACAATTTCCTGAAGGATACTTTGCCAAAGCAGATTGCAGAAGAGATTGTGGAAAAATGCAGTCTCACATTGGGCGGCAATTACCGTCAGGATATGATCAGTATGGCGGCAGATGCCGTAGGTATGGAGGTGTCAAGGAAAGAACGGGAGCGTGTTTTAGAGAAGATCTCTGATAAGTATCCGTTACATTTATATACTTCCTCAGAGCTTCCTTTGGGGCTTCAGAATGCAAATATAAAAAATAGGGGATATGCGGACTACCGAAGAGAGATGCCGTTTATCTTTCATAACAGCAGTATCAATTTAAATATTACTTCCCGGACGATAGAAACGGGAATTCCGCAAAGAGTATTTGATATATTGAGTTGTGGAGGCTTTTGCCTGACAAATTATCAGCCGGAAATTGCTGAGTTTTTTGAAGATGGGAAAGAACTCGCCATATACACAGACCTACAGGATCTGCTTGGTAAGGTGGACTATTATTTGGATCATGAAGAAAAACGCATGCAGATCGCATTGAATGGATATAAAAAGATATGCGGGAATTTTGAATTAAGGGATAGGGTAAAGGAGATTCTGGATCATGTGTTTTGATGCATTGGTAATGATAACACCAAAGGATTTTTTGAGATTAAGGAGAAATTACTACAGGCTGGTCGAAGATCTTCCTGCCAGACGGGTTTTATTTGTGGGAAATACGGATGTGGGAAGGCTGGTCATGGATTCTGATCTTGGAGAAAAAGCAGGATTTTTAAATGAAGATGAGATACTTCCTTTCGCATCCGTTCATGAAGTGATGAAAAAGGCGCTGAAGGACATTCTGAAAGGACAGGAACTGCCGGCAGGGATCACGGGATGGTATTATCAGCAATTTTTAAAAATGCAATATGCAGATAGATGTCAGGATATTTATTATCTTGTATGGGATGGCGATACCATACCATGCAGATCATTCTCCATGTTCTATCCGGAGAGTGATATTCCCTATATGGATTTAAAAAGAGAGTATCATAAAGAGTATTTTACGACAATAGCAAGGTTGTTTCCGGGAATGAACAAGTGTATAGAAAAGTCATTTATCTCAGAACATATGTTATTCAGATGTGATATCATGAAGCAGCTTATAGAGGATATAGAACAAGCTCAGGATATCCCGGGAGAAAAGTTTTGGGAGAAGATTATATATTCCATTGATGCAGATCAGATCCAGGAGAGCAGTTTCAGCGAATTTGAAACATATGGAACATATGTCTGCACAAATTATCCTTCGGCCTATCGGATCCGTAACTGGCATTCCTTTCGTCTGGGTGGAGAATTTTTCAACCCGGATAGGATCACAGAGGAAGATTATCAATGGCTGAGTCGTGATTTTTTCGCGATTTCTTTTGAAAAGGGACACACTGTCAGGGAAGATCATAAAGGGATTTTTGATAATAAAAAGTATCAGGAAAAACTATCTGCCAGACAGATGCTGGAGATTGCCCAACAAGAGTTTGAAGAAGGCTATCTGGAAAGCTGGGATTAATTGTCACAGAGGGAAATTTAAGGGAGAGAAATGCGTTTCATATTATTTAAGGGGCCGATAGAGTCCTTGAATCATTTCATTGATGAGTTAAGTATGCAGTTTCAGGCGATGGGGCATAGTACATTTATTTCGGATATCACTCACTTTGACGCCGGAGAAGTAATGAATTTTTGCAGGGAACCGGTGCAGGCGGCGATTTGTTACGATGGAATGTATGCCTTTGACAGAGAAATATGTAATTCACTTGATGTTACTTTGGTCAATATTTTTATGGATCATCCTATGAGCTTTGCCAGCTGTATGATCGAGCCGCCGGAAAAGTATATTCAGTTGATGCCGGACGAGCATCACGTAGAATTTGCCAAAAGGTTTTATCATATAAAAAATGCCTTTTTTTTGCCGCATATGGCAAGCTTATCGGCTGGAATCAGCAATGAAGATACACTGGATAAAAAGGAGATATCCATATTATTTCCGGGTAATTACCGTTCTGTGAATCAATTATATCAGGATATTAATGAACGCTTTGCGGGGGGCGAGGCAAACCGGCTGGCATTACAGGTTCTGGAATATCTGATTGCAAACACTTCTGAGACAATAGAAGGGGCGTTTGATAAGTGTCTTGCAAATGATAAGATAGAGGCTTCGGATGAATTGATAGCCGACTTTTTGGATCATGCCAAGCTGTTGGATCATTTTATACGGATGTATTACCGCAGTAAGGTTTTGAAGACAATCATTGAAGCAGACATCCCGATCACGGTGGTAAGTGAAAGCTGGAATAATTTTGCACCTGCATTGGCTAAAAATGTAACTATCTTACCTGGAACAAATTTTACCGGAATATTTCCCTATATGGAAAAATCTAATATCACGTTGAATGTGATGCCCTGGTTCAAGGCAGGAACTCATGACCGGATATTTAATGCATTGCTGCATAATTCATGCCCACTTACGGACAAAAGTACCTGGCTGGTAGAGCATTTGACGGAGAATGTGGAGTGCGCATACTATTCCCTGGAGTTGTTGGATAAATTGCCTGATCAGATTTATGCGATCTTAAACGATCCGGAGCTTCAGAGTAATATTATCAAAGATGGACGGAAAAAGGTTTTGGAGCATTATAGTAGCAGGCAGATTGCGGAGAGGGTTTTGTTTTATTTAGGGGAAGCATAGCAGAAAGGACACATTTATGAAAATATGGGCACATAGAGGATGCAGCCAGAGATATCCTGAAAATACATTATTAGCCTTTGAAAAAGCGATAGCGATACAGGATCTTACAGGGATAGAATTGGATATACAGCTTACCAGAGATGGCAATCTTGTGGTTATCCACGATGAAAGAGTGGACAGGACAACGGAAGGGATTGGCTTTGTAAAGGATCATACGCTGGCCGAGCTTAGAAAATTACATATTTACGCAGACGTGAATTTCAGTCAGTCAATTCCTACAATGGAAGAAGTACTTGACCTGACAGAGCCAAGATTGAAAAAGGGTATGAAGCTTAATATAGAGTTAAAAACAAGTGTATTTCCTTATCCCGGGATTGAAGAAAAGATTGTGGAATTGATATGGAAAAGAGGATTGCAAGAGAGTATTGTGTATTCCTCCTTTTATACATTATCTTTGGAAAGGATTCGACAAATAGAGCCGCAGGCAGAAATCGGAATTTTAGACAGTAAAGTTTCGGAATGTCTGTTTAAATCTAAAGGATGTGGAGCAGATGCATTGCACCCTTTTTGGAAGGGGATAGACCTGCCAAAAGAAAGAATACAAGAGTATCCTGTGCGGGCGTGGTTGTCGGGGCATTTATATCCGGAGAAACCGACAGGAACAAAGTTAGAATTTGCACCTCTGGAAGAATGGGGTATAACGGATATTATATTGAATGAGCCGGAAATGTATTTGTAAGAAAGAAAGGGCTAAAGTTACATATGATAGAATTGGATCAAAGACAGCTTAGAAGACTTCAGATGATACAGTTAGAAATGTTGAAAGAAGTAGACCGTATCTGTAAGAAATGTGGGATAAAATATAATATCATAGCAGGAACCCTCTTAGGAGCTGTCAGACATGGGGGATATATCCCATGGGATGATGATGCTGATGTAGCGTTTTTGCGTCCTGAATATGAAAAATTCCGTAGAGCTTGTAAGAAAGAACTTGACCGGTCAAGATTTTATTTTCAGGATGATAGAAACACGAAAGGTTATCGGTGGGGATATGGAAAGATAAGACGGAAGGATACGCTTTTCCTGAGAGAGTATCAGGAGCATATGCCATATGCGCAGGGGGTATTTATTGATGTTTTTCCACTGGATGGCGTGCCGGATAATTATTTTTTAAGAAGTCTGAAAAACTTTGAATGTTTCTGTATACGTAAGATTCTGTGGTCAAAGGTGGGGAAAATAGCGGAGAAGAATATTTGGAAACGCTTTGCATTTGAGGTATTGGATAAGTTGCCGGAGGATAAAGTACTCCGGTATTATCATCGGATGATATGTCATGCGAATAAAAAGAAAACCCGTATGGTGAGGATCCTTATGTTTCCAACGCCGAATGAGGAGTGGGGATACTATAGATGCTGGTATGAGAAAAGTGCAGATATAGCATTTGAAGGGACTATATTCCAAGGGATCAAAGATTACGATAGTTATTTGAGCTTTAAATTTGGAGATTATATGGAGCTTCCACCGGTTGAAGAGAGAAAAGTACATCCGGTCAGCAAGCTTGATCTGATGGAGGATAAAAAAGGAAAGTGAGGAAGGGTTATAGAATAGTTTTGGGAATGTTGTCAGCGTTGTGAATCTGATGCATAAATAAAACCAACTTTTTGCTAACATTTCATTATTTATAGCCGATATATTTAAAAAGAATATGTGAGCTGTTAGGGACGCAAGGATTGCGATAGCACTGCATGGAAGCACGGATATAGCTTGGACATGACCTGTTATTGTGATAGATGCAATAACAGGTTTTATTTTGTGGATAAGGAATGAAGGTTTGGAGGAGAAGAGAATGTATAGGTTTTTAAAAGCAGATCGTGTGATTCGAGACTTAGTAAAAAGAGGTATAAAGGAGTTTGCTTTATTTCCTTTCGGAGAGCAGGGGATGATCGTTAAAAGGATCTTAAATGAGAGATATGGGATAAAAGAAAAATATATAATAGATAATGTATTATGCCAAATAAGCGATAACACAGAGATTATTTCTCTGGAAGATACTGATTCTATTGATATGAGAAAAATAACAGTACTTTTGACAAGCGATAATGAGGATATATATTCTGAGATTAGATATCAACTTTTAAAGCATTTTGATATGAGTCAGGTCGTAGATGTATTTTCTTTTTCTATGTATTTTGATAGACAAGTTTTTAATGAGGAATTTCATGATAATAAATGTCGTGGAGCGCTATCTCCACGAGTAAAAGCTTTAGAAGCTACTGCGAGAGAAATATATTATAACGAAGTTGGTGGCGCAGTGGCAGAATGCGGTGTATACCAAGGAGGTTTTGCAAACTACATAAGCCGCTTATTCCCAGAAAGAAAGCTATACTTGTTTGATACATTTAGTGGATTTGACAATCGGGATATTGACGAAATGGAAGAGAAAATGTCAAAAGATTTTAGGAAAAGAGGCAACTTGAGTGATACGAATGTGGAACTTGTTCTTTCCAATATAGCATATAGAAGTAATGCTATTGTCAAAAAGGGATATTTTCCTGAAACCGCAATAGGTTTAGAGGATGAAACATTTGCATTTGTCAGTCTGGATACGGATTTATATAAACCTATAAAAGCAGGACTGGAATTTTTTTATCCACGTCTTAACCGGGGGGGGGTAATTTTTGTTGATGATCTGGGTTACCCAGAATTGCCGGGGGTTAGAAAGGCTGTTATCGAATTTTGTAAAAAAGAAAAAGTAGGATATGTCAGGATACCGGATGGTACGTCTTCAACGGCAGTTATTTCTAAGCCGCTATAGGAAAAATGAGGGAATAAACTGTGGAAAATAGAAAAATTAAAATATTGCATTTCCCTATCCGCAATTCAAATGGCGGGGTGACCAGGAGTGCGATGAAACTTTGGAAATTTATAGACCATGGTATGTTTCAGTTTGATTTCGCTACATGCAGTGCTAAGTTAGATTTTGAACAGGATATCATTGACCAGGGGTGCAAGGTACATTATATTTCCTGTTATGCGGAACAAAATTTGGAGCAGTTCTGTAATGAATTTAGAAGGATCCTAAAGGATGGATATGATGTTGTTCATCTAAATACAAGTTGGTGGAAAAGTTTTGAAGCAGAAAAAATAGCCAAAGAAGTGGGAGTAAAAGTAGTCTTAGTCCATGCAAGAAATACTTTTATAGATGTTAATGACGATGAGCAGAGAGAAAAAGAGATCGTTATACATGAAAAGCTTAAAGGAGAGTTTTCTGAAGAGATAGCTGATCGATTTCTAGCCTGCTCGAATATGGCAGCAGATTTTCTGTTTGGGCCGCAAATCCCGAAAAGCAAGATCACTATTTTTCATAATGCATTGGACATTGATAAATATGCGTATAATGAAAGCCAAAGGGAGCGTATGCGGAGTAAACTGAATGTTGCGGAAAACTTTGTAATAGGCATGACGGGAAGAATGGCTTATCAGAAAAATCACAGGTTTTTGATAGAGTGTTTTTATGAGGTCTCTCAGAAAAACGAAAGGGCAGTTTTGTTGCTGCTCGGAGATGGGATCTTAGAAAAAGAGATCAGAGATCAAGTGATGAAGTATAAAATAGAGGATAAGGTTATATTTGTGGGTGCAGTGGATAATGTTGAGGACTATTTACAGGCAATGGATGTATTTGCATTCCCAACATTGTTTGAAGGACTGCCAAATGCCTTAATAGAAGCCCAGACTTCAGGACTAAAATGTGTATGTAGTGACCGGATCACCAGGGAGGTTAAGATAACAGATAATCTTGTCTTTGTAGAATTGGATAAGTTGAAATGGGTAAATGCACTTTTAGCTTATTCGAGTGGATATATCAGGACAAGAGTTGATGATCAGATCCGTGAAGCGGGATATGATATCAGACATGAAATAAAACAATTGGAAAAAATATATTCCAATTTAGAATAGAATAAATAAATCCAAAGGAGATAGATATGAAGACAGTATTGGATAATATTATGGAAAAAGCAGAGAATGCGGATATGGTCGTAATTATCGGAGCGGGAACAAGAGGAACTGAGTTATTGTCGTATTTGGAGGAAAAGTCGATTACGGTTGCATTCTTTTTTGATAATAGAGATAAGTTAGCCGGTAAAAAGATCCATGGAGTTGAGATCGTAAAACCATATAGAGTAGTGGGGGGAGGTAAATGTTTATATATAATCGCAGTAGATAATTTAGTATATCGTGACGAGTTATTTACTCAATTAGTGGATATGGGCATTACAGAAGATGACATTGTTGTTTTTAATTGTTATTGGAATTATGATTTTATTTCTCAACTTGACAAAAAGGATTATAAGAAACAACTGGAAAAAAGGTATTATAAAGTATTTGGAAGAGAGATCGATTGGGAAAACCCAGTTACCTATAATGAGAAGATAAATTGTGATAAGCTGATCTGTGGGGATGAATTCAGAACAAAACTGGTAGACAAATATCGTGTGAGAGAGTGGGTAAAAGAAAAGGTTGGAGATAAATACCTTACCAAATTATACGGTGTGTGGGATGATGAGGAAAAAATTAATTTTGATGACTTGCCGGAATCGTTTGTGTTAAAAGTGAATAATGGAAGTGGTAGAAATATAATTGTCAAGGATAAATCCGCTATAGATCAGAAAATGGTACGCAGACAGCTGAGAGAATGGAAAGAGAAAAATTTTGCGTTTGTTTCCTTAGAACTTCAATATAAGGATATCGTACCTAAGATTATTTGTGAAGAATATTTGGAGGGTGTGGCTGAAAATATATATGACTATAATATATACTGTTTTCATGGTGAACCTAAATATATATGGTGTATTAAAGGGAGCCACAGGCCAGGATGCAAGGCATCGTTCTATGATAAGGATTGGGTGAGGCAGCCCTTTAGCTATGGGTATCCCAAGGATGAAGAGATTGCACCAAAGCCTCAAAAACTTGAGGAAATGTTAGCGCTTAGCAAAGAATTATGCAAGGATTTTAAGCATGTTCGAGTAGATTTATATAATTTGCCAGACGGGCGTATACTATTTGGAGAAATGACACTTACAACATGGTCAGGATTAAGAAAGTTTATTCCGGATGAATATGATAGTTTTTTTGGAAGCTTGATATGATAGAAGGAGCACTAGGAGAAAGATTTTGATAGGGATTTTACGCATGTATTTGGTGAAAAAAATAGCGAAAGAGGCATAGCATATGTTGTCTAAAAAAGACAGGAAAAACATGGAATTGGCATTAAGGGAAGACTATGAAGTTTGCATATGGGGGGCAGGCTATGTGGGAACGAATATAGGATTTCATTTGCTTGAGAAAAACGGCATCTCGGTAGATTTTTTTTGTGATAATAATAGGGAGATGTGGGGGAATGAAGTTATAAAAGGCATAGTGTGTATTTCACCCGAAGAGTTACAAAAAAGGAAGGATAATATTATATGCTTTTTGATGATGGGAACATATTACTATGAGTCAGTGTCTGCTCAAGCAGAAAGCATGGGTTTAAGAAGGATCATAAAATTCAACGATCTATTTGAGGAAGAAACAGAAAATTACTTTCCTTTTATGAGGCGTACAAAAATTGCTATATATACTTGTATTGTAGGAGAGTATGATGAACTGCAGGAACCGGTTTCTGTTTTGCCAAATTGTGATTATTTTATAATTTCCGATAAACCACCCGCGCAGAATTCAGTATTTCAATATATTAATATAAAAGATATTTTGCCAGAAGATATTACTGATAACACCAAAAAGAACCGTTATTGTAAAATAAATGCACACAAGTTATTTCCACAGTACAGATTTTCTATTTATTTTGATGGGAATATACAATTAAAGCCTTCTGCTATGACGCTTGTTGATAAACTTCCTAAAACAAAAATTATAGCATGGTGTCCTAACTATTGGAAGAGTATTTATAGGGAAGTTATGAGTGTCCTAATGAATAAGAAAGAGGAAGAAGAGATAATCCTACGCCAAGCAGAAAAGTATTGGATGGAAGGAATGCCGGAGGATTATGGGTGTTTAATGTGTGGTATTTTGGTAAGGGAACATAACCATCCAATGTGCAGAAAAATAATGGAAGAATGGTGGCAGCAGGTGGAACAGTTCTCCAAAAGAGATCAGATATCGTTCCCTTATGTTTTATGGAAAAATGGCTACAGTATATCAGATGTAGGGTTAGTAGCGGAAAAATTTGAATATGGACAACCAGAAGGGGAACATTGGAGATATAGGAAAGGACATAACAGATGAAGGATTTGAATTGTTATATAGAAGTGGCTTAAAATCACACTTATATTATAATAATAGCCATACTTATTTGGCAAGTTTAATCTCAAATATCTTAAATTGTTCGTTGTTCCTTCGATAGTAGATAATTCCATGTTTTCAATTAGTTCTGAATAGGAAGAACTGAGCGTATTGTTAAGTGCAAGTTTTTTTGCGATTATGGACGGAATGCCGGTTTCTGTAGAATGTTTATACGTGTGTAAAGATAGCTGTAGTTTGCGGATGAGCTGGAATGTGAGGGGACGATGGGGTGGGAGACCGTATTCTTCAGCCTGTCATTGCAGTGCTTGAATAGCCCTCTGGTTTTGGCATTCTGTATGGATACAGATGGGTAATTTGGTCGATATTCATAGTGTGGTTGTCCATTTTTAGTGCTTAGCTTTCTACGAGAAAAATATACTGGTATCTGCAAATTTTTCAGGTATGACTTCGTAGCTTATTTGTTCTTTTTAATAATGATGTTGTTATTGTACTATAAAAATATTTAAATGGAGACACAAGCTTTCTTTTATGATAATACAACTGTAGGAAATCGTATATTTTCAGGATTTTCCGAGTACTCATAGCAATATTGGGATGTATTACTATAATTCTCATCAGAAGTCTAGGAGGTATTAATTAAATTTATGGAGGAAGATTAAAATGTTTGAAAATTTTATTTCATTGGGACATTATTGCGGAGTCGCGGCTTCAATGTCTAAATTAGGTCTTAGAAGTCTTTCTGGACCTTTTGATTGGTATATAAGCGGTGATTTTGAAAGTGTAATCAATTGCATAGAAAATGATTTTGATGGCTTTCTTGATAAAGAGAATTTAGAATTGTTAAATGCAGGTTTAGAATTCAAGAATAATCGGTACTCTTTTTATTTAGGGCATGAAGTTAAAGTCTCTTTTGAAGATGAGTATGATTCTATTTATAGTAAATATATGCGGAGAATTGCTGCTTTTAGAAAACAAATAAAAGCGAGAACCTGTTTTATACGTGCAGTGTCTAATGAGTATGAATTAGATTATATAGAAAGTAATATACCGTATATTGAGGCGGTGATTAAGAAATATAATCCAGAAAATGAAATAGTATATGTTATTGGTAACAATGTAAATAGGACTCGGAATTTATTACCGCCTTTTTATAAAGTGGATTTTTCATATGCTGCATCAAACATGAAAGAACTGAGAAGCCTGTTTGATAGTAATAAGGGGTTGATAGACTATTTTGTAAATAATTATGATGAGAAAAAGCGTTATAAAAATATGGTGTTTGATTTGCAGAAAGAGAATGCATCACTTGAATATCGTTATTATTTAATGACTCGAATTGATAAAATGGATTTGGCAGAGATTGACTTACCAGATGAAATAGTAATATATGGAGCAGGTGCGGTTGGCAAACACTTTTATCAAAGAATTAAGGAGAAATGTGGAGTTGCCTTTTTTATAGATAAGTCACCTAAAGAAAATGTATATGATGGAATTGAGATTTTTCGCATTGGTAATCCTATTGATTGTTCTAATGAAATTCCAATCATAGTAACACCATGTTACGAATATGTTGAGATTAAGGAAAAATTATTGAATTTATATGGGGAGATGAATGTAATATCATTAGAAGATTTGTTTCGATGATAGATAGAATACGATTACTAAATATACAACAAGTATTGTTGTCTTCTAGCTTTATTAACAGAAGTATATTTGGTATCTCAGAAAGGTTTTGTAAAATATGCATATAGTTTTTGCAACGACTGAATTTGTAACAGAAAAAAATGGTGACGGAGGGTTGGCAAATTACTTGGCGAAAGCGGTTAAAATATTTGCCGATAGAGGGCACAGGATTACAGTCATAGTGTTGTCAGACAGAGAGGGCTCTTTTGAATTTTGTAAAAATGTAAATGTGATACGTGTTGTAAGGAATGAACTGCCGATTCGTTTTGCGCTTAATTTGATTGATAATGTGGAGATAAAGCGCTCTTTAAGTAATTGTTACCATAGTTTTAAACTAAATCAAATTATAAAGGAGATACATAGAAAGTATCCAGTAGATATTGTACAGTATTGCCATCTAGGCGCATTAGGATTATTTCGGAGTAGGTATATACCAAGTGTGGTCAGAATGTCCGCATTTGGTCCGATTGACCAAGAGACCTATAAGGCAGAATTTGAGATAAGAAAATGTAATGCTATAGTTTCGATAGAGGATAAATTGGATTTCAGAGCAATGAGACGGGTAGATGGTGTTTTTGCACCAAGCATGATAACGGCGAAAGTAATTCAGAAAAGTATACATATAGAGTGTGAAGTACTTGAAACTCCAACAATGGGAGTTTGTATTGATGAATTGCCAGAGTTACCAGAAATATTGAAGGGGAAAAAATATTTTTTATTTTTTGGATCTTTAAATAACAAAAAGGGATTAAAGACAATTGTTCAATCAATATACAAAATTCTGAAGGAAAACCCGCAGTACTATTTTGTAATGGTAGGAAAAGATTGTGGAGTAAGTCTTTCTGATGGTATGAGGACATCGGCAGTAAGAAAGGCAAAGGAGGAAGCAGGTGAATATCAGAACAGAATTATATATTATCCGGCTATGTTCGACCGTGAATTGTTAAATTCGATTATTTATCATGCAGAAATCTGTATTCTACCATATAGATTTGAAAATTTACCTAATACTTGTGTGGAAGCAATGGAGCTAGGTAAAATTGTTATTAGCACTTATAAATCAGGTATTAGTCAATTGATTCGGGATGGATACAATGGTTTTTTGGTCGAACAAAATAATCAGGAAGCACTTATTAATAAGATACAAAAGGTAGTAAAGATGTCGGATAAGGAGAAAAATAGAATATCCAAAAATGCTATAAAAAGAACTGAAAAAATGAATCCGGACAATTTTTATGTTTATATGTCGGAATATTATCAAAAAGTTATTAAGGAGCATAAGGATAGGCAAAGAGGTAAAAATATGAAATTAGAGAAAACATCTTTATTGCTTTCAGTTTTGCTGGGAATTAGTTTAATGACAGCGAGAAATAGGAATGCTCAAAAGAATGAGAAAGCGGAAAAACCGGATAAATGGGGAACGTACTATCACATTTTAAATGATTGGATGAAACTAAAAGAAAATGGTGGTTCTATAGAGCAAGCTCTGAAGGAAAAAAATATAAAATCTGTTGCAATATATGGGATGGGAGATTTAGGTAGGCATCTGGTCAAGGATTTAGAAAATACTAATATAGAAGTAAAGTATGCGATCGACAGGTCTTTTTTTGCGATTAGTGATATTGATATATATGAGCCTGAGAGTGAGCTGCCGAATGTAGATGCAGTCATTGTTACTCCGGTATGTGAGTATGAGAATATCCGTAGAGATCTTGAAGAGAAACTTTCGTGTATTTTTTTATCTATAGGTGACTTGGTTTGAGATAGGATGTACGGAATGCTGGAAACATATTTGCGAATGAGGTATCTGTGGGGAATGTTATGGGGCAATGTGGTGCAAAACGGAATCAAAATTATAAAAAACTTTTCATAGAAGATTTAAATATAGATAGCATATTATCTGAAGATGTATCGGAGGAAAAGTTCTGGTATATACTCCATCGGAATGGAAGGCTTGTGGGCTGTATAGGCAGCAGGGAATATGACCAGATTTGCAAGACAAAGCAGATTGTGATCAAAACGGATTGTATGTATATCCACACAGGAGAAAAGGAGAAACAGGCTGCGGCAGAGCTGTTTACAGTGAATGACAGGCTTCGGAAACTTCCGGTGGTAGATGAAGACGGGAGATTAATGTATGAATATGTGAGAAGTATCGAGACATATTATGATGAGCTGGATATTTCCTGTGGGGTCAATAGGGGGAAAAAATATGAGGAAGAGATAGTGGTATCTCTGACCAGCTTTGGAAATAGACTGGATACCGTGCATATTGCAGTTAAAAGCATTATGACACAGACATTGAAACCTGATGTTATTGTCCTTTATATAGCCAAAGAGGATTCTCAAAAGAAGATCCATCAGGAAGAAAAACTGGTACAGGCAGGACTTAAAATTGTACGTAATGCAGAAGATTTAAAACCGCATAAAAAGTATTTTTATGCCATGCAGGAATATCCGAAAAGCCTGATTATTACAGTTGACGATGATGCGATTTATGATGAAGATTTATTAGAGGATTTATATGAAAAACATTTGAAATATCCGAAAGCTGTTATATGTGGACGAGGACACAGAATGACAAAGAAAGATGGTCGGGTAAATCCCTATGATATGTGGGAAGGTTGTGTGCAAAGCATAAGTCCGGAAAGAGGAATATGCCCTACTGGTATAGGCGGTATCTTATACCCTTGTGGTTCATATAGAAAAGCTTTTCTGGATAAAAAAGGTATTTTGGAAACATCAATCTGTGGGGATGACTTATGGTTAAAGACGGTTGAATTAATGGAAGATGTAAAAGTATATGCAATAGGGAAACTGCCTGCCAGAATTATTGAGGGAAGTCAGGAGGAGGCGCTTTATATTGAAAATGCAAACAATAAAAGAAATGATGAATATTTATATAGGATTCAGGCTTACTTTGATATAAATATTGCAGATTTGTTTTAAGCCGTATCAATAGAGCTGAGAATACTTTGTATAGACTGAGAACATATAAAAATTAAAGTGTGTAAAGGATAATTTAATATGTGTGGTATATGCGGATTTATTGCCAGAAAACCGGATACATTAGATAATTTGATCAGGATGAATGACCTCCTTATACATCGAGGGCCGGATGATCATGGTGAAGAAATTTACCAGATTGGACATGAAAGATATGTAGGATTTGCCCAAAGAAGATTATCTATTTTAGATTTATCTTCCAGAGGACACCAGCCCATGCATTCTCCGGATAAACGAATTAGTGTTGTTTTTAATGGGGAGATTTATAATTATATTGAATTAAAAGAACAGTTGGCAGATTATCCATTTGTGTCTAATTGTGATACAGAAGTGATAATAGCCGCCTACTTAAAGTGGGGGATTGATTTTGTTAATGAACTGAATGGGATGTTTGCAATCGCATTATTAGACAGAGAAGGAGGAGAGGTTTACCTTATTAGGGATCGTATTGGAAAGAAACCTCTTTATTATTATTGTGACGATCAGAATGACATTGTTTTTGGCTCTGAGCTAAAAGCTGTGTGCCAGTCGGAGCTTGTTAACCCGGAGTTGAATAAAGATGTGATAGGGAGGTATATTTACAAGGGCTATATTGCAGCCCCGGATACGATATATAAAAACATATATAAACTTGCACCGGGAGGGATTCTTACGGTTTCGGAAGCTGGAATTACCCATCAAAAATATTGGGATGTCGCACAGCGGTATAATGAACTGAAAAAGAAACCGGTTTTTGATTATAATGAGGCAAAACAGGAGCTTAAGGAACTGCTCAAACAGGCAGTTAGAAGAAGGATGATAGCGGATGTTCCGTTGGGAGCCTTTTTAAGTGGTGGATATGATTCTTCGCTTATATGTGCGATCGCCTCGAAGCTGTCGGATGCACCGCTTCAAACTTTTTCCATTGGATTTCATGATGACAAATTTAATGAGGCAGTATATGCCAAGCAGGTTGCGGAAGAATTGGGAACAGACCACACAGAGTTGTATCTCACGGAACAAGATGCTTTAGATATGGTTGACAGTATAGCGCAGTATTATGATGAACCTTTTGCGGATTCCTCCCAGATTCCGACGATGCTGGTTTCTCGATTGGCGAAAAATCAGGTATCAGTGGTACTTTCAGGTGATGGCGGGGACGAACTGTTTGGCGGATATAATATTTACACATTTATGCAGGAAGCAGAAAGGCGAAAGTACAGAGGCAGATTGCTATATATGCTTGGAAAAATACCAGGGGTTAAGCAGTCAGCCATGTGGAAAAAGAGAAATTTTGTCTGGCGGGTTGTGTCAGATGATAATAATGCTGAAGCAAGGACACAGAGTGGCGTGAGTGCGTACTTTGATACCATTGATAGTTTGCTTTTGAATGGAGATTCCAAGTTTTATTTTGATTTTGAATCCCGATATCAGGAAAAAAGATATGATATAAAAAGGATGCTGTTGGATATGGATACTTATCTGCCGGATGATATTTTGACCAAAGTAGATAGAGCATCAATGCGACATGCATTGGAATGCAGATGCCCGATATTAGATAAAGATGTGATGGAGTACTCTTTTAGGTTATCTCCGGATTTTAAAGATGATCATGGAAACCAAAAAAGGATATTGAAAGATATTGTATATGAGTACCTTCCCCGCAGGATCATGGATCGACCCAAGGCTGGTTTTTCTATCCCGTTAGATAAGTGGTTAAGGACTACTGATTTAAAGGAAAAGATTATGGATTGGACAAGCAGAGAATATCTTGTGAAGCAAGGGGTTTTTAATCCAGATATCCTTGGTGATTTTGTGGACGATTATATGAAAACGGGAAATGCGGGTCCGAATACAGGACGTAATCATGCTGCGTTTGTGTGGGCTTATTTTATGTTTCAGCAATGGTATGACAGGTATATAGGAAATTGATCTTGTAGACTGATATTGGGTAACTTGCTTTATTTAGAATAGTCAGGGGATAGAAAATGATCATGGAGGGATTATAGAAGGATGGGGAAGAAAGTATTTATACATTCAAGTGATTCTTTTCCACATGGCGCAGCACAGACAAATTACATTCAATATTTAGCATTGATATGTAAGGAGGCGGGATACATTCCTGTTATGATAGTAAGGCCAAACGGAGATTATGTGGATACACAGAAAAGCACTTATTATATGGAAATGAAAATAAAACCCATTATTGCAAGTGGAAATAAAGAAGTGCATGACCAGCAGAGAAAAAATGGATTTAGTAGGGAACGGATTCGGGCAATGGAGGAATCGGGAATTGCAATGGGGGATGTAGTGATTACATTTGAGCTTGGATATAACATAAATTACCATCGTAGTCTTCAGAAATTTTGTGAAAAAGTTGGCGTGAAAACAATTGTTTGTGTACTTGAATATTGGGGAGCAGAAGATTTTAATACAAAAGAAAAATATGAACATTTCAGATATGTGGCGGATACACTATACCTTAAGTATGACGGGATCCTTGTAATGAGCAGAGCAGTAGAGCAACATTATAAAGAAAAAGGTAAAAAAGTTTTTCTTTTTCCTCCTTTTTCTGAGTGCATTCCGTCTAATAAAATTAGAAAGAGCAGTAAAAAATACAGTTTTCTTATTATTTCGAATAAGGATTCCTTTGAATCGATGATCAGAGCATTTGCTGATCTGGGTGTGAGTGAGCTGAGTAAAATAGAACTCCATTTATGTGGGGTAAAGGAAGAACATTTAAGAGAAACTATCAAATATTCCGAATGGAAACGACTTTCGAATTGTGTGACGATTCACCCATGGATGAAATATGAAAAGTTACATGAATTATATCAACAAATGCATTTTCTGCTGATTGCCAGAGCGGTTTGTCAGAGAACATTGGCAAATTTCCCAAGTAAAGTACCAGAAACTATGACCCATGGAATTGTCCCTATTGTTTCTGAAGTTGGTGATTATACGGAATATTATTTACGGGACGGAAAAGATAGCATTTTTATAAAAGGGGATTCGGTTGAAGAAACGATGAGGGCTATACGCAAGGCGATTGGTATGAATATGGAAGAGTATGAGCGTTATTCAAAAAAAGCATATCAAACTGCGTGGGAACGTTTTGATTATCATAGGTGGATCCAGCAAATAAAGGAAATGTTGGAAACTGTATAAAATTAATGGAGCAGTAACCGATATGAGGATTGAAAATGAAAAACAAAGTTCTTTATATTTCAAGTGAGTCAAGCCTTGGAGGAGCTAGTCAGTCACTATGTGATATGCTAACATATATAAAAGAATATATACACCCAATCGTAGTTGTTCCAGCTAAAGGAGATTTGGAAAATAGATTAGCTCATATGCACGTAAAGACTTATTTGATTCCGTTGAGTAGAGGATTTGGGGAAATTGGACAGCATACTTTAGAAGATGAAGAAAGAGATTTTGTAGTTAATTATAGAGCAGCTTTGGAGATAAAAGATATTATTGAGAAAGAGAGCGTTGAGTTAGTACATATTAACTCAAGTGTCTGCAATGCAGGAGCAATGGGGGCAATACTGACAGATGTTCCATATGTATGGCATTTGCGGGAAATTATGGAGGAACATTTTGGATGCGAGTTTTGGGATGCAGACCTGAAACGATCGCTCTTTAAAAGGACAGATAAGTTTATTGCGATATCAGGATGTGTACAGACGGCTTATCGTGATAGGCATGCAATTGTGTCTCAAATTATATATGACGGAATAGATGCCGGGCGATATGTTCAAGCTATTCAACGAAAAGAAATGGATAGTCATAGTTTTATACTTGCTGGAAATATATCAGAGGCTAAAGGTCAAATTGATGCAATAAGAGCCGTTGCAATTTTAGTAAAAGAAGGAATAAGCAATATTCGATTACATATTGTCGGAGGATATTCCGCCAGATTTGCATGGGGGTTGAAAAGGTATGTAAATAAATATGGACTAGAGGAAAATATTATCCTACATTGTTTTATGAGCGATTTATCAGAGTTACGCAGAAAATGTGCATATGCTATTGTTTCATCAAAGTTTGAAGCTTTGGGGCGGGTTACAGTAGAAGCTATGATGGCAGGTAATATTGTTATAGGAGTGAATACAGGTGGAACAATTGAATTAATTGGAGAAGACAAAGAGAGGGGGTATATATATACACAGGGAAGTCCGGATTCACTGGCGGAGGCCATGCTTGAGGCGATTCAGGAGGGGGAAAACCGAAAAAGAAAGATACGTGAACAGGCACAGGCTTTTGCTTTAAGTAATTTTGATACTAAAGAGTATGCCATTAATATATGTAATGTTTATAAAGAAATTTTGGGTCAAAAGAAGGCGAAGGATAGCAATATCAATTTTCAACAATATTTGATCAACAGATATACTCAACACATGGAGAGTGGAGTGACAACGGAAAATAAACTTTCTGATAAGGGGAAAATAGTCAGTGAAATGGAAAAAGAAATAGAGGAGAATGAAAATGGTATAAAATCTTTTTTGAATTCCATGAATATAAATAGTGTTGCAATATATGGGATGGGGAGGATTGGATGTAAACTGTATGATATGCTAGAACATTTAAAATTTAAAATACCATATGTCATTGACAGAGATTCATATCTTATATCTGAAGTGATCGAAGTATTAAATCCGGAGGATAATGTTAGGGAAGTGGATGCGTTGATAATAACGGTAGTAGAGGATAGTGATAGATTAAAAATGAAATATGATAAAACCGATCGTATTAGAAAGATTTTCGAAATAGGAGAGCTGATAGAGAAATGCAGAAAATGAAGATTGCAACAATCCTTTTTACTTATAACAGAAGCATACATACCCAAAAGGCCCTCAAAGCCTTACGTGATAATACTATTTTACCAGATAAACTATTTGTTTTTCAGGATGGTCTAAAGTGTGAAGATCACAGGCAGGAATGGGAAAATGTAAAGAGAGTTATATACAAAGTTTCATGGTGTGATATAGAAATAGTGGAGTCAGAGAAAAATAAAGGGCTGGCGGATTCCGTTGTTGATGGCGTAAATAGGGTTCTTGCGGAATATGATGCTGCTGTGATTCTTGAAGATGATTGTATAGCACATCCTCTGTTTATGGAATATGTGACGGAATGCTTGACAAGATATAGAGACAATAAAGAAGTATTTTCTATCAATGGATATTCCTGGAATGTTAATATTTCGGGAAACGGGTCAGATGTATATTTTACCGGGCGGGCAGGTTCATGGGGATGGGCAACCTGGAAGGACAGATGGAGTCTTTATAAGCAAAATTATAAGACGCTTCAGGAAATAAAAAGCAATCCTGAAAGCAAGAAACAAATAGATATATGGGGGCAGGATTTGGAAGCAATGTTACTTCATAATGTAGATGGGCGAAGCAATTCGTGGGCTGTATTTTGGGCATTACAGTGCATCAAGCAGGGAGGGTTTTGCCCTACTCCGTATTATTCACTGATTGACAATATTGGATTTGATGGAACAGGGGTTCATTGCGGGAAAGCCAATATAAACACACGGGTAAGAGAATGGATGGATTTAAAGCATATTACTTTTCCAGAGAAAGTGGAGTTCCCGATAGATTATGAGGAAGCCTATGCCAATTGGTTTAAATGGACGAATCCCGAAATAAAGTTTAAATGCTACAATGAGATATTGTTACAGTGGAATCATTTGCTTCAAAGAGGCATTAGTATTGCAGAGTATTTTAGAAAATATAGTATCAACCGTATTGCTGTCTGGGGAAAGGGAAATTTATGTAAATCTTTGCTTTATGAATTAAAGGATCAGGTTGAGGTAACAGCCATTGTTGAAAGCAATCCCCGATGTGAACTATATGAGAGCCTGCCAGTGATCAGGCCGGAAGGTATTACAGATGAGATTCGGATGATAGTGGTTATTCCTGTTTACGATATGGAGTCAATAAGAAAAAGAGTGAAGAAACAAAACATAAAAATTTTAAAAGGATTGGATGAGATATTGAGCTGTTTATCCGCTGGAAATTGAGGAAAATATGATGGCAGAAAGGATAGATGAATATATAGATAATGTGCCGGAGCGAAGCGAAAGGAATGGCGAAAAATATGAAGGAACATTTAAAGTATCCTGATGTGGCTATTTGCAGTTGGGTGGAATTGTTATTGAGTCATATAATGAAGTCTAGAAGTGCTAGTGCCTGCTATTGAAAAGTTGATTATAGGTGAGAAGATATGTATGATATTGTAGAATGTTATTACAGACCGACAGGAATAATAGATAAGATGGAAACACCTTATGTTGAAATGAATCAAAAGGAGCATGGGTTTATTTGTGGGCTGATACGTGAGTATAGACCGAAAAAGGTATTAGAAGTTGGCGTTGCGGGTGGTGGAACTACCGCAGTCATTATGAATTGTCTGAATGAATTTTGTCCGGATGCTATGATGTACTCAGTTGATATTAATGAAGGGTGCTATAAAAGAGAGGGGGAGCAGACGGGGTTTCAATTAAATGCAGTGAGAAATCTTTTACCTAATATAGAAAATCATAGATTTTTGCTGGGAAAAGAATTACCATGTGTAATAGAACAAGTAGGAAGTAATATTGATTTTTTAATATTAGATACAGTGCATATAATGCCGGGAGAATTTTTGGATTTTATATGTGCTTTGCCGTTTTTAAAGGACGGAGCAATTGTTGTTTTGCATGATATATCGGAACATTGTAGGGTAAACAGCCCGTATAGTTATTGTACAAGGCTCTTATTATGCAGCGTGACAGCTAAAAAATTTTATAATGTAGATGAGATTGATGAAATACGTGGATTTTTCAATATTGCAGCATTTAGAATAGATTCGTCTACAAGAAGCGAAATTGAAAATGTAATATCAGCATTGTCGGTTACATGGCAGTATATACCATCGGAAAAGATGGTAAATAATTATTATAATGTTTATAAAAAGTATTATACTGAAAAACAGTTTTCTCTTATTCAGAAAACTGTAGAACGCTATAGGTATATAGATAAGTTTGCAGAGAAGAGAGAAAAATTACTGAAGCAGTTGAAAGACTTTGAAAATATTTATATTTACGGAGCTGGATATAATGGTAACAAGTTAAAGAAATATCTGAATCAGAAAGGATATGCTGTTAAGGGATATGTAGTATCCGATGATTACTATGTAAAGGAAGCTGAAAAATATGGAGAAGAATTAATCCTGAGAATTTCAGATATAAAAAACTTGGATAAATCTATTTGTTGTATCTCTATACTTGATGAGGGAATAAAAGAAAAGTTAGATAATGTGGGGATAAAAAATATTAAGTTAACGTCAGAATTTTTACGCTTGGAATTATAGGTAGCGAGTTAACGAGATGAAGTAATGAATGGTAGATTAATAAAACGGGTGCAATTAGATATGGCTGTGATAGAAGAAAAACTAAGCGTCATAATCCCAGTTTATAACTGTGGGGCGTGGATAAAAAAGTGTCTGGATTCTGTCATTGGACAGACATATCAGAACTTGGAAATAATAGTGATTAATGACGGGTCGGTTGATGATACTGCGAAAATAGCTGAACATCTTGCGGAGAAAGACGGGCGGATAAGATACTTTTTCCAAGCAAATCAGGGGGTGGCATCGGCAAGAAATCAGGGACTTTCACAGGCTGTGGGCAGTGTTATCACATTTGTGGATGCGGATGATTACATTGAAAAAAGTATGTATGAAAAAATGCTTTCGGCGATGAGGGAGCAGGATGCTGATATTGTAGAATGTTCTTGCAGGAGAGTAAATTCGAGTGGCAGAGTATTACAGAATATTGATTTAAAAGAAGAAATAGTTTTTGGGGAAAGGCAGTGCGCAAGGCAATATTTATCCCAGCGAAATGTCACGAACTATGTATGCAACAAGATATATAGAAGAGGATTGTTTGATAATTTATCATTTCCCAATTTAAAGTATAGTGAAGATTATTGCCTGAATGCCATGATACACGCAAGGTCAAAAAAAAAGGTCACATTATCTGATATTTTCTATAATTATGTGCTTTATGAAGGACAGGCTACTGATACAAGTCATGTGAGTTTGTCAAACTTTGATGGAATGAAGTCAGGAAGGGCTGTTGCCAAATATTTTAAGAAAGATAGGGAATTGTGTACCTACGCGGCAGTATATTCATGTGAGTATGCCGTTCGTACAGCAAAACAATACCTGAACTGTTATCCGGGGCAATGGAAAAAGGTTAGGAAATATATCAGAAATGATTTTCTGTATTGCTATTTTCATATGAAATTAGTTGAAAATATTAATATTGATGTGCCGGAAAAAAGAAAGTGGTATATACGTTTTTTCGTAAAAGGAGAAATCGGCAGGGGGATTTTTGTACAGGCAGTGTCAGATTTGGCACAAAAGGAAAGACAGCTGGAAAAAAGCAGTAGACTATTAAAATTAATGTACAGATGGATGATAAATGTACAGAGAGACATTAATGTGGCAAATTTTCTTATGAAAAGAGGCTGGTTTTCAATTGCTGTATATGGTGCAGGGGATGTAGGAAAGTGCCTGCTGGCAGAACTTGCTGGATCGGAAATAAGAGTACAGTATGTAATCGACAGGAGACACATAGCACTTCATTTGCCGGTATATTCGCCCGAGGAGGAACTGCCGGCAGTAGACTGTGTGATCGTTACAGCCATCATGGATTATGAGGAAGTGTACAGAACTTTAAAAGGCAAGCTGGATGGTTGTGTTATTTCGATTGAGGATATAGTTTATCAGGATGAATAGTGAAAGACAGGAAGGAAACGGATATGATACGTGCAGGGCAAGAAGTTATTTTATATGGAAGTGGCAGGAGATGTAACAGAATACTCCCATGGCTGGCCAAAGCACATATCTGTGTCAAAGCAATTGTAGACAGTGAACAGATAAAGTGGGGTACGGTAATAGAAGGTATTGAAATTCAGGCTCCGTCAATACTCTCTGAGTGCAGGAATACGCTTTTGTGCATCACAGTTGCTGCCCAGACGGATCAGGAACGGATCAGAGCCACATTACGGCATGGATATGGATTTGATCTGACGAATGAAGTTGGATATGATGATTTGATGCTGGAAGCTGTAGTGCAGATTCAAGGGACGAGGATCGAGCAGACAGATTTTACAGGCGATAGACAGACCCATATTGTATTTGGCTGTATTTCTGGCCTTGGGCTTGGCGGGATTGAGGAATGGACGAAGGGATTATGCAATGAATTGTTAAAAAACGGCTTAGAAAATCTTCATATTTTTACTGATACGGGGGAATATTCGATTCCGGATATTCTGTTGCCTGTTGTAGATCGAGTACTGGATAAAGAGCCCTGTCAGTTTAAGGAGGATATCTTAGATTGTATCATGGGATACCTGACAGCCTTGTTGCCTGTAACAGTAGTAACAGGGAAACCGGATTTTTTTATTGAGGCGGCAGATTTGTTAAAGCAGCTTGCGCCGGATAAAGTACACATTATTTCGGTAATACATGGGGGAGAAGAACATTTATACCAGCTTTATGATAAATACAGGGCTGATACAGATTTTTTTGTCGCAGTAAGTGAGGATGTTAAGAAGGATTTAGTGGCAAGGGGAGTGCCACAGGATAAAATCGCTGCCATTACATGTCCAGTGGTATGTGAGAAAAAGCTGGAACGTACTTATACAACAGATAAACAATGCCCCGTCAGGATTGGATATGCAGGCAGGCTTGTCGTGAGGCAAAAAAGGATGGATCTGATGCTCAAGGTCATTGAAAAACTGGAACAGAAAAAGGTGCCTTATGTCTTTGAGATAGCGGGTGACGGACCATATAAAATGGAAATGGAAGAACGGATGAGAGAGAGTAAATGGGATGAGCATGTGTATTTTCTGGGGGTACTGGAGAGGAGATGTATTCCCGAATTTTGGAAAAGGCAGGATATTTGCGTGAATATAGCAGATGCAGAAGGCAGGAGTATATCACAGCTTGAGGCTATGGCAAACGGTGCGGTACCAGTCGTAACTTGTACGTCTGGGACAAGGGAAGATATTTATGACAATGAAAACGGGTATCTGGTGGAAATTGGAGATTATGAAAAACTTGCAGAGCGGATCGGGTATCTTGCAGAACACAGGGAGTTGTTGCCGGAATTTGGACAAAGGGCGCATGATATGATATATCCAAAGTGTCAGAAAGAAATACATACAAAATTCTGGGAAACTTTGTTAAGGAGCGACTATGGATTTAATTGACTATGCGATGCAGCAGGAGTTATACCAAAATGAGTCGGCAGAAATCAGGAAACAGGCGTGGACAGATTTTGACCATGCGGTAAGCGGCAGGAATATTTTTGTGTTTGGAACCGGAGCGGGAGCTGATTATTTTTTTGGAAAATATAAAAATAAATATCCCATTACAGGCATACTGGACAACAGCGAACGATGGCATGGATTTGAGGCGGGCGATATTTTAGTAGAGGCTTTTGAATCCATCAATGAGAAAACGAAAGTTATGCCTGTCGATGTGTTGGGCAATTATGAAAAGGAAGCAATTGTCGTTCTTATCACAAGTACAAAATACTACAAAGACATGGTAAGACAGCTCCTTGATATAGGGGTTGATAAATATTACATCCTGTTAATGATGGAGGCGAATCAGAGAGGGCAGCATTCTGATGTTTGTGAGGATGTGAATATTAACATTGTAAGGAAGGAGTACGTGGACGATTGCTGTAAAAGACCAATTCAGGGGAATAAGATTGTGTTTAAATCCTTTGACACATATTCTGACCATGGTAAATATATTACTGAACAATTGTTAAGGAAGAGTAACAGCCTTGATATTGTGTGGATATTGAAGGATTTACAGGAGGAAGTGCCGGAGGGTGTACGGACTGTGTGGACGGGGAACTGGAAGAAATATACCTATGAGATGGAGACTGCTAAAATCTGGGTTATTAATACATTGATGCCGCCACATATCAAAAAGAGGGAGACACAAATTTATATCCACACAAAGCATTGGGCGAGTATAACACTGAAAAAATTTTATTTGGATGCTTCTACGATTACCGATATACCGGAGGATACAGCTCGTTGGAGATATAACGGACAGTGCATGGATTACGTACTGACGGGGAGCAGTTTCGATACGGAGTCTTTTAGGAGGGGATTTGATTTTAAAAAGGAAGCGGTGCAGGTTGGGTCACCGAGGACGGATGCAATGTTTCGGATGGAAGAATGCAGGCAGAAGGTGGCCGCCAAATATCATTTGGAGCAAAATCACAAATTCCTTCTGTATGCTCCTACATATCGTTATAACAGGGACAGACAGGGGGTGCATGAGGCAGAGGCGAGAAACATAGGGTTGGACTATGATTTGGTCAGAAAGGCACTGGAGGCTAAATTTGGCGGAGAGTGGGACATACTGCTCCGGCTGCATCCAAGTGTAGCAGGGGAGAGCGGAAGGTTTGCGAAAGGAAGCCATGTGGTGGATGTGAGCGCATATCCGGACAGTGAAGAACTTGCATCCGCCAGTGACATTATGATATCGGACTATTCAAGTATCATGTTTGAGCCTGCTTTTGTGAAGAAACCAGTATTTTTGTTTTCAATGGATAAGAAAGAATATATTGATCATGAATATGACTTTTTACTGGATTATGAAGCACTTCCATTTCCGATAGCAGAAACGAACGAAGAACTTGTGCGTTGCGTTATGGAGTTTGATCAATCATCATACGAAGGTCAGGTGGCAGCATTTTTGGAACAGTATGGGGTGCGGGAGGATGGCCATGCCAGTGAACGGGCAGCTAAATATATTATGGAACTGTTTAATAGAAATATGCAGGATTAGGGAGAGAACGGAGAGTAAAGTGGTATGAAGAGGATGAATGATCCGCTGGTATCAGTGATCATGCCATCTTATAATGTTGGCAAATACATAAGAACCTGCATGGACAGTGTGCTTGCACAGACATTGTCGGATATGGAGATATTGGTGGTTGATGCCGGTTCTGAAGATGGCACACTGGATATTTTGCAGGAGTATGCGAACAAGGATGGGCGTATCCGTCTCATCCATTCGGAGAGGAAAAGTTATGGCTATCAGGTTAATATAGGGTTCCAAATGGCAAGAGGGAAGTATATTGGTATTGTCGAGACCGATGACCTGATAGAGCAGGATATGTACAGACTATTATATGAATGGGCACAAAAAAGTGACGCTGACTATGTAAGGGGAAGAGGATTATTTTACAGGAAAATTGCGGAGGGGATGATTAGAGAGCGGCCAATCAGATGCCCTGTAAAAGATGAAACCTTATTTGAAAGAGCCATTAATCCCCGCGAATACCCGGAATTTGTTTATAGCGACAGGTTCTTATGGCTTGGGTTATACCGCGCTGCTTTTGTAAAGACATTGCATCTTAATGAAACATCAGGGGCGGCATATCAGGATATTGGGTTTATGCTACAGGTTCATAGTATGGCAGAAAAAGCAGTTTATGTGAATCAGTATATATATCATTACAGAATTGATAATACGGCGGCATCTGCATATGATGAAAATGCATTCCGTTTTCTTGTGCAGGAATGTCTGTATAAGGAGAGTTTTCTTAAGGATCTGCCAGATATATGGAGAAAATATAGTGCATTGGAGCTTCTTGATCAGACACAGACGCGGTTTCATCAAATGGCGGCTTCGCAGCATTTTTGGAAAGCGGCAACTGAAGATATGGAGTATATCAGGACATACCTGATGGATTTATATTATAGGAATATAATACGGATGGAGGATATGGACGCAAGAACATGGGCACGGTTACAACTTTTTCTGGAGTCACCGGAGTCGCTTTATGCATCCTGCAGATTCGACTATCTTTTAAAGATATATGATGTCCGTTTGCTCAGGGAACAGATTGGTGAAAGGGATGTAGTTATTTTTGGCTGTGGGAAGCGGGGGCAGTACTGCCATATGGTTCTTACGGCACAGAAAATCGGAAAAATCAGATTATTCTGTGATAATGATACCAGTCTGCAGGGAACAAAACGGCAGGGGCTTATGATAAGCAGTTTGTCCGAGGCTTATACAGAATATCCTGATGCAGTATATGTAGTGCCGGGTAGCAGGTATGCCGATGAAATGAGGCGTCAGATGACAGCGTACGGAATCAGGGAAGAAGATATTTTCTTATTTACTATAGAGGAAGATGATTTGTTGCTGCGAAAAATATAAAGGGCAAAGGAGTATGGAGATGACAGCGGAGGAAGTGATTGGAAATCTCCCAAAGGCTTTGATTAATTGGTATGAGTTTGGATCTGATGCAGAAACGCTTTTTATTTCAGGAGGACATACCGAATGTGAATCGCTTTACGAGGCATTAGCAGATAGCGGAGTAAGAGTGTTTAAAGTTGGGCTTGGAGAGCTGGAAGATACAGATGCAGAAAAGAGGGAGGAAGCCAACAGCCTGGGGGAAGGAAGAAAAAGATTTGATTATATTGTAGCAGCAGGAATTCTTGAAAGAGCCGCAAATCCCGTGGCTCTTCTTGTGAGGCTGAAAGCGCTGCTCAAAGATACCGGGCGGCTCTTGGTCGGAGCTGAGAACCGGCTTGCAATCCGTTATTTTTGTGGGGATAAGGATATTTTTTCCGGACATGTACTTGATGGTATAGACGGTTATTTCAGGGTAAGCGAAGAAAGGAAAAAGGCAATAGGCGGACAGGCATATTCAAAGTCGGAATTAAAAAAAATGTTGCTGGAGGCTGGATTTTATGATCCGAAGTTTTATTCTGTTATGCCCTGTCTGACACGTCCGCAGATGATCATTTCGGAGGCTTATCTGCCGAAAGAGCCCATTGAAATAAGAGTATTTCCGCAATACAACAGTCCTGAGACTGTATTTCTGGAAGAGGAAGTATTGTATCGCTCTTTGATGGAAAATAATATGTTTCATCAAATGGCAAATGCTTTTTTGATAGAGTGTTCAATGGACGGACAGACTACAGCAGTTGATCAGGTCACTGTTCAGGGGGATCGTAGCCGTGAGGAAGCAATGACTACTATTATCCGATATAGAGAATCTGTGATGAAAAAACCACTGTATCCGGAAGGACAGAAAAAATTAAATATCTTGTTGGAAAACAACAGATATTTAATACAGCACGGAGTGCCGCTAGTGGAGGCATTGCTGGAGAAAAATGCATATGTAATGCCTTATATTGAAGCGGAAATATCAACCGATTATTTCAAGAGATTGCTTAGAAGCGATAAAGATACATTTATAAAAGAACTTAAACGATTCCATTGCCTTATTTTGGATTCATCGGAGCATGTCCCTTTTGAAGAAATCAATTGGGAGCAGTTTGAGCCGGGGTGGGAAAAACGTAAGAAAGACGATCCGAACATTGATAAATGGAAGAGATTGGCCTTCGGCACGGAGGAGGAACGGCAAAATATCGGCGCCATATTGAGAAGGGGCTATGTCGATATGGTGTCACTTAACTGCTTTCATACAGAAGAAGGGTTCATGTTTTTTGATCAGGAATTTTATATGGAATCTTTCCCTGCTAATGCTATTTTTATCAGGACAATTGACTTTATATACAGGGACAGTCTGGAATTAGAAAGACTTTATCCAAAGGATGAACTTTTGAAGTATTTTCAACTATATGCGCACAGAGATGCATGGAGAAAGTTTGCCAATTCTTTTCTGATCAATTTGCGGAACGAAAGGGATTTGGCGGTGTATCATCGGCTGCACAGAAGAAATGGGAAGGTAGTTCAGGCGAACAGGCATCGGATGGATTACACACAGGAGGAGTACGACCGACTGTTTACCAATATATTGAAGGATGCCTATCATAATAAACTCTATCTGTTTGGTTCGGGCTATTATGCAGAACGATTTATCACACAGTTTGGCCAATATTATGAAATTGTGGGAATTTTGGACAATGACCGGGAAAAGTGGGGGAAAAGGGTTGCGGGAATAGAGATTTATCCACCATCATTATTGCAGAATATTGATCCGCCGTTTAAAGTTTTTATATGTATTAAATTTTTTGAGGATGTTCTCTTGCAGCTCAAGGAAATGGGAATTAGAAATATTTCTGTTTATGACCCACAGCTTGATTATGAAAGGCCTGTCCGGCTGGAATATAAACAGGAAAATGTGGAGCCAAAGAGATATCATATTGGTTATGTGGCGGGAGTATTTGACTTGTTTCACATTGGACATCTGAATCTGTTGCGGCGTGCAAAGGAACAATGCGATTATCTGATCGTAGGCGTGGTAACGGATGAGCAGGTTATCAAAACTAAAAAAACGAGACCTTACATTCCCTTTGAAGAGAGGCTTGCAATCGTGCAGGCATGCAGATATGTGGATGAAGCTGTGGAAATCCCTGCGGATCGTCCAGGGACGGAAGAGGCTTTTTATCGATATCATTTTGATGCACAGTTTTCGGGGAGTGATTATGCGGATGATCCATACTGGATTGCCAAGAAGGCGTTTTTACAGCAGCATGGATCAGATATGATCTTTTTCCCATATACAGAAGGCACAAGCTCCACGGAACTTAAAGAGCGTGTTAGCAGAATTAGCTGAGAAGGAGGAAACAGATGGATATCGTATGTGTACCGTCAGGATTTGTAGGGGTAGAACGCCCTGAGAAGGGAATTTCAACACTTAAAGAAAGCGGATTTAATAATATTCTCTTGGACATGGCAATGAGTTGCAAACCATATGAACTGGAGGACTTGGGAAAGCCGGAAAGGTTCAAAGGAATAGAAGCAAAGGAACGGATTGCCGTTTTAGAGCAACCGGAAAAACTATCGGAGAGTGTCGCACTGTTGATAAAACAGTGTAGGGAACAGCAGATGCATATGCCAATAGCACGTGCGCCTTATTTAATCCGTAATACAAAGCGCGGCGATCTGGCAGAACTGCTGTTAAGGTTGGCGAAGGAAAGTATAAAAGCCTGCGGACAGGCTGGCTGTAGGTTATTGATTGTAAAACCACTTTTTGCAGGAATTCAGCACGGAATGGAATGGGAAATCAATCGAAGGTATTACCTTAATTTGGCTGATATTGCAAGGGAAAATAATGTGATGATTCTGTTTGAGAATCAGTGCCGTGATATGAATGGGCATTTGGTTCGTGGGATATGCGCTGATGCAGACGAGGCGGCCGTCTGGGTTGATAAGCTGAATGGAGAGGTTGGAGAAGAAAGGTTCGGTTTCTGCATGGATGCTGGTGTATGTACGCTGTGTGGTCAGGGAATGCAGGAATTTGTTATGACGCTTGGCAATCGCATAAAGGCGGTAATTTTGCGTGATTGTGATGGATACCATGAAACATCAATGTTGCCATTTACCTGTGTTAATTATGGGCAATCGCAGACAGACTGGCTTAGCTTGATCCGTGGTCTGCGCGAACTTTGCTTTGATGGAGTCCTGGTCATGGACTTTATTAGCACTATAGAGGCATTTTCGCATCTGTTTCGTCCACAGATATTACAGTTGGCGAAAATGACAGCAGACTATTTCAAGTGGCAGATTAGTATGAAAACGGTTCTAAAGAAATATGATAAGCGTGTATTATTTGGCGCGGGAAATATGTGCCGGAATTATTTGAAATGTTATGGTGAGGAATTCCCACCGCTTTTTACATGTGATAATGATAAAAAACGCTGGGGTGAGCGGTTTGAGGGACTGGAAATCAAGCCGCCGGAAGCGCTCAGGGGGCTTGACCCGGACTGTGCGATTTTTATCTGCAATATTTATTATAAGGAAATAGAAGACCAGTTACGCCAGATGGGAATTGACAATCCGATTGAATACTTCAATGATAAATATATGCCATCGTACTATTTTGAAGAACTAAAATATTGGAAGGAAGAAGAGTGAAAAAATGATTGAAATTGGGGTCCAGACTAAAAGCGCTGTCAGTGATACTTATCCAGAGGAAGGCTTTACCTTGTTGAAACGTGCTGGTTTTTCCTGTGCGGATTTCAGTTTAAATGGGTATTTATCTAATAAATCGCTTTATCTTTCTGAGCTAAATACTTTTTTTGATCAGTCTGTTTCTGAGCTTAGGCAGTTTTTTGCACCGCATAAGCAAGGGGCGGCGACAGCAGGAATTGTGATCAATCAGTTGCATATGCCATATCCGCTTTATGTGCCGAGAGCAAAGCAAAAAATCAATGATTATTTGTGGAATCAGGTAGCCCCCAAAAGTATGGAAGTGTGTCATTACCTGAACTGCCCGTATATTGTGATACATGGGTTTAAGTTGGTAAACTTCCTTGGTTCAGAAGAGCTGGAATGGCAGGAAACAGCGAAATTAATTGATTCGATTGCTCCGATGGCAAAGGAAATGGGGATAACGATATGCATCGAAAACCTGTATGACAGCATTGGAGGTCATCTTGTGGAAGGGCCATGTTGTGATGTACACAAGGCGGTGGAACGAATCGATAGCATAAACGAAAAATACCATGCAGAGGTACTTGGGTTCTGCTTTGATACAGGTCATGCGAATCTTGTGGGGTTAGATTTTGAGAAGTTCATCACAACACTTGGTCATCGTTTAAAGGTGTTACATATTCATGATAACGATGGTATAAGAGATTTGCATCAGATACCATTTACATTTACAGCAAATCGTGAAAATAAACCATCTACGGATTGGGAGGGATTTATCAGAGGATTATGTAATATTCGGTTTAATAAAGTGTTGAGTTTTGAGACAGCACCAGTATTAAGTACATTCCCAGAAGAGATGAAAGAGACTGTCTTGGGATTTATAGCTCAGATAGGTCAATTTTTTGCAGAGAAGGTGGATGAAGGGAAAGGATAGAAATTGATCATTTTTTTAAAAGGCGTATTAAATGTATTGGATTATTTTATCGATAGTATGGCGAAAGGGGTGGAGGATGCCTATGTCTTGGATATTTCCGAACCGACTTTTTTTCAGAGTATTGTAAATCTGGAGTATAAAATAGATGAAACAACGGACGTTATTATGTTTAATGATGTAGGAATTTACATAATATCTATGTTGAATATAACAGCTATGGATGGAGGAAAATAGAAGATAAGTATCCAAATTATATGCATGTACATGAAGCCGTTGAACCAGATGAATGCATCAAGGTTGATTTGTGAGAGCAAAATTACATTGAAAATTTTGCCATGGTTAAAATATGACGCACATGAAAGGATATATAATGCAACGTTAAACGGAGCAGTGTGTGTTTCAGATGCTTCGGAATATCTGATGGAACATTTTGAAAATGGAAAAAATATCGTCTTTTATGAGTTGGATAAGTTGGGCGATCTGGAGAAAATGTCTGGATTGTGTTGGATCATCCAGGATTTGCAAGGCATATTATCGAAAATCAGAAAAATAAAGTTAAGAATTCCACGTGGAGAGACAGGCTGGATAATATCCTGGAACAAAAATTTGAGGAAGGGGTAGATTTTATTTGAAAATTTTTTTTGATATAAAGAAAGAGCTAAAGGAAAGTGATGTATGATATGGGAAGACGATTTAGATAAATTAGAACCAAATGAAAAGTCAGCAATCGTAAATGCTTTAGATGTAAAAGAAGCAGATATAAAAAGGGTTTCTGTCCTGAAAAAAGGAATGACAAATTGTTCTGTATTGTTTGAATGCTGCGGGAAAAAATATATTCTGCGTATTCCGGGGGAAGGTACGGATCGATTAATCAATCGATTGCAGGAGGCAGCTGTTTATCAGGTGATCAGAGGTAAGGGAATCTGTGACAGTAATATTTACATTAACCCTGACAACGGATATAAAATAGCAGAGTACTTGGATGGAAGCAGAGTTTGTGATCCCAGAGATAAAAGGGATGTAATTAAATGCATGAATAAATTACATGAACTCCATGATAAGAAATTGGTTGTGGATCATGAATTCGATATATTTGCTCAAATTGATTTTTATGAGTCACTATGGCCGAAAAAATGCTCCGAGTATAAAGATTATTTTGAAGTGAAAGAAAAAGTATTTTCACTGAAGGAGTATATTAAGGTACATGTAAATGAATGGGTACTGGCACATATAGATGCAGTTCCGGATAATTTTTTGTTTTTTAAGGACAAGGAAGAAAATGAGAGGGTTCAATTGATAGATTGGGAATATGCAGGAATGCAGGATCCACACATTGATATTGCCATGTTTGCTATTTATGCTTTTTATGATAAACAGCAGATTGATGAATTGATCCAAATATATTGCGGAAAGGATTATACGGATGAGATAAGGGTGAAAATTTACTGTTATGTTTCTGCCTGTGGTCTTTTGTGGAGTAATTGGTGTGAATACAAAAGAGCGCTTGGTGTAGATTTTGGAGAGTACTCCCGGAGGCAGTATGATTATGCAAAAGATTATTATGATGTTGTGCGTAGCACAATGGGAATAGAAACAGAAAGATGAGGCATAAAGAATGTTTTCATTTGAAGATTATAGAAGAATTATCAGATTGATTCAAAATACTGGGTTGCAATGTAGTTACAGGCAGGCGCTCGGGAGGGATAGGTTCATTATCATGCGGCATGATGTGGAGTATAGTGTAGACAGAGCGTATGAACTTTCTAAAGTAGAACGCAGTATGGATTTCGTATCCACTTACTTTTTTCAATGGACGAATAATTCTTATAATATTTTGTCAAGAAGAAATATGGAAATGATCAGAGATATGCATGAGAGAGGCCATTATATAGGATTGCACTTTGCATTAAATGGTATGACAGATATGGAAATGATCAGAAAACAAATCATAAAGGAAATAAATATCCTTAGTGAAATGTTTGGTTTTGAAATAAACATGTTTTCTATTCATCGGCCTTCAAGGGATGTACTTAGGGAAAATATAAAGTTTCCGGCGTTTATTAATGCCTATCAGAATGATTTCTTTACTTTCGCTGAAGATATTCGGGAAGATACCCCGCTTGCGATAAAATATATGTCAGATGCTAATCACATCTGGCGTTATGGCTATCCGGATGAAAAGAATATTAACAGTTATGATAAAATACAGATATTAACTCATCCTTTTGCGTGGACGAAAAGGGGATATGATAATTTTGAGAACTATAAAGTATTGATTAAGGAAAAGCAGGTTGAACTGATTGAAAGTGTGGATAATGAATGTAAAGATTTCGGAGAATACAAAGACTGGTTTCTGAGCCATATAGATATTCGTGAATAGTTGAAAGGAAAGCTTTTAGCGAACCATGAAAAGAGTAAGGAGAGGTTATGAAGTATAAGATAGTAGTTTTTGGCGTCAAAGATACATCAGAAAATATCGTAACGTTTATACAGGAAAATATCTGTCCGGTGGATCTTGTGATTACAATTAATTCGGAAGTGACTCAGAAAAACCAAATATCAGGGTATCAGGGGTTGGCGTTTTTGACAGATAAATATGGAATCCCTGTGTATGAGGCAGATAGCTATCAACTGAAAGATGAAAAGACGAAAAGTTTTATAGACGAAAATGAATTTGATATTGGAATTTCCATGGGATGGCAAAGGCTGATACCGCCTTATGTGCTTGAAAAATTTAAATATGGAATTTATGGATTCCATGGGAATTGTGGTTACCTTCCTTTTGGGCGTGGGAGATCTCCTTTAAATTGGTCTATAATTTTAGGGGATACCAGGTTTAATTTGAACTTATTTCAATATGACGAAAAAGCGGATAGCCCAAATGTATTTGCAACAGAAATGTTTTCTATTACACCTCATGATGATATTAGAACTGCCCAATATAAAAATATGATCTGCTCCAAAAATTTGATCCGCAGACTTTTGGAGGCATATAAAGTGGGAAACATAAAGATTAGGAGAGATTCGAAGGATTTTGATTCGTGGTATTCTAAAAGAACGGAGATAGATGGCAAGGTTAGCTTTCACATGCGTACAAGAGAAATTTATAACCTGATCCGTGGAGTGACAGCACCTTTTCCTGGAGCCTTTGCCAGCGTGGATGGAGAGAAAATCAGGATATGGGAAGCGCATCCTTTTGACGAAATGATAGATTTTTCTGCGTATGCACCGGGGCAAGTCATTGATATATTTGACGGAAAGCTGGTTGTTCGTACAGTGGATGGTTCATTGCTTATTGATAGATTTGAATGCAATCGGGAAATCAGAGTATTGGATCTGCTGGAATGATCGGCAGAAAGGGCAAAGGAATGGTAGTTATTGACTCATCTGGGGAAATTATAAAATATGAAGCATTACCAAAGGAATATCAGCAGAATTTAGAGAGTTTTTATGAGGAGAATGGAAAAGAATATATTATCGATTTGGGAGAAAATAAGTATAGTACCTACCAGCAGATTAGGTCAGGAATAGAGCCGGCAGATATCCGGGTGCCTTACGGACCGGATATGTTTTTGAATGGGAAAAATGCATGTATTCAATTTGGATATGCCATAGCAGAAGAAGAAAAAGGAAATGGAAGGGTTATTTTGCGAGAGGAGGGAACTACCTATGCACATCTATACACATATACTGGAGGAGCTGATATGTGGTTCCTGGACGAATATGAATGCATTTTTTTGCATGGATGTAATGAGTATTCAGTAGAACTATGTCAGGCTGTGATGAGACTTTGGAAAGGGCAGAGATTGATCCTTGTGGGAAAAGATTGGGAACGACTGATTCCGCTTCTTCCGGATTTACCTGAGGTAGAATGCTTTTATGAAGAAGTGCTTTATAATGGGCGGATACCAGAACTGACGGGAAAAAGAAAGTATTTGCATATTTTGAGTGGAATTCCTCATGCGGAAACTATGAATAGATATGAAAATAGGATTATGACCTATGATGAAGTAATGTCTTTTGTTTTTATGTTTTCGGATTATCGGGAGCTTGGTGAAAAAAACCCGGATAAAAATTTTTTTGTTATGGATGGATATTATGATAATTTAGGATTGTTTGCTTTGTTTGATAAGGCAGTCTGCGGCGCACGGTACGCAAAAAGCCGTGGTTTTATACCAGTCATCCGTTTGACAAAGGGGAGTATGTATCAGGATGGGGAAGAGGATGAGATCTGGGAGAAGTTTTACTGCCAGCCGGAGGGATTTTCTCTTGAGGAAGTAATGGAAAGTAAGCATGTTTACTTTTCGCCTGGATTTTATAATGGCAGTATCCAAAGCTGCATTATGAATGATAAAAGTGCTGATGTTGACTTGACTTGGCCTGATGGAATTTACAATAAGGCTGTGAAAGAATATATTGCCGGTAGGGAAAAAAGATTTCTCCCCAATCCCCAGAGAACTCTGGGGGTGCTTGCGAGGGGTACAGATTATGTGCATACGCATTTGTCCAATCATGCGATACATGCCTCAATAGAATTGATATGTGAAAAAATTGACGAGGTATGGGAGACGTGGGGAGGGTATGATCACATATATCTCGCAACGGAGGATGAGGAATATTGTAGATATTTTAAGGAGCGCTATAGTGATAGGATTTATTTTACGGACCAGCAGCGCTATGTGACAAAAGAAAACGAGCTTTTGGCCGAACATCATAAAAAAGACGCAAATAAAATAGATGGATTCCACTTAGGGGTGGAATATCTCTTGTCCATTCATTTGCTTGCACAGTGCAGGTCTCTTATTGCTTCCGGAGGATGTGCTGGGGTGAGAGAGGCAATAAAGCAGAATGGTGGTAAGTATGAACAGGTTTTTGTGTTTGATTTAGGGGTTAATTAATACCAGGGTATGATTTTACTATAGTTTATTAATCATTACTGATTTAAAATATATTTGGAGAAGTATTCCTTATAAGAGATATCCGGATCCATAATAATGTTTTTGTGAGCGCTGCCGCCCTGGATGAATTTGTGATAATTTCCATAAAGAGCAGTCAGAATCTTATCATATTCAGCGGGTGCAGGGATGCGTATATTTTCAAAAGGCAGATACACGATATTTTTGAACCAGTCTTTTTTTAGACTCTGAGGATAATTACAAAACCATTGGCGCGGAATGAAATCCACATTCTGCGTTTCTCCGAAATGAGAGAGGCAGAGGGCTTCATATTCCTGAAAGCGCTGGCGTTTTTCCAGCTTAATCAGGTTTACAAGGACATCAATATCAAGTACAAAACGTTTTCCGGCTTCCAGATCCATCAGGATCTCACGAGGGTTAATTACAGTGTCCCAAATCTCCTTTTGCACCTCTAGAATGGTAGAGGCTTCCTCATTGATACCATCGGGCACAGTATCCAATGGGAAGATATCAACAAAAATACCCTGATTAAGACTTGGAGCAAGGTGTTCGATGGCGGTTGTTCTGCTGTCTCTTATCTTCGCCATAAAGCGGATGATGCCGTCAGTATAAGCATTCTGGAAAAAATAGGGTTCTGTGAATTCTTCTGATGCAATAGCCTGAAACTTTTCATAGTCATCCCTAAACATTGTGATATCGAGATCGTCATCCCAAGGGATAAATCCCTGATGACGTACTGCGCCGAGAAGAGTGCCGTAGTGTGCATAATAGGTGATATTATGTTTTTGGCATACTTCATCGATTTTTTCTAAAATCCGGAGCTCCACTGCCCATATTTTTTTGCGCTTTTCATCTACCAGAAAATCAGACCGTATTTCTTCTTTGAAAAAAGATGGTTCAAAGGTCATAAGAATTCTCCCCTCTAACAAACTTTACAAGTATTTCGTTTCATTTTATAATTAACCTGAATTCGTGGAGTTCAAGCCAATATAAATGCCCATAAATCCACATTTTACAAGGATTTCACAGATTTTAAAGCT
>ERZ808044.134-NODE-134-length-104856-cov-12.197893_pt1 | contig 104856 bp, 102 predicted proteins | sample MGYA00380195_ERZ808044 | MGnify/ENA primary metagenome ERZ808044 (study PRJEB31490, sample SAMN06133423) | mouse gut metagenome | isolation source: Z7_2 | host: mice | place: China: Chengdu | collected 2015-05 ...
ATATGCAAGCTCTATTTAAAATAGGGTTACTTGTCATGTAAAAAAATTTCTACAAGCAACCATGAGAAGTTTTAACTCTCAAGAAGGAATAAAATATCAAATTTCTCACGCGCCAGAAGTGCATTTCCATTTTCATATGCCTTGATGCTATATATAACAGAATGCTTATTCAATATATTTTTAATATCATCCGTCAATTGTTCCAAAAGAATCTGCTCATCCTCACAAACTGCAATCCGAATCACTTCTATCCGCTCCCTTTCCTTTTCGCTATAATAGTTCCTATTATAAGAAAAAAAAGTTTTGGATACAAGGATATCGTCTGAATGGTTTGATTTTTGCTGTGAGCGGCTTTTCCATGCTGATCCAAAGTCCGCCATAGAAATTCAGGTTTTCAAGATTATGGAATCCACCCTGCAATGATATAATATTGTTCGGGAACGGAGGCTGATACTATGCTGAAAATGGTGATTCGTATGAATGATGACAAGATTACAACCGAAAAGGAATACCGGCTGGACGGCATTTACAACACAATCAATCCTACATTCCAAACCGTAGGGCTTCCCCGATGATGATTCCGGTGCTTTGATATTCCGTAACTGTGGCAGAACACGAGATTTCAGTCTGTTCGGCCGAATCGTCAATACATTAAAACGGCAGACATGGTTCATGGACAATGTATCTGTGTGGCGTCTTTGTGATAGTGACAATTCTGACAGTCCCGATGATTTCAACGAAGAAGATTTACTGATTGACTATCGGGAAAAACCGGCAATGAGAGCTTGAGTTTTGGAAAGAAAATATTTCAAATCCTTAAATTTTGATCTGGACACCCTTTAATTAAAAGAGCATTATCCCGGAGACAATTGCCTGCAAGCATATGACGATTTGCGACGATTCTTTAGATGTGGCACAAAAGGTCTCTCTTATTGCGTAAAAGGTAAACCGCCTCACAGAGATCTTCCACAACCTCTATTGGCGGTTTGTAACTACTTTTATCGCTTATTGTTTAAATATTCCACTAGTTCTGCTACGGTTGTTGCCGGATTACTCTCCCTGCTGATCACTTCTATATTTTCTTCTTCCAATGCATGAATCCGCTGTTTGGCCCGTTCTACCGCATCCTTTTGTAATGGTTTCAACTGATCATATACATCCTGATTTTTCTCATATTTTTCCATACGCCCTGATTGTTTCAGCATCCGGATTACAGCCTGACAATTTGCAACCTTCGTCCTCTGGTTCACAAAGTGAAGCAAAAACCAGAGTTCAAAAGACGGATTGGAATATGCCAGTTGATATCCTTTCTGTTTCGCCGCATATTTTGCTTTCTGTAATACAGCATCCGAATTTTCATCCCTGTCAAACACACACCAGATTACATCTCCTTCCTCAGGGTAATATGGATTTGTTCCCATTGTTGCCCTTGCCTTCTGCACGAGACAGTCTGCGGCTTTGTATTGTGACGGAATCGGGATAATATCAATGTGGCATCCCCGGCTTCGAAACCGTTTGAAATACCGGATTTCCGTTTCCTTTCCTTCGCAAATGAGATATACCACCGGATTCCTTTTTCTTCTATGCGCAGGTTCCCGGCTAATCTCCTTTATTCTTCCCATGCATCCATACCTCCAATAAACGGAATTGCACCATAGCGTCCCTGCAGATACCCTTTGGAAATATTCTCGCCTTTTCTTGGAGAGAATTCCGTCAACGCATAAACATCTGTCTGCATAGTTTTCTCATCTTTTTCCGCAAACCATATCTGATCACGCCGGAGTAATGTCAAGTCCAATAGTCCCGTATCGTGCGTCGTAAAGATCAACTGTGCATGGTTGGTATTGACCGCGGTATCCTGCACCATCTCAATCAGATGCCGGGTAAGAAGCGGATGCATACTGGACTCAATCTCATCCACCACCAACACTGCTCCGTTCTGTAATGCCTCCATCCACATACCTATCCTAGAGAAAAACCGTTGTGTCCCCATGGACTCCTGTCCCATCAGAAGGGAATACTCGGACTCTTTTCCGTCCTCATCTACCAACCGGTGTACCGTCATAATATTTGGATTCTCTTTTGAACCACTAACCAGTACATTCTTAATTCCCAGATCCGCATACAACATTTCGTTTAAGATACATTGCTTTTTCCCGCCCCCTTTTGCAATAGCAGACAGTGTGGTCTCCATAGACATTCCTGTCCCAGTCAACCCCATCAGCTTCTCAAAAAACCATCGATATGCCTTTTCCGTCTGCGCACAGTTCCACTCGTTGGAACTGACAAGATAAAGCCTGTTATCTGCAGTTCTTCCTGCCAGGGTCATCTGCTCCTGCACATTCTCCCGAAATTCAAACCGAGACTTTTCTCTGGAAAAGATGAGCGCCTCCCTGCCATTCGGCCAATGATAAAGGTATTCTGATAAAATATGTTCCTTATCAAAAGAATAACCATAGGCGTATTTGATCCCTTTATAGTAATAAATAATTTCAAAGCTGGTCGGCTCTGCCGCATTATCTGTAAATGCAAAAGGTTCCTGCGGCAATGTTTCCCCCTTCAGAGGTTTTGCATAAGTTCCACATACCATCTCCCGCATCAAAAGCAAGGCATGGAGCACATTGCTTTTGCCAGCGGCATTTGCCCCATACAACGCCATAACCGGAACCATCTCTTTCTTCCCATCTGGCGAAATCAAGCTCTCCTTCATGGAATTGTCTTTGGTAGCTTTCATACTTATGGTGGCTGTATCTTTAATCGACCTGTGATTAATCAAGGAAAACTGCAGCAGCATAATCATCCCTCCCATCCAAAAAATTCTATTTTTATTTTAACATAAAAGAGTTGCAAATCAAGTTTTATCTTTAATTTATGTATTTTTTATGCATTTTATTAGAATAAATTCTTTCTAAGTTCAAATCGTCTTTCTTATCACAGCACAGGCAATTGTGGGTATAAGTTTTATCATGCAGCCGAATCTACGGAAGACTATCCCGTATTGGTCGCAAAAGGTGTGGATGAGTATGGAAAATATTTTGAAGAAAAGATTAATGTGAAACAAATCAATCCTTATAATACAAGCACCCTTGAATTACAAGCATTGGCTCATTTCAAGCCGGGAGAATTTAAAACGATGAGTAATCCTTACGATTGTATGCAAGGACAGGAAAAGGGATTGAGAGAAAGGTTTAATTTTGTTGCCGGAGCTCAGTCTTTGACCAACGCATGGAAAAGAATTGGCCATGCCGGACAGGCTGCTCAATGGAACGATGAACTTAATTTCCTACTTAGTTATACGGAAAATACTGCCAGTGCAGGCAATATTGAAAACAAATATCAAGTAAATACAACTCTTTTTGGAAGTATTTCTGAGGAATATAAGCAAAATATGGAGTTGTATTGCAATGCTGCAATGGAGCGACTTGCTGCCAGTATGACAAAAAAATGTTCGGAAGATCTTTTAGACCTTTTATAGCAGTTGATCAACACTGAAACGTATCGGGGAATACGCAGGATCATTCTAATCAATAGATACGACATCCGCACATATTTAAGATGCCAAAAACCATTCAAAGCTCCTGCACCGAATGGCTTCTGGCATCTTAAACACAATCATTACTTCAACGAACATATTCCAAAAACAATGCTCTCCTCACACTAATACAGATACCTTGTTCGTCTTTATCTGACAATCATTAAGTTTTGAAATATCATAAGCATAAGAATTCCATGAATCTACCAATTTCTGATAAGACGTCCTCTTGTCAAACCCTTCTGAATAATAAAACTGCCTGAAACAATCTGAATTATCATAAAATCTTTTCCAGTAATAATTCACCTTATATCGATCGACAATTCCATTTATATCTTCCTTGCTTTTACTTCTATCCAGGGCATATTTGATACTTTCCAAAATTGTTTCCGAATAATTGCCCTTTTCTTTATATATTTTCAACATCATCCTGCTGACATCGTAGATTTCAGACTTATCATACACAGGTGATCTCTCTTTATCATAATAGGGATCGTCATATAATCTCAGTATCCGGTTATTTATCTTATTAATGACATCATCTATACGAGTATTTACGACACTTGTCATCTTATCCGCAAAATGCTTTGACACCATGTTATTCTCAGCAAATAACTGTGTCTTTAATAAGAGCATTCCTGCATCCAACCCAAAACTCTCTTCATTTCCAAGGCTGTCAAACAGCCCGTCAAATGATAAATCCTGCACAAGACGATTGGCCAGAGATATCTCTTCCAAACTGTATGGTTCTCCTGATGTATCAGAATCCTGCATCGTATCACAGGCTTTCCGCAACTCCTGAGCCATATATGCAATATCATTCGACAACCATTCATACTCTGTTCCTTTTAGGTGCGCATAATCACTGTTCTGCTGAATGTACTCTCTGTATTGCTGAATTTTATTGTTGTATTCAGATGCAATGGTGTCATATATCTTTTCTTTCTCACCAACAAATCCATTACTCTCCAAAAAACTGCCTACATTCTCTGCAAAAACGTCTGCTCGTTGATTCATGACCTTAGAAACTGCTGCATCTAATTGATCCATGTGCTCTTCAAGCTCTGTGCCGTTAAAATGAGACTTTAAATGCTCGGACGCGGTTACATAAGAGGCCGCAAGTCTGCTCAGGATATAATCTAAGTCACCGCCCCATTCAATGTCAAATGCACTCTGAAACCGGAATTCATCCCATGAGTATCCTTCTTCATTTAACTGAGCCAGGAACTCACGCGGTACGTCAGAAATATCCCCGACAGGCTTATATTTCTGATCTTTCTCAAAGATTTTTATTGGGTTCGCCATCCGGTATCTATACAAAAGTGCATTCTCCTTTGTAAGTTCCGTATTACCTCCATAAAATGAATGAATCTTTTTATCGCCCAACTTAAAGAAACCGTTATGAAGCGCCGGCGGCCTACCGTTTAGATTAACAAACAATGAACTGGTATTAATTTGCATTACATGACCTCTCCTCTACATAGAAAGAACGTAACTATGTCGAAACTATGGTATAATAATATTTTTTGTTTCCTATAGTAACTCTAAAAGCACAATCATATAACTCCCGTTCCCACCTGTACAAAAAAGGCATAACCCGCTCTAACTCAACATCATATCCCTCATATCCTTCTTCTTTCTGAACAGATACTTTTTCAAACCCAAAATAAACAAGATAAATATCGGTCACTTGAGAGTCATGTCTACGGGTTGCTCCCAAGTCATACTGCATCTTATAATCGTCGACTTTTTTTCTTGTTACCACTCCATCATAGGCAAAAGCTATCGGACTGATACACATAATGGTTATACCGACCAATATCAAAGCAACTATTACACATACCCACTTCTTCCTAATATGTTCCATTCCAAATCTCCTGAAAACCTGCCCGTGAATTATGCTCTTTCTGCTGTACATAAGAACCCGCGTAGCCTGGCGCCTGCCTTCCTATATAACTTGCGAAAGTCGTCTCCCACGGCCGCATGATCTCCTGAAATCTGTCCACTGCCGCATCATAAGTCCTTTTATCATTCGGATCAATCTTGGAAAATGCCTCTGTAATCTCGGAAATCATCTTGGTGTTGGACGCAACCGGCTGCGTTCTGGTTCCGCCGATATAATACCCTTCCCACATGGGATTTTGTTTATCCGCCGCTGCCAGTTCTAAAAGGAGCTTTGAGGTTTCCAACTTCCTGTCTATCTTCTTTTCTACCGCTTCACTTAAAAATTTTACCTGCTCTTCCGTCAAACCCAACCCCGATTTATGCACATACGCCCTTGCAATCCCTATGTTAGCATAAGTCATATAGGTGCCCGCACCTCCGGCATCTAAAAATTTATCTATGTAATTTCCTGTCTTTTGCATATTCATCAATTCTTTCCACGTCATCTCTATTCCGTCTACAGAAAGCTTTGTTTTGAGGTTATCCGGCGTATTGGCAATTCCTTTCGAGATATTCTCTTTCATCTCTTTTACAAGCGCATTGATACCCCATACCGAACTTCGATCCGTATTCAGAGTGCAGTGAACGTCTCTCGCAAATGCAGCAGAATACGCTGTAAGTTCATCCTCACTGATCTGTCCTTTTGCATATTGTTCAAACACTCCGAAATACTGTTCCGTATTTCTTAAATAGTGCCTGTCTTCGGTATATACCACCTTAATAGATCCTGTTTGGTATTTATTTGCCAATGAAACAGAATTTTCACTTTGTACATGTGTAATTTCCCAGCTATCTAATCTTTTCCCTTCTGACAGCTTCATCCCGGTAAGCGCGCCTTTGCCTCCCACGTTTTGCAATGGCTGAATGGTTTTCTGCTCTGTTTTTTGCATAGTTCCATTATAAGAAACACTTGATATATTCATTATGCACTTCCTCCTCTTGTGGTCGCCTATATATCTAAAATTACTCTCTATGATAAGCTCCGTATATAATACACATTACTCATATTCCAATTGTTATCTTAGTTTTATCTTAGATTAAGAAGCGTAAAAATGATTCATAAAAAATCTTTTCCTTCTTTTCCTCATTATTCTGAGGTATTCCCAACCTGTCAAGCGCCTTTTGAACCGCTGTTTTTGCTGAATACACAGTATTACCTAAGATATCACGCCCTCCACCATTATAAGCGCTCTCCATTGACATGGCAAACAGATTCGTAAGGCACGTAAGCTTGCCTCCTGAATCCATCCCATATCCATTTATACCGCTTACTTTCTCTGCTTTATTCCAAGCATCTTTCACTTCATTTGGCGCCAAAGGGCCCAAAATATCCAATCCATTAAATGACTTTTTGCTTCTGACAATCTTATTATTATAATTATTTACTTGATTGTTTGTATAAAAACCTACTTCCATGAAAATCCTCCTTCTTAATCCACTCTGATCTCTACTTTTTGGTTCGACTTATGTCGCATTCTCCTTCATGCTGTATTAATTACTTTATCAAAACAAAAGCTTAATTTGAAAAGCCTGATCTTTGCTCTGGTACGTAACCATTCCCTCATACTTATTCACGATTCGTTCCACACTTTTCAGCCCATACCCATGCCTCCTTTTATCCTGTTTAACAGACACAGGTCTCCCCTCCTTCATAACCGGTGCTTCACTGACAGAATTTTCTATTTTAATAAATAATAGCTGTTTTTGATTCTCTATTTTTATGGATATCCATTTATCTGCATTCACTTCCATTCTTTTACACGCTTCAATGGCATTGTCCAGCAAATTGCCTAACAGGGAACACGTCTCACAGTCATTAAATAACCAATTTACAATCGGTACTGCCTGGATTGTAAACGCTATTTCTTCCTGCTCTGCCAGGACTCTCTTCTGCTCCAGAAGCATATCCGCAATCTGGTTTCCTGTCCATACTTTTCTCTTTATATCGAAAAACTCCTGTTCTATTTCTTCTATATAATTATCTATTCCTTCATAATTTCCTTCCGCCTTATAATTCTTTAAAACTAACATATGATGCTTTAAATCATGGGATAACTGACGGTTCTTTTCCATAACTGTTTCTAATTCTTCATATCTTTGTGTCACCATGGCATCGCGCATAATCAGCAGTTCATTCTCCTTTTCAAGAGTCTTATTCTTCAAGTACATCATTCCTGAAAAAAGTATGACCAGTACAACCACCAAAAGAGAAAGTCCCGTTGCCCCTGCTTCCTGCTCCTTTCCTTCACACATCATTCTTACAATTGCGATATGATAGAGCCTTAATATCAGGCACATCATTATCATAATAACCAGCAATATACTCTGAAATTCACGTATATATGCTTTATCAAACCTCTGCTTTACAATCAGGTATATACAAACTGCTATGATGATCCTTGCGCAGATAAAAATCATGCTTTCCACCAGTGAATCTGCAAATAAATAAACTCTATCTTTAAATCCGTCCTTTAAAACGATCATACTCACGAAAGAAACGAAAAAGTCTACCAGGGCTACAAACGTACAGTACAAAATAACTATTATCATTTTTAACAGTTTATTCTGTCTGTTTATCACTACTACAGATATACATGTAATAACGATATTGATAATAAATGCATATTGTGAAAAAAAGATCAGACTGCGGTTTCCCCCTGCATCCACGCCCGCACTCACAATATTGATACATATAATTGCCCATTCTCTTTTCCGAAAATATTGCCTCTCTAATACAGTCCCACATAACAGCCAATATAACATCCCCATTTCAAAAAGAGAAATCCCTATAAGAAGAGCATTGACACTCATTACAGATTCCCCCTGTACAGGCTGATCTGCTCTTTTATTTTTTTGAAGCTGATCCTATTGACGAAAATCCTTGCCCCATTATCCATCTGCACCACACCATCCTTCATACTGGCAATGTGCGAAACATTCATAATATATCCTCGTTCAATCAAAATGAATTCATCACTTATGAGTTCTCCGCTCAGCTTTTTTAAAGAGATCCTTTCTTTATAAGTACCATGTGCGGTTATGTAGCAAATATATTTTGCCCCCTTTTCTTTTTCTATGTATATAATATCTCTGTAGTACACCCTCACCTTGCTTGTCGGTGTACCGATCATCCTGAACTGTTTCTTCTCCCTCTTCACCCGGTCGATCAACTGTCTCAGAATCGGCGGCAGCCTCTTTTCCATATCATCTTTGAGAATATATTGATATGCTTCTATTATATAACTCTCTGCGGCATACTCAAGATATGCCGTCAGGAATACCAGATATGGACCGCCGCCTTCTTCCTGTATCTGCCTTCCAAGTTCCAGGCCGCTCATATCCGGCATATCAATATCCGAAACCAGGATATCAAACTCATACCCCTGTTCCATCTCCTGAAGAAAATCCTTCGCCTGTGTATAAGTAAAGAGGTTCACTTCATCTTGCGGCACAATCTCATTCTCAACACACTTTCTGACATTTTCTAAAATTGCAGCCTCATCATCTATAAGCGCAATATTCATCATCTGCCTATCATCTGCCTTCTCCTCTGTCAGATTCCATTTTGCCTTTCATACTTCAAGGATACCACAAATGAAATCTACTCCATCTATTTGTCCTTAAAACATCATTTTTGACCATGAAAATTATATGAAGCCACGTTTTCATCCCCAACCATCTGGATTTTTATTTATCCGATCAGGACTCTCTTCCCCTCAAATGCAAATCCGTATTTTCGAATCCTGTCTGCTGAAATACCTTTTGCCTCCAATAAGGCAGAATATTTCTTTTCCTCAATCTGATGAAGTGCAGACTGCACGGTATCCGACAAGCTTTTTTCTTTATCCGGATTGTAAACTTTGAATTCCAGAATTACTGCATCGTCCTTTTCTCTAAGAGGCTCCAGCATAACATCATATCTTCCGAAACCACTTTCTCGGTTGGATGTGACCAGATACCGCCCGGAGAGATCCACAATCAACCCCAGAACAAAGCCATGATAGAAGCGTTCCGGTTCCGATTCTACGGACGGTGAGCTTCCTGCATCAAAATAGCTGAAAGAAGCAAGAGCAACCCGATTCATATATCCATTCATTGCTTCTAAATCTCCTGACAATAACGCCTCCAAAAATTTGTTATATGCCGGGGTAAATTCTGCAAACCATCCATCAATCATCCGCTTAAACAGTATGCAGATCTCTTTATTCGTTAATGAAAGACTGTAATTTCCCCTTCCATCCTCATCCATTACAAAGTGTTCTACCTTTAAATACCCACTTGCCAAAAACAGACTCCAAATAGCATTCTGATTATTATTCAACTGATCAAAGACAATCTGTTCATCTATCTGCACAGTGAAAACATTGCCTTTCAGCAGATCCTCCATAATGATTTTGACATCTGCGGAACCAAGACGGATTAATTTTTCAGTAAGCCTGTTACTGCTTGTATTTGTCCAATATGGTGAAAAGACCTTTTTATCCAGATAATTAATAATGGACCAGGGATTATAAATATCTTTTACATTGCCGAAAATAAACCCATCATACCATTCTTTTACGGCTTCTCTCTCTGTATACAGGCCATACTCCTGCAGAGCATGCCATACTTCCTCCTGCGTGAAGCCAAAGGCCTCTGCATATTTACCTGATGTTGTGGTGACTACTTCCAGGTTATTGAGATCTGAAAAAATTGATTCTTTGCTTACTCTGGTAATGCCCGTCATAACGGCCCTTTCCAGATAGGAATTTGTCTTAAATGTTGCATTGAACAATCCCTTCATAAATGAGGCCAGTTCATCCCAGTAACCATTTACATAAGCCTCCTGCATAGGAGTATCATATTCATCCAACAGGATGATCACTTTCTTTCCATAATATCTGTAAAGATATTCTGACAGGGTTCCAAGAGAGGATGTGGCAACATAATTCTTCATTTCGGACGATACACTTTGAAAGAAATTCTTTTCTTTCTCATTTAAAACGTCACTCTTCATTAAAAAATCGTATCGGTTAAATGTCTTTTCTATGATATAACAGATCTTTTCTTTTGCATCCGCAAAAGTGCCCTCTTTTATGTCCGCAAAGCTGATGAATATTACCGGGTAAGAGCCCTGCAGCTGCCGGTACTTTTCTTCCGTCCATATGAACAGATCCTCAAATAAATCCGTCCGTCCCGCATATTCTACGGAGAAAAAGTGTTCCAGCATACTCATATTTAATGTTTTTCCAAAACGTCTTGGACGAGTAATCAGAGTCACTGCATCATTGTTCTCCCACCATTCCTTGATGAAAAAGGTTTTATCAATATAGAAATTATTACTAGAGATCAGCTGCCCAAAATCCTGGTGTCCGATACCTACTGTCCTTGCCAAGCCCTGCACCCCCTGCCTTTTCGATTTTAACATTAGAATTATTTCCTGTTCTTACATACCATGTATTATAGCAGACAATATACTTTACTGCATCATATTATTCGCGAAAACCATGCCGATTCCCTTACAGCGTAAAAAAAGTGCCAGCGGTCATCCACTAACACCTTTTCAATAATTATTTACTTCCTCTCACCCTGCCCCTATACTTCCTCTGCCTCTTTCTCTTTTCCAAGTCTTCTAAGCATCGTCTTCTTCACCGCACGGAAGATATTCTCGTACCCTGTACATCTGCACAGATGGCCGGACATCAGCTTCCGGATCTCATCATCCGAGAATTCTCTCCTTGCCTCTAAGATCTCCACCGCGCTCATAATAAATCCGGGACTGCAGAAACCGCACTGCACCGCAGCCTCATCGATAAATGCCTGCTGAATATCAGAGATCTCCCCATTAGGCCCGGCAAGCCCTTCCAGAGTCAGGATCTCCTTCCCCTGCGCCCACACGGCAAGGTAAATGCAGGAGTTAAAACATTCCCCGTCTATAATCACGTTGCAGGCGCCGCATTCCCCTACCTCACAGCCCTTCTTTACGCTGGTGAGCCGATAATCGTCCCGCAGCATATCCGTAAGCGACGCGCGGACGTCAACCATCTTCTCCACATGTTTTCCGTTAATAGTACAGGAAACTAATTTATACTGGTTACTCATCTATCACACCTCCTGCAAGTCTAATGGATTCTCTTAAAGCACGTTCTGCCAATACTACCGCAATATGCTGCCGGAATGCCTTAGACGCTCTCCAGCTGTCCCGGGGATTAATATCTTCTAACACCGTCTCGGCAAATTGCTTCACATTTTCACCTGATACTTCTTTCCCCTTCGCCGCTGCTTCTGCCTGCGGCGCGCGCATGGGCACCGGCCCCGCGACTCCGTATGCAATCCTGACATCCTCCATCACTTTCTTGTCCGCAGATAACTTCACATTCACCGAACATCCAGTGGCGGCAATATCCATGGCATTTCTCATAGCATATTTGATATAGTGTCCCTTGTATCCTTCGTAGGACTCCTTCGGTATAATGATGGCCGTCTGCAGTTCTCCCGGCCGCAGATCTACGACCCCTGCCTTTATATAGAAATCATGGATCGGGATTCTCCTCACCTCTTTGGGCCCTGTAATCTCAACGATTGCATCCCACGCATGGAGCGTAGACGCAGAATCCGCGGAAGTCACGCCATTACAGGTATTTCCGCCGATCGTTCCGATATTACGGATCTGCGGTCCTCCCACCATGTCGACAGCCTCTCCAAGTACATTGATGTACTCCTTGATGATCGGATCCCTCGTTATATGGGAGAAACTGGTAAGCGAACCGATACGGATCGCCCCGTCTGCTTCGAAGCTTACTCCTCGCATCTCGTCAAGTCCATAGATACTGACCAGTTCCTTTCCCGCGCGCTTCCCTTCCCGCATCTGCACCAGGACGTCACTGCCGCCTGCGATGATCTGCGCTTCCGGGTGTTCGATAAGAAGCCGGATTGCATGTTCTACACTCTCGGCTTCGTAAAGAGCTTTTATATCATACATAATCTTAACCTCCATTCTTCCAAGACGATCTAAAGAAGCCCTTCTTCCGTGAATCTACGGAACAGATTATGCGGATTCACAGGCGCTTCGTTGACTCCTACCCCGGTTGCCTGATAAACTGCATTCCGAATTGCCGGCGCAACCGAACAGGTCGGCGGCTCGCCAAGTGCCTTGGTGCCAAATGCGCTGGTTGGCTCCGGATTCTCCACAAACACCGCTTTCAGTCGCGGATGATCCATGAAGGTTGACAGCTTATAGTCCAGCAGGTTGTTATTCAGTGCACGCCCGGTCTTCTCATCGAAGATCAGACGTTCTGACAGTCCAAATCCGATTCCCATGCTCATACCGCCATGTACCTGCGCCTCCGCCAGTGCGGGATTGATCAGCGTTCCTGCATCATGGGCATTGACGATATCAAGAAGCTTCACCTTACACATCGGGATATCCACCTCCACCTCCGCAATGGTACATCCAAAGGAATATGCGTTGGATTTGATCTGAGCCGTACTCTCTGCCGACAGATGCTGGCTGTTAGTCAGACTATACAGCGCTTCCGTCGACAGCTCCCCTAATGTCATCAGGCTCCTTCCGTCCGTAGTGCGGACGATATTGCCGTCTATAATATCCAGGTTATACGGAGGCATACGTGTCAATTCCTGCGCATACTTCAGAATCCGCTCCTTTAAGAGCAAAGCTGTCTGACGGATGGAGAAGCCCGCCGTATACGTCTGTCGGGACGCGTAAGCACCTGTTCCAAAAGGAGTCACATCTGTATCCTGGCAGGATACGACATGTACATCTTCAAGCGGAACCCCCAGTATATCCGCCGTCATCTGCGTGTACGCGGTATCCGCGCCCTGGCCGATCTCTGTCTCGCCAAGCTGAACCTGCAGCGACCCGTCCTGATTCAGAACCATCCGGCAGGAAGAAGTTTCCAAGGATATGGGCCACACAGCCGTATTATACCAGAACACAGCCACACCGATCCCGCGCCGGATCTCTCCTGTCTGCTTCTGATATTCCCTGAATTTGCGCTTGTAATCAATTGCCTCCATGGCTTTGTCAAGGCACTGGTTAAAGGTATCGTCATATAACTCATTTTTGGAAAATGCATCCTTGTAACCTGCCGGCATCAAATTCTTTCGCCTGAATTCCACCGGATCCATATGAAGTTTTGCCGCCACATCCTCTGTATGGCATTCTACCGCCCACATAGCCTGAGGAATTCCATAACCGCGCATGGCGCCTGCCACAGACTTGTTGGTAAATACGGTATAAGCATCCACCTCCACATTGTCACAGGGATACAGCTGTGGGAACGCCCCCGCTCCCTTCGCCACAATGCTGTGTCCATGGGAGGCATACGCGCCCTGGTCAGAAAATGCTTCCAGCTTGCGCACCGCATAAGTTCCGTCCGCCCTTACCCAGGATATGATATGGCTGCGGATCGAATGGCGCACACGGTTAGTTACAAATGTATCCTCTCTTGGAATATCCAGCTTCACCAGATGGCCGCCAAGCTGCATGCACAGCCAGGCACACAGAGGTTCATACAGAATATCCTGCTTATTACCGAACCCGCCGCCTATGTATGGTTTGATGATGCGGACTTTCCCCCAACCGATTCCCAGGGCCTGGCCTACTACCCGGCGGACGATATGCGGGATCTGTGTTGATGCAACCACCGTGATACGTTCACCCTCCATCTCGGCATAACAGATAAAGTTCTCGATATGACAGTGCTGCACCGTCGGCGTCTCATACCAGCCTTCTATCTTCGTAAGCCCCGGCTCCTTTATGGCTTCCTCGTAATTTCCCTTCCGTATCGTCGTATGCTTCAAGATATTGTTCGGGTATTTCTCATGAATCTGCGGAGCGCCCTCCTTCATCGCCTCCTGCACATCCAGTACGAAAGGATATTCTTCGTATTCCACCTTGATTGCGCGGATCGCCTGTGCGGCCGACACCTCATCCTCTGCCACGACTGCTGCGATATCATCCCCGTAGAAACGGACTTCTTCCGTCAGAACCAACCGGTCCGCCACGTCCTGATGGCCGGGGTCCGTAGACCACGGATGCCCTGCCGTCGGGAAATAATGCTTCTCCTTCAGATCAAAACATGTGAACACTCTCACTACCCCCGGAATCTTCTCTGCCTCAGAGGTATCGATCGACAAAACTCTCCCGTGGGCAATGGTCGAATGCAGTACCCTGGCAATATATGCGCTCTTGTCACACAGATCGTCCGTATATTTGGTACGCCCGATCACCTTGTCATAGGCATCTACACGGGTTACTTTTTTTCCTACATACATTACTTTTCCCTCCTTCTACATACAATGCTTTTTGTTTTGACAAAACAGCCAAGTCTCCCATCTATGAGGGACTTGGCTGTTTTGCCGCGCCGGGTGCCGTAATGCTTTTCTCTCACACGAGCGCGCATATTCCTTATCATATTATTCTTCAACTAAATGACATGCAACCTTATGCCCCGGTTTCACTTCACGAAGCTTTGGCATCTCATTAAAACATTTCTCTGTCGCATATGCGCAGCGCTCTGCAAAACGGCAGCAGTTTTTCGGATTAATCGGACTTGGGATCTCACCTTTGATGAGTATTCGTTTGTTCGCCTTCGCCCTGTCCGGGTCTGCCTCCGGAATTGCGGAAAGCAGTGCTTTCGTATATGGATGCAGTGTATTGCCATAGAGTTCTTCCGTCTCTGCAGTTTCCACAACCGTCCCCAGATACATTACAATCACACGGTCGGAAATATACTTTACAACACTCAAATCATGCGCAATAAAGAGATATGTAAGCCCGCGCTCTGTCTGGAGATCTTTCAGCATATTAATAACCTGCGCCTGAACAGATACGTCGAGCGCAGAGATCGGCTCATCGCAGATAATGAAATCCGGGTCTACGGAAAGCGCTCTTGCAATACCGATACGCTGTCTCTGTCCGCCTGAGAATTCATGAGGGAAACGTGACATATGGTCTTTGTTAAGCCCAACGATTTCCAACAGCTCCTGTACTTTTGCATCTGCATCTTTTCCGGACATACCATGCTCTCTTAACCCCTCGCCGACAATCTCTTTTACCGTCATACGAGAATTGAGGGACGCATATGGATTTTGGAAAATCATCTGTACTTTCTTACAAAATTCCTTCTTCTCAGCAGCGGTAAGTTTCGTAATGTTTTTCCCGTCATAGATTACCTCGCCGGAAGTTGGTTCATACAGGCGAATCATACAGCGCCCCATCGTGGATTTACCACAGCCGGACTCTCCCACAAGCCCAACCGTCTCTCCTTTATAGATCTCAAAGGAAACATGATCTACCGCCTTCAAATCTGCGTTCTTTCCCACATGGAAGTATTTACATACGTCATTTACCTGCACGAGAGGCTGTTTTTCATTATTACTCATTTACTTTCACCTCTCCTTCCTTCTTTCCTTCGATTGCTTCCGCATTCTCCTTCTTCATATCTGTATCCGGTGCATATTCATGCTGTAACCAGCAGTTTGTCGAATGCTCGTCAGATAACTTGTACTGGTATGGCGGATTCTCTTTACATACATCCATCGCATACTCGCAGCGTGCTGCGAACGGACATCCCTTTGGCGGGAAGAACAAATCCGGCGGGGTTCCTTCGATCGACTGAAGCCTCTCGCCTTTTTTGGTATCCAGCTTGGCAATCGAACCAATCAGCCCTTTTGTGTAAGGATGCGCCGTATCATAGAAAATCTCCTGTACGGTACCCTTCTCCACAATTTTGCCGCCGTACATTACGATTACACGGTCACACATACGGGCAATGACACCAAGGTCATGTGTGATCATAATAATTGACATACCAAGTTTATCCCTGAGCTCCAAAAGCAAGTCAAGAATCTGCGCCTCGATCGTTACGTCAAGAGATGTCGTCGGCTCGTCACAGATTACAAGGCCAGGACGGCTTACGAGAGCGATCGCAATCATGACACGCTGTTTCATACCGCCTGATAACTCGTGCGGATACTGCCTGTAACGCTTCTCCACATCAGAGATACCTACGAGTTTCATGATCTCAAGCGCCTTTTCTTTTACTTCCTTCTTCGTAACATCTGTTCTGCCAAGGAACACTTCCTCGATCTGGGCGCCGACTCTCATGGTCGGGTTCAGAGATGTCATCGGATCCTGGAATACGAACCCTATATCCTGTCCCCGAAGCTTCCTGAGTTCTTTCTTACCCATCTTGAGCACATCTTTCCCGTCGAATAATATCTGTCCGCCTTCAAAAAATCCCGGCGGTTCCGGGTTCAGCCTCATAATGCACTGAGACGTTACACTCTTGCCGCATCCGGACTCTCCCACGATACCAAGTATCTCGCCTTTTCTTACCTCAAAACTTACATCTCGTACAGCTTTTACTTCTCCTCCGTATGTATGAAAGGAGTAGACAACATTTTTCATTTCCAGAATATTATTATTCTCTGCCATTTTCGTTTCCTCCTATTCTGTTCCACGAAGTTTCGGATCTACTGCATCGCGCAAACCGTTACCAAGAAGATTGAGCGCCAGCATCGTCGTACATACAAAGAATGCAGGAATCAGTACCTGGTGCGGTGAGTTACGAAGATATGCGATACCTTCTTTACAGATAACACCCCAGCTGCAGTTCGGAGGCGTAACGCCAAGACCCACATAGCTTAAGAAGGCTTCCTGGAAGATTGCTCCCGGGATTGCCATACATAAGTTTGTAATAAGCATACCAAGGATATTCGGGATGATATGTTTTACAATGATTTTAAAATCCGGAATTCCTAATACCTTTGCCGCAAGAACAAAGTCCTGTTCTTTAATACGGTAAACCTCACCACGCACGAAACGGCATGTCCCGATCCAGCCGACAACGCACATCGCGATGATAAGAGGCGCGATACCCTTACCGAGAACCATTACAACAAGAATGGTAATGATAAGGCTTGGAATACCATATAATATATCTACGATTCTCATCACGATCATATCCAGCTTGCCGCCATAGAAACCGCAGAAACCACCGATTACAGCACCTACACACATATTCACGACAGCAGCGATAAGACCGATACTAAGAGATACCCGTCCGCCCATCCAGATCCGCACCCAAAGGTCACGTCCTGTGGAATCCGTGCCAAGCCAATGTGCAGATGACATCATCTGGCTTCTGGCATTAACATCCATCTGCGACTGTGTATACTGGCTGAACATCGGTGCAAAAATAGATAACAGCGCATAGAGAATAATAAGCCCAAGCCCAAGCATTGCCGCCTTATTCTTTTTCAGCCGTCTCCATGCATCCTGCCAAAAGGAAAGAGATGGCCTGCTGATGCTCTCCATGCGGACATTATCTTTTCCTTTGATCACAAAAGATTCTTTCTTTAATTCTGCCACCTTCTACACCTACCTTTCGCCGATACGTACACGCGGATCTGCCACGCCGTAAAGAATATCTACAACAAGGTTACAGATAATGAGGAATACGCCATAGAACAATGTCATTCCCAAAACCATGGAATAGTCGTTGTTTGATACACTGTCTACATAATGTTTACCCATTCCGGGAATCGCGAAGATAGACTCGATTACGAATGTACCTGTAAGTACGGATGCTACGGTTGGTCCCATAACGGTCATAACCGGCATGATCGCATTACGAATCTGGTGTTTCGCAGTAATCCGGAGTTCACTGAGTCCTTTCGAACGGGCTGTCTTTATGTAATCCTGTGATGCAACCTCAAGCATACTTGCACGCATGATACGCGAGACTGACGCCAGTGTATAAAATGCAAGGGCGCATGCCGGAAGGATTGTATACTCAATTCCTTCGTACCTTGCTACCGGAAGGAGCCCCCACTTAATACCGAATCCGTACTGCAGCACAGCCCCCATAATAAAGTCGGGAATACTCGTTCCCAAAACGGCGACAATAACACAGAAAAAGTCTATGCCCTTCCCCCGGTTCCTTGCCGATACAATACCTAAGACCAAACCGATCGAAACCGCCAAAACAAGCGCACGTATTCCAAGATCCGCCGAGAATGGGAATGTCTCGCCGATGATGTTTGCAACTGTTTTATTTGTGAATTTCATGGAATATCCGAAATCGCCTTTGAGCAGATTCGTCATATAATTTCCATACTGCACGATCAGCGGTTTGTCAAAACCATAGTAACTTTCCATGTTCTCTCTTACTTCCGGTGTCAGCTTCGGATTCGTGAACGGATCACCAGGCATGAGACGTACCAGGAAGAAGACAACGGTAATCAATACCCAGATTGTCAATATAGCTGCGATTACACGTTTAAATATATATTTGCGCATCCTTATCCCTCCTTGCATATTTGAAAAAGTCTTTTTATATTTTAAATTCGCCACCCGGCATACCGCCGGGCGGCGATTCATCTTCAATCCGCTTTATGAATGACTTTCTCTGTTATTCGGCAATATCTGCATAAACCCAGTCGAGGTTGATACTGCAGTGGAAGAAATTAAGTCCTTGTACATCGTCGTCAACAAGATAGTGCACTTCTCTCTCTGCCTGCGGGAAGAACGCAGCTTCATCAATAAGTATCTGTTCTACCTCATGAAGCATATCCATACGTTTCTGTACATCTGTCTCTGTCTGTGTAGCCGTAAGCAGTTCGTCAACTTTATCATTCTGATATTTGCTGTAGTTGTACGGGCTGTCGGATTTGAACAGCTCAAGGTATGTATATGGATCGTCATAGTCGGCGCCCCAGCCGCCCCAGCCAATCTCATACTCACCGCTTGCCTGACGGTTCAGCATCTCTGCATAAGTTACCTGATTCACTTCTACATTAATACCAAGTGCAGTCTTCCACATCTCCTGGCAAACTTCAGCCTGTTTCTTAGATGCATCGGAATCTGTTGTTGTAATTGTTACCGTAATATCAGAAGCTTTCTTTCCAAGAGCCTTTAATGCTTTGTCCAAGTGCTCCTTAGCCTTTGCCTCGTCTCCGTCCATCGGATAACCCTCAAGAGTAGATTCCTCTCCATAGGTCTTCTCAACACCTGAAAGGCCGCTGAATACGAGCCCTGTGCTAGGTGCAAATATACCATTGTTTACAAGTTCATTGTAAGAATTTCTATCGATCGCATAGTTAAGTGCAAGGCGGAAATCAATGTTATTCATCGCCTCATTCTCACTGTCGCAGTTGTAGTAGAAATAATCTACATTACCATTGCGGTATGAGTGATCCTGGCCTTCATAGTTCGGCACGTCTGCTGACGGGATCTCAGAAAAGTCCAGCTCTCCGTCTTCATACATAGCAAGCGCCGTAGACTGATTCTGTACATAGCTCATCTCTGCACGGTCAAGCTTGATGCTGTCTCTGTCCCAGTAGTTCTCGTTCGGCTCGAAGACCCATTTCTGATTCGCGGAGCTTGTAAGAACGTATGGTCCTGAATATACGTTTTTCTCTGCATCTGCCGCAAAGTCTTTACCGTACTCTTCTACTATATCCTGACGCAGTGGTGCAAACAGAGAAGATAAGCCCATCATACTTAAGAAATAAGCGGTCGGATGCTCTAATGTAACTTCCAGTGTCTTATCGTCAATCGCTTCTACAGCAAGTTCTTCCGGTTCCATCTCACCGGTCTCAACCGCACGGCCGTTCTTAATATACTCACCGATATATGCGAATGGAGCCGCTGTCTCAGGATCCATCAGCCTTCTCCAGCTATACACAAAGTTCTCCGCTGTGATCGGCTCCCCATCGCTCCACTTTGCGTCTCTTAAGTGGAATGTATAAACAAGTCCGTCATCGGAAACTTCCCACTTCTCTGCAATACCCTCTTTTACTTCGCCTTTTACGTTGCGCACCAGTCTCTCTGTAAGAGCGTTCTGGAGCTCTGTATCAGGGATACAGTTACCTTTTGACGGGTCAAGTGTCGTCGGTTCTGTTCTTGTTGAAAAACGGAACACCTTCTCACCGGACGCACCGGAGTCTCCCGAATCTCCTCCTCCGCTGCTTTCACTTTTGGGAACGCCACATCCTGCCAGTAATGACGCTGCCATAGCTGCTGTCATGATAGCAGCAATCAGTCTCCTTTTCATAAAAAATCCTCCTTTTTATAATATTTGCTCTTATGTAGTTTAACAGGGCCTTATATACCGCTCTGGCATACCGGTTCCTGATTCTACCTTTCATATCCGGCGGTCCCATACACATGATAGGCCTCTTCATCCACCATACACAGCGGGATCCACCGAATTCCTTCACAGGTAAATGAAAATCCGTCCTTTGACGGCACCATCTTCTCCTCTATATCTGCTTCCGTAAAAGGAAAGCTAAGGAATTCTTTCTTCCTGGACAACGCAGCCATGATAAACGGGCCATAGGCAACCGCTGCTCTCTCCCGGACATCGGGGGTCCGGATCATACGGAACCGGAATACAAACTCCAGTTCAAATATAATCTCTTCCGAGAAATCCCTTGCAAATACCAGATAACCGTTCTCATCCGGCTGTAACGTAATCTCCGCCCCATTTTCCTTTATCACAACCGATCCGGCAGGCAGGCCGCAGCCTTCCTGGCTGCCCGCCGCCCATTCTGGCAGACGCACCTTAAGCTTGCGGATTCCTTCTCCCTTCACAGATATCTTCACATTCTTCGGATATCCGTCAACCGGTTCCTGTCTGATCTGAACATCTCGCTCTTCCCACTCAAGCACAGACGGGATAAAAAGATTCACATAGAACTCATCCTCCCGGCAGAGATAAATTCCCTCCCGGTATCTAAAATGACTCTCCATACCTGTCCCATGGCAGCAACTGTTCTCCCATAAGAACTCTCTCCTTGCCCCGGGCCCTAAAGGGAAAAAATAGGTACTCTCTCCTGTCGGACGCTTATCCTGCGATGCCAGAATATGGTTCAGAACCGTCCTCTCGTAATAATCCATATACCGGCTCTTCGGTTCATATCGGAATAATTCCTTCGTAAGTTTCAACATGTTATAAGAAGCGCAGGTCTCCTGGGTCTTCTCTGTAAGCAGGCCTCCGATCCGATCCTTTTCAAAAAACTTCTCACTCTCTCCGCAGCCTCCCGGCGCATACGTATGTCCGTCTGTGACAATCTGCCAGAAAAACTTCGCCATATCATAATACCGCTTCCCGCCCGTGGCCTTATATATCTCCAATGCTCCAAGCATCTGCGGGATATGCTGGTTCGCATGCATCTGATCAAGCTTATCCTGCTTTTGCTCCAACGGATAATTAAGCTTCTTATTATCAAATAACTTCGCGCAGTCAATGAATTCTTCTCTTCCGGTGAGCATGTAAAGCTGCGCCATAACCGCGTTCATCGCCCCGAATTCTCCGGCGATATACATCCCCCACATCCTCGTCCTCTTCTGATGGGGAATCTTAGAAAGTCTTCTCCATACCCATAAGCCTAACTGCTCGGATACGGCAAGTGCCTCTGGCACTTCAGCATATGTATAACAGTCCAATAATCCTGCAAGTATCTTATGCAGCGTATAATACGGCGCCCAGATCGCCGGATATTCCACGTATTCCTCCAGCTGATCAAACTGATCCGGAAGGTATCCGCTTAGGAATCCTTCCCCCACGCCTTCCATCCGTGAGAACGCCTCCTGGCACTTTTTAAGGCTTTCAACCATATATTCTGCCTTCTCTTTGAAGCGTTCATCACCGGTCGCATGGTAACACAGCGCCAAAGCCGACATATAATGGCCTGTCGTATGCCCTCTGATCTGGCTCTCCCACTTCTCCCAACCGTCTAACGGCTTCGCGTCCCCGGTATCCAAACCAGACGCCCGCCTGAAATTATACAGCATCCGGTCAGCTTCCATGGACAGCAGATACTCCTTCATGCGCTCCTCGGCATCATAAAACAGACTTCCCGGCAGGAGCCTGACTGCTGCATCGTCACATTCCTGAATATATGGCATACTTTCCAGGCTGCAATATATTGCTTTCATCTATAACCACCTATAACGTTAATCTATTAACGTTAATCTCTCCCGATATAAAAATAAATCTAATTAATTTTATCATTCTCCGCCAAAAGGGTCAAGGTAATTTTGACAAACAATTGTCAGTATATTGTTAACAATTCCTTATAATTCCCAAATATCAAGGAATTTTCGTCCTTGGAATATCTTGGATTTTAGAAAAATTTAATAAGTTATTTTTCAATTTACTCCAATTTTTCACAAGAATGCACAAAAACCACTCTTCCGTCTTCCAACGTCTGCACCGCATCAAAAAATATCAGATTTTCTTTTGCATGGGAAATCATAATCATCATCTTTTTGTTCTTTGCTATGTAATCAAAAAATGACCGAACCGTCTCCCGGTCAAGCCCATGTTCCGGTTCGTCCAGAAGAATACACGGCGCCGGGGATAAAAGTGCTCTCGCAAGGGAAACTTTCTGCTTCTCCCCAAGAGAGAGATTCTTCCCATTTTCTACAATAACCGTATCATACTTTTTGGGTAAAGATAAGATTCTCTCATGTATGCCAAGAATCTTTGCAATCTCCTCAACCTCTTCTCTCTTAGGTACGCAGCCAAAACGATAGCAGTCCAGAATCATATTTTCAAAAAAACTAATATTCAAAAGCTCCGGTTCCTGCGGAATATAGGTAAAGAATCTCTGCGGACACGCAAACTCCTTTCCCCCTGCCGAAATGACAATCTCACCGCTTTGCGGCGTCAAATCACCGAGAAGCAGTTTCATCAGCGTAGATTTCCCGGCTCCGTTGACCCCTGTGAGTGCATGCCGCTCATGAAACGGCACGGAAAATGTAATATCCTTTAATACTGACTCCTGTCCCGGATAAGCAAATGATACATGCCGAACCAGGAGCTTTCCGGCCTGCCCTTCAAAATCAGGGTTCCCTTCTTTTATTATTGCCTGGGATTCCGTCAATTCCCTGAGCCGGATGACCGAGATGTGGACGTCTGTCAGATAATTCCACATATTCGTAAAGCAATTAAAAAACCGAAAAATGAATGGCGCAAATGCAAAGACAAAGGCCATATCCGCCATCTCAATCTGACGGCGCTTAGCCAGAAAAATGCAGACAAGCACGCTGCCCACAAGGCTTATGTCTTCCAGCAGATTGGAGACAAACTGTGCCTGGCGAATCGTATTCTCCTTTCTCTTCTCCGCGCCCACGGCCACTCTTCCGACACTTACACTCTTTTCAAAAAGCAGGTTGTAGATCCCGCTCTCCCTGACAGAGACCAATTGCTCGTTCAGATATTGATAGAACTTCGTCATATCGTCAAAAGCTTCCCGCTCCTTAAGTGAATATATCTTCACCTTCCGCTGAAAAAAGCGGTTCAGCAGGACAGACGGAATCCCCAGAAGAAGAAACGGGATCAAAACGATCGGCTTTAACGCAAGAAACACCAGCATAGAGAGAATTCCAAGCAGCATCGGTTCTACAAAATTAACGGTAAATCCCATAAAGAGAAAGTCGCTCAGCACACTTCCGCTGTCATTCAAAAGCAACGACAGCACTTTCCCTGCGGATACCGAAAGCCGGTTCTCTCTGGTGCGGTAAAGCCACGCCCGCAGCAGGTTACAATTCGCCGTACCTACGATCCGTTCCGCGCACAGACCTGAAAGCCGGTATCCTAAGACGGTCGGTATACGCGCAACAACATAAAGTCCAAACAGAAAAAGAATCCACACGGCGACATACCCTGTCTCCTGCCCAAACTTCGCTACCGTCCGCAGCAGGCAGGAATTGACAAATTGAATTAAAAACCAGGCGCCGGCTACAAGCACAGAACCCGCAAGCGCAAGAGCCGTATCCTTAGGACGCACCGCAGTAATGACCTTAAAATCTTCCCAGATTTCTTTTCCTCTTTCTCTATACTTCATAGCGGCGCTCCTTCCATAGAAGTTCTTCCCTGTGTTCCATATCAATTCCCTTGTCAAAAAACCGGGACAATTCTCTGTGATGGGTCGTCATACAAATCGTCCGGTCCGACGCGCACAAAAACCGGATAATCTGCTCTTCCCCCTCATGGTCGAGAGAGTTTGTCGCCTCGTCGATCAAAAGTACCGGCGTCTCCGACAGCCATGCACGTGCAAGCCCGATCCTCTGCCGCTGCCCTCCGGACAAATTCATTCCCTTATTTTCCACAGGTAAATCCAATATCTCCCATTCCGTCTTCCCCGGAAATGCAGCATAAAAATCAAACGCAGAGAGAACAGGGGACAATTCTTCATCCGTCCGATTATTATCACAGAGCAGATTCTCCCGAACCGTACCGTCCCAGAGTACCGGCTCTGACGGCACATAGGCAGCAATACGGTACAGACACGAAAAAGTATAATCCTTTGGCGAACAGCCGCAGAGGGTAATTCTGCCGTGCCCGCCGTGTTCATATATTCCGCAGATAAGCTTCAGTACGGTCGTCTTGCCGCATCCGTTTTTCCCGACGAGCAGTACATGCTCTCCCCGTCCGGCAGTGAACGACACATCCTCAAAAATCATACAGTTTCCCGGACTGTCTTCATATCGGAAAGAAACATTCTGAAACTCAATCATTGTACCCGTCTCTGTAAATGTATCCCAATTCCCATAGGATTGTTTCGGACAGTCCAAAATCCCTTTTACACGCTCTAAGAAGACAGCCAATGTCGGAAAATTGGCCATAAAATCATCGAGCTCCGAAAGCTCGGTATTGAATGTGTAGGTAAACAAAAACGCTGACAAAAACGCTGCTGCCGAAATCCTGCCCCGGCTTACGAACACGCTCCCCAGAATCCCGATTAGAATAAGCGGTACTTTATTGAGCAAAATCGCCGGACTCATATAACCGACCAACGCGCCCATGGATTGCCCAAACTTCTTTGCATAACGTTCGCAGATCTCCTCCGTCCGGCCAAGCATTTCCTCCTGCACCGCCGAATGTGAAATGAGATCGTGATGAGAGACAATATCCTGAAATACAGCGTTTCGCTCGCTCATGACTTCCGTCGACCGGCAAAGGAAACGCTGGCAAATCTCTCTTCCCTTCCACTCGGAGGCGAAAAGAACCGGGACCGGCAGCAGAAATGCTGCGCCAAACAGCGGATGAAACAAGCTTAAAAACACGGTGTTAAAAACAATGAGTCCCACACTTTTAAAGAGTTTCGGGATATAGGCCGCCACCGCCTCTGCACACCAGTTCACATCCTCGCAGCTCTTTCCGATCAACTCGCCGCCGCGCTGTTTCACAACCCACAGATAGTCCGCATGAAGAAGGCACTCGGAGATTCGGCTCAGATACTGCTCTTTCAGACGCATTTTCAATTGTAACGAAAGCTGAGAATACAAAAACTGGCATACCGTGCAGCTAAGTTTCCCGCCCGCAAAAGCCAGCAGGACGAGACCACCCTTTTCTGCCATATCCCTGCTTCCGGACAGAACGGCTGAAAAGCTATAAGAAAATATCAGATTTGCAATAACCGACAATACGGTTATGAATACCATGATCCCATAATACTTTCCTATGAACCCGCCCATCATAAAAGAACCGGCTAATCTTACCTCTTTTCTAATCTGACGAATAATTTCCACTGGATTTTCTCCTCTTCCTAATCCTGTCAAATCCTATGTTATGTATAAAATTATGGCACAAGTAAAGTGGAATATCTATAGCTAATTGTCAGGAAATTTGATAAAATATAAGCGTATGATTGAACATGGAGGAGGAAAAGAGATGAAACTTCGGCTGCTTGAAGATCTTCAGAACAATATTTCCAAAGTAATGATCGGAAATGAACGGACGATGAAGCTTATCATTACAGCAATTCTTGCGAAAGGACATGTACTCCTTGAGGACGTTCCGGGAACAGGCAAAACCGTACTCGCCAAATCCCTTGCAAGATCTGTCCATGCACAGTTTGGCAGAATTCAGTTTACCCCGGACCTGCTTCCGTCCGACGTGACAGGGCTTAATTATTTTGACTCTAAAAAAGGGGAATTTGCCTTCAGGGAGGGGCCCGTATTCTGTAATATCCTGCTCGCAGACGAGATCAACCGCGCTACGCCGAAGACCCAGAGCAGTCTGCTGGAGTGCATGGCCGAAGGCCAGGTAACGGTGGACGGAAAGACCAGAACGCTGGAGGAACCGTTTTTCGTAATCGCAACGCAGAATCCTCTTGAAACACTTGGCACTTTCCCTCTGCCGGAAGCCCAGATGGACCGTTTTTTCATGCGGATCGGCATGGAGAACCTGACGCCCGGACAGGAATTGTCCATGATCGAACGATTTCTCACCGACGAACCGCTCCTGACGCTTGAGAGCATCTGCGGCAAAGAAGATCTGGTACAGCTTCAGAACCAATGCTGCAACATACATATTCACAGAGATCTCCTCAAATACATAACAGAGACCGTCCATGCAACAAGAAAACATCCCGGGATCATGCAGGGAGTAAGCCCACGGGGCACGATCGCTTTTGTGCGGGCCGCACAGGGATTCGCCATGACTGAAGGCAGGGAATATGTAGTGCCGGAGGATATCAAAAGTGTCGCCGTCCCTGTTCTCTCCCACCGCCTTACCCTGTCTGTTCCGGCAGAGGGAGTCAGATATGAGGAAAACCTTATCCTGGAGATCTTAGACTCTGTGAAAGTCCCGGCTGAAGAATGGGATAAACTGTAAAGGAGTAGCAATTATGCTGTTTTTACTGTTTGCCGGCGCCGGAGCTTTCTATCTGCTCCAGCGTATCATTTACATGAAATACTGGAATGCCGGGCTTACCGTCACGGCTGAATTTGAATCGCGTTCTGCCTATGAGGGAGATACATCGTATCTGAGGGAAGAGATCACTAACGACAAATTCCTTCCGCTTCCGGCCCTTGAAGTGAATCTTGCCATGGACCGCTCGCTTAAATTCTCAGGAGAAGCAAAAGGGAACGCCAATGTAACGGACCAAAGTTACCGGAGAGATCTCTTCGCCCTCTTCATGCATCAGAGAGTTATCCGGCGGCTTCCTTTCGTGTGTGAGAAAAGGGGATATTATAAGCTCACAAAAGCAGATGTGATCGGGTACGATTTCTTTTTTAGCAGAAGCTTCCATGATGACAGACTTTTAAATACCGCAATATATGTATATCCAAAGCTGATTGATACCCATCGGATCACTCTGCTTTGCAGGGCTATCTCAGGTCTTGTCATAACACAGAACCGGCTTTTCCCTGATCCGTTCTGCTTCTCGGGAATCAGAGATTACCAGCCTTCTGATCCCATGCACCATATCAATTGGAAGGCTTCTTCGAAGGGACAGGGACTTCTGGTCAATCAATTTGACTCTACGACCAATATCCGGCTTAAGCTTATCTTAGACACCGAAGATTCCGGAATCATCCGTCATGACGAACTGACGGAAGAAGGTATCCGTATCGCAGCATCCCTGGCATCCCGTATTGTAAAAGAAAAAATGGAGCTTACCGTGACCGGAAACGGGATGGGATCCATTCATCTAAAGGACGGCACCGGACATATCCAGACGCTTTACCGGGAGCTCTCACGTATCGATACCGGCAAACCGGCAAAGCGAATCTGCGAGACATTAGCAGCGGAAAAGGAGAAACTTCAATCGGGGATGGTCTATGTAGTCATATCCATGAACCGGGATAAAGATACCGTCAGCGCGGTTACTTCCCTGGCCGAAGGCGGCGCTCTGATCCTGTGGGTCATACCGTCGGAAGCGCCTGACAAGAGTACAGCGGTCAGCATCCGGGGCGTTCGCATATTCAGATGGGAGGTACACAGATAATGAAAAGAAAGAGCCTTGCGCTGACCATACTCTCCTGGATACATGATCTTTTGCTCTTCGAGGGTATCTATGTCCTCGCCGCTGCAATGCAGAAGGCAAGAGGACGGGAACTTTATACTCTGCTTTTTAACGGACTCCTGATGCTTCTTCCCGTAATCCTGTCTTATCTTGTGATCTTAAGATGTCAAAACCTGTGGATATTTCTTGCAATCTCCCTGGCAGCCGCCTGGGGAATGAAGGTTCTCACCCAGAATCTTCTTACCGGGTGTCTGTCTGCCTGTGTCTTCCTGTTTCGCTGTTATGTGAAACTAAGGCAAGGAGAGATACGAAGAAAGATGAAGGAACTGCCGAACGAAGCAGGTGCCAGAGAGGATCAGGAACTGTGGGAGATCCCCACACTTCTGGATTCTCCCAGGATCATACACTGCCTGCTTTTTGCGGCTATGTATCTTGGAGTGCTCCATTTTCACCGATACGGACTTTTGAATCTTATGCTTGGAATCCTCGCTGCAGAACTTTGCATCTGCCTGGTCTGCCGTTATCTGGAGAGACTTGACGGATTCATAAAACAGAATATCTCTGTTGCGAATCTCCCAGCAAGTACCATGAAAAAGATCGGAACCGGGATCCTTTTGATCGGGGTGTCAGGGCTTATCATATTCATGCTTCCCGCAGCCATGTATCATAAAGAGCCTCTTTCGAATCTCCGGTTCGATCCCTTCGATACCGGGAACGAACCCATCGAATATTTTGAAGAAAATGCCGGAACCGATCCCCTGATGGAAGAACTGATGCGTTTAAAAGCACAGGCAAAAGACCCTCCCAAATGGCTTAGGAACATTTCCGAGATCCTATCCGCCCTTACTCTTCTCCTGATGATCTTCCTGGTGTTCAGGCTGATCTTAAGGGCAGTCAGAAAGGCTATGGAATCCTTCTTAGACGACGATGACGAAATCATCTTTCTTGAAAAAGAGGCGGATGGTCAGGAACGGAGAAGAAATCCGTTAAGGCGGGGAGAATCTGAAGGCTTCCGTTCTCCAAACAGGAGAATCCGAAGAGTCTATAAGAGATTGATCAGACACCATCTTGGAGAGAATCCCTATGGTTATGAGACACCTCTCGAGCTGGAGGAAAAAGCCGGTCTGTATGAAAAAAACAATGAAAATACGAAAGAGATCCATGCATTATACGAAAAGGCGCGGTACGGAAACGACGACTGCACAAAAGAAGAGGCCAGACAATGCGTCCGGATAAGTTCAAAATTATAATCGGGCAGCGGCAATGCGCCGGAACAACTGGCATCCGACGCATCTCTCCTGTCTGTATATCAACTATTCTACAATTAATGGTACAACCTCGCTTCGCTTCACATCCACAAGGCCTCTGTCCGTAAGCTTTAAGGCAGGGCTTACCGGCAGACCAAGTGTCCCAAGAGACATCACTGGATTACTGTGCCGGTACCCCAATTCCTCAAGGCTGCTGCGAACCGCTTTAAGCCCAAGAGCCGTGTCTCTGACTCCCTGCTCGGAAAGTATCCCGCATACCGGCAGTGCAAGCTTTGCAAGGATCTTTTTGTTTTTAACAGTCAGGAATCCGCCCTGCATATCCTGAATCTGCCTTACAGCAAACAGCATATCTTCCGGGCTGTCCCCGGCGACAAAGAGATTATGATGATCGTGGAAATAGGTGGTGGCCACGGTTCCGGTCTTCATACATGAACCGGTAATGAAACCATACCCGATATTCCCGTTCTTGCCATGACGCTCTAAGACCATCGCAAGCAGGCAGCCGCTGTTCTTCCATTCCAGCCGGTGATTCCGCACCGGCATGGTGACAAGCTTCTCTGTTGTCTGTGTCTGGTCCGGATGCACCTCTATCACACGGACGGTAACTTCTTTTCTGTCCATATCTGTTCTGACTTCGAAGTCCTTAAGCGTTACCTGCGGCAGACAGACGCTCTGGTAAAAATCTTCCGGGAACCGGTACGGCAGCAAAACCTCCCGCCTGCTTTTCTGCGAAAAGATCTGAACACCATTCTTGTATACATATGACGGAGTCATCACTGCAGGATCCTCAAGCAGGACAAAATCCGCAAGTTTCCCGGGCGCGATGGTGCCTCTGTCATACAGGCGCATCCTCCGGCTTGGCGTATATGTGGCGCAGTAGATTGCCATTTCCAGAGGGAACCCGGACTCTATCGCCTTCTGCACAACATAATTAAGCTGCCCCTTCTCATAGAGAACATCCGCCATAGTATCATCCGTCACAAAACCGCAATACTCATAAAGCTGATTCTGACAGATGTATTCCAGCACCTCCGGCTTCAACATCTTATCCTGTATCTCAAAAAACATTCCGTTTTCAATCCGCTGCTTCACTTCTTCCAGGGAATGTTCCGTATGATCGCCGTCGATTCCCAGATATAAGAACCTGGCAAGATCCAGATCCAGAAGAGACGGACAATGCCCTTCTATCACATATTCCGGATGTTCCTTGCGAAGATAACGCAGAAACTTCGTGATCTCCAGGTCATTTTCCCGAATAATCTGCCGATAATTCATGATCTCGCCCACACAGACAACATCCTCTTCATGGAGCAGATGCTTCATCGCGCTTAAGTCAATGACCCCTCCGGTCGTCTCAAGCTTCTCACTGGTTGACGGCACACTGCTCGGAATCCCATAGAAGATATCGATGGGCGCGTCTTCTGCCGCCGAAATCATCTCCAGTACTCCGCGAGTCCCCCTGACATTGGCCATCTCATGAGGTTCTGATACGATCGTGGTCACACCGTACGCAGCGGCACATTCCCCGAAAAGCTTTGGTGTCATCATACTGCTCTCAATATGCATGTGGATATCCACAAATCCCGGAATCATATATTTCCCGCCGGCATCCAAAACGGCCTCTGCCAGAAAAGCTGTATCCCGTTTCCTGTCAATGTAATAGAATCTTCCGTCCTTCACGGAGACGTCCGCAGGAATAAATTGTTTCAGATAAGTATTAAACACTTTTACGTTTTTGATCAGCAGAGAAACCGATTCCATGAGGTCTCCTCCCTTAAATAATAGTGTAGAAATAAAGCATACAGACTGCCACCAACACATACATGACAGGTTCGATCTCCTTGATCTTCCCCGCTGCAATCTTCATAATCAAGTATGCCGGAAGTGCAACACAAATACCGTTCGCGATATTATTCGCAAAGATCGTAAAAGTGACGCAGATGAATGCCGGCACACATTCCGTGATATCCGAGTAATTCACATTACGCATCCCGCTCAGCATATTCATTCCAATAAAAATAAGAATCGGGCCGGTAGCCGCAGACGGAATGATCAGGGCTATCGGTGCCAGAAACAAAGACAGCGCGAAGAATATACTTGTGAAAACCACTGTCAGCCCGGTCTTTCCTCCCGCCTCTACGCCTGCGGAAGACTCGAGGTAAGTTGTCATGCTCGGCATAGTAAAAAGCGCACCAAAGCTGGTCGCAACCGCATCTACCTTGAAACATTTGTCGATTCCCGGAAGATTGCCGTCCTCATCCAGATATCCTGCTTTTGCACCGACGCCCAACACAGTCCCAAATGTAGAAAAGAAGTCCGGAACAAACAATGCAATCAAAAAAGGAATATACGCAAAGTTCAAAGCACCCACAAAATCAACCTGCAAGAACTGCTTCCCGATGTCGGCCGGAAGAGAAAACAGACTTTCCGGAAGCTTTGTCACGCCAAAGGGAATACCGATAACAGTAGTAACCAGAATCGCCAGAATCATTCCGCCCGGAATATTACGGACCTTAATAATAAGAAGCAGGACAAATCCAATCACGGCAACGATCACGGACGGAGAAGACAGATCTCCGAACGCAAGATTATTCTTATCCGCATTTGCTACGATCAGCCCGCAGTTCTTCGCACCCAGCAGAGCAATGAACAGCCCGATACCGGCGCTGACCGCATGCTTCATACTGACGGGGATTACCCGCACAACAGCTTCTCTAAGCCCCAGGAATGAAATCAGGATAAACAGGATACCGCTCCAGAAGATAACACCCGCGGCAATCGGCGCGCTGATTCCCTCGTTGGAGATCATGGAGGCTACGATTCCCACGCTTCCAAGCCCCGGTGCAAGCGCAAACGGGCGGTTGGTATAGAATGCCATTGCACAACTCGTAAGGACGATCAGAAGGACCATTGCAGTAAGCACTACATGCTTGTCCAGATTAGCTCCGCCCAGAATATTCGGGACGGTTGCAAGGACATATGCCATCGTGACAAATGTAGTCAGCCCTGCCAGAAGCTCTGTCTTTACATCTGTGTGGAATTCTGACAGTTTAAATTGTTTTTCAAGCCAGTTTTTCATTTGTTTTACTCCTCTTCCTCTTGATAATTGTTCTATTTTTATAGTATGATATGGAAAACAGAATGTCCAATTCATATTTTCCATAAAAACTATGCCAAATTGGAATACCTCAAGAAATACAATAAATATACAGCAAAATTATCCTGATTATTTAGCGATATATTTTGATTACTAATATTGATTTATTCTCTGGTACTGCATATAATAAAATCAGAAGGGAGGAAACCACATGGAACTTACAGCGAATTTTTTAACAAGACTCATTCCAATTACACAATTTAACAGAGGTCAGGCATCCAGAATTTTTGACCGTTTGCACTCAGAACCGGAGCTCGTCGTATTGAAGAACAACCAACCATCTGCCATTATACTTGCACCTGATGAATATAAAAGATTGGCTGAAATCGAAGAAAATTATACCCTGCTCTTAGAAGCAACTAAGAGGTTGGCTGCTAACGAAGGAAATTCCGCCATTTCCGCTTCTGATGTTCTGAAACATTTTGGCCTCACAGAAGCAGACCTCGAAGAAGTAGAGGAGCCTGAAATCGAATGAATTGGGAACTTGAATATTTGCCGGAAGCCCTGGCAGACTTGGAATCTATAGATAATTCTATCCGAAAACCTGTTCTCAAAGGCATCCAAAAGGTCAGGAAAAATCCTCTCTCCAAGAAAGAAGGAGGATACGGTACTCCTCTTGGGAATAGAGACGGGAATAATCTTACCGGGCTTTTTAAGATCAAATTTTTAAAATACGGCATCCGTGTCGTCTATAAACTTGAACAAGCCGATGGAGTCATGAAGGTCATCGTAATTTCTGCCAGAGCAGAAAACTATGCGTATAACGAAGCAGGTATCCGCCGTAAAAAATATACCCTGTAAAATTATGATATCAACCTAATCCTTATGCCAAATTGGAATACCTCGAGGAGTACAACATGAATTTTCAGGAATTAAATTATATCTTATGTATTGCAAAACATCAGAATCTCACGAAAGCAGCTCAGGAACTGTACATCTCCCAACCGACTCTGACAAAATACCTGCAGAAGCTTGAGCGCGAAGTAAACGGGAAACTCTTCGTTCGCAGCGGGAACAGCTATACGGCAACTTATCTGGGCCGAAGGTACATGGAGTATGCCAGGAAGATTCTGGCGGTGAATCAGGACTGGGAGAAGGAACTGCATGATCTGATCTCCTATAACGAAGGCGAGTTGAATATTGCATTTCCGCTGATGCGCAGTTCCTGCATGGTTCCTCAGATTATGACGGTATTTCATGAGCAGTATCCGGGAATCCGGGTAAATCTAAGGGAGGAAACCTATGCTATTCAGGAAAAACTGCTTTTGGACGATCAGCTTGATTTTGCAATTTTTAATGAAGCAAAACCTCATCCTAAATTAGAATACGAGACTCTTCTGAGAGAAGAAGTGCTGCTCGTAATGCCCAAAGGACATCCGCTGGCAGCTCTGGGTGTGAAAAAAAGCGGAAACAAATATCCCTTTATAGATCTGCGGATGCTTGGGCAGGAACAGTTTATATTACATTTCCCGGAACAAACAACCGGTCAGATCGCATTGGAACTGTTCGAAAAGTACGGAATCCACCCCTCTGTTCCCATACGCACAAGAAACACGGTAACCTGTATAAAGCTATGCCAAAAAGGGATGGGGCTATGCTTCATTCCGGAAAATTACATGAAAAATATCGAGCTTTGGCAACCTCCGCTCTGTTTTTCAGTCGGCAACGAAGGTGCGTTCAGCACACTTACAATTGCGTACCGCAAAGGCGCCTATTTACCGGCTTATGCGCGGGATTTTATTCAGATTGCCCGGCAGAACCTCTGAATTTTTCTAAAATAAGGTCTTCTCAAAAACGGTCAACGGATTATAATAGTACATATAACCTATTGACCAAATCAGTCAGCGAGGCCCTTTGCATGAACGAGAAATTTTACTCCCTTCCAACCGAAAAACAACAACGGATCATTAATGCCGGGTTTTGCATATTTTCACAGAATTCTTATAAAAAGAGCCCGATGCAGGAGATCGCAGATGCTGCCGGGATCAGCAAATCCCTTCTTTTCCACTATTTCCGCAATAAAAAAGACCTGTATCTTTTTTTGTGGAATACTGCTGCCGACCTCACTATCGAATATCTCACCCGCTATCACTGTTATGAACCCACAGATCTGTTCGAGATGATGGAACGGGGAATGCTGGCAAAGATTCAGCTCATGTGCCGTTACCCGGATATGGCTGCATTTGCCTTAAAAGCTTTTTATGAAAAAGATACCGCAGTCTGTAATGATATCCAGAAAAGCTATCAGGAACATTTCAACCGAAAAGCAGCGGATGCTTTGACCAGGCTGAACCCGGAGGATTTTATTCCCGGTCTGGATCTTAAGATGATGCATCGGCAGATGTACCTGATGTCTGTCGGATATGTGTGGGAGATCTCCCAACGCGGCGGCAATCTGGATGCAGAGGCACTGGAAAAGGATTTTCTGGACATGCTGGCTTTCTGGAAAAAGGTATACCTGCGTAAAGAATCTTAACAGAAACGTTCCAAACGAAATAAAAGAAAGGAGCTCCACATACCACTATGGATGCAATCAAAACCACCTCACTTACCAAATATTACGGAAGTTCAAGGGGAATTGAAAATATGAACCTGTCCGTGAAGGAGGGGGATTTCTTTGGCTTTATCGGGCCTAACGGAGCCGGAAAGAGTACAACAATCCGGACTCTTCTAGGTCTGATCTCTCCGACAAGCGGGGATGCACAGATTCTTGGAATGGACAGTGCACGCCAGAAGAAGTCCATCCTCTCCCAGGTCGGCTATATGCCTTCGGAGGCATCTTTCTATCGGAACATGCGTGTGAAGGACGTAATTCGGTTCTCTGCCGACCTCCATCACAGAGACTGCCTGACAGAGGCCAGAAGCCTATGCGAACGTCTGGAGCTGGACACGAACAAGAGAATCCGCGAATTATCCCTTGGCAACCGCAAGAAAGTATCCATCGTCTGTGCATTGCAGCACCGGCCCAGGCTATGCATCCTGGACGAACCTACAAGCGGACTGGACCCTCTGATGCAGCGGGAATTCTATGCGATTCTTAAGGAACGCAATGAAGAAGACGGTACGACCATATTCGTATCCTCCCACATTCTCTCGGAAATCCAGCGGTACTGCAGGCACGCAGCCGTCATCCGCGAGGGACGCCTTCTGGCCTCCGATACCACGGAGAATCTCGGTCACACTGATACCAGACGGGTTCGGTTAAGAGGCCGCTTTACATTGCCTGATCTTTCGCACATCAAGGATATACAGACGGACGGAGACTCGTTAAGCTTCCTGTACGGCGGAGATCTGAACACTCTGCTGCACACACTTGCCGAACTGCCTCTTACAGATATTCTCATCACCGAACCGGATCTGGAAGAGATATTCATGCACTATTATACCGATACTGCTTTGACACATTAGAAAGGAAACCAATATGACACTGATCAAACACGAACTGAAACAAGGACGTACCACTCTGATCATATGGACCGCCGTGATTGCATTCATGCTGGCAGTCTGCATCCTGATCTACCCGGATATGGAGACGCAGATGGGCGATGTAAGCTCCATGTTTGCAGAGATGGGAAGCTTCTCCGCCGCCTTTGGGATGGACCGGCTTAATTTCGGAGAATTCATGGGATTCTTCGGCGTTGAATGCGGCAATGTCCTTGGGCTTGGAGGCGCATTCTTTGCAGCTCTGCTCGGCATCTCGATCCTGTCAAAAGAAGAGAAAGAACAGACAGCGGAATTCCTTCTCACCCACCCCATAAGCCGCCGAAATATTGTGGCGCAAAAGCTTGTCTCCGTTATGCTGCAGATCCTGATTCTGAACATAGCCGTCGTGGCCGTCACCGCAATCTCCATATATGCCATCAAGGAAGAGCCTGAGGTCCGTCCCCTTCTCCTTATGCTCCTCGCCTATCTCATCCTCCAGATAGAAATCGCCGCCATCTGCTTTGGAATCTCTGCCTTCCTAAGCCACGGGGGAATCGGAATCGGCCTTGGTATTGCAACCCTTTTCTATTTCCTGAATATCATCGCCAATCTGACCGAGGATGCAAAATTCCTAAAATATATCACACCTTTCGGATACGCGGAGGGCGCCGATATCATCACCGATGAATGTCTTAAGGCCGAGTACCTGTCCGTCGGCCTGATACTCACGGCAATCGGAATCGGTGCCGGATTTTATAAGTACTGTAAAAAAGATATCCTGTCATAGCAGCAGTTATATTTGACATTTTAAAAAGAATGAAATATGATGAAACCATGAAACGGAAAGATGCAGGTGAACAGTATGCCCAAAAGATTCAATACTACCGGCCTATGTCTGCCCGAAAAGCATTATATGGCAGACATATCCTCACATCTTCATAAGATAACCGCATACGTGGAAGACGGCGCTTATTTTTCCATCAACTGCGCGCGTCAATATGGGAAAACTACCACACTGAATGCACTGGAACACCATCTGAATAAGAATTATCTGGTAGTCAGCCTCGATTTTCAGGCGTTAGGAAACGCTTCTTTTCAGAATGAAAATGTATTCTCGCTTACTTTCGCTGAATATTTTCTAAGAGAGCTGCGGGCAGAAAATCTTCCGGCCGCACTCCTTAAGCAGCTGCATTCATTAAAATCAGCAATACAGGATAAGAGTAATATGTTCGTACTATTCCATCTGTTCGGATACATTACTTCCATCTGTGAGGCTGCGCCCAGACCAATCGTGCTGATGATTGATGAGATAGACAGTGCTTCAAACAATCAGGTTTTTTTAGATTTTCTCGCCCAATTAAGATATTTTTATCTGGAAAGAGAAAGAAGAAATATGCCCGCGTTCTATTCCGTGGTCCTTGCCGGTGTGCATGATATTGAACGGTTAAAACTGAAACTTCGTTCAGAAAATGATCACAAATTCAACAGTCCCTGGAATATTGCGGCGGATATTGATATCGATATGAGTCTGACTTTCGATGGAATCAAACAAATGCTATTCGACTATGAGAATGACCATCATACGGGAATGGATGTACCAGCAATTGCAAAACTAATCTATGATTATACTTCCGGGTATCCTTTTCTCGTCTCGCGTATCTGCAAACTGGCAGATGAAGACATTTCAAATGGAACCGAATTCCCCGGGAAATCAGCTGCATGGACACGAAACGGGGTCCTGGCTGCAATACGGAAACTAATCTCTGAGCGAAATACATTATTTGAATCATTAACGGAAAAGCTGGATCGCTATCCTGAACTGGCGCGCATGCTCCATACTTTATTATTTACAGGGAAGCCCCTTCCTTATAATGCTGATTCGGAGGTCGTTGCACTTGCTTCTATGTTTGGTTTTATAAAAAATAAAGATGAAACAATCGCCATAACAAACCGTATATTTGAAACACGTATCTACAACCGATTTCTTTCTGAGGCGGAATTGCAGGAAAATGATATTTATAAAGCTTCTCTGTGGGATAAAAACCAATTTATCGTCGGTGGGCATCTGGACATGCGCCTGGTTTTAGAACGGTTTATACAGCATTTTCATGACATTTATGAGAACAGTGATGAAAAATTTATCGAAGAGTCCGGGCGAAAGTTATTTTTACTGTATTTGCGTCCAATCATTAACGGGTGCGGAAACTATTATATAGAATCTCGTACACGAAGCATGGGACGTACAGACGTGATTGTAGATTACCGGGGAGAACAGCAGATTATAGAGATAAAAATCTGGCGGGGACAAGAGTATCATAACCGGGGAGAACAACAGATCATCGGCTATCTGGATGACTATCATATAGACAAAGGCTATATGCTAAGCTTCTGCTTTAATAAGAAAAAGAAGATTAGCATACAAGAAATTGTAATCGGAAACAAAACTGTAGTTGAAGCAATGGTTTAGATTTACCGGGGCAATAGACCTGCCCCGGTATTTACTTCCTATACTTTTTATATGCAGAATACCGCGTACAGCGGCACTGATTTGATCTGATCGGTCATCCCGAAATTCCTTGCAGAGATCCGTATACTGTATGCCGGCTGATATTTCTCTCTGTACACTGCAAGGCTCCTTGATTTCACATGATTTCCTGATTTACATTCTACAGGAATCACATGGTCGTCTTTGATGATCAGAAAATCAATCTCCGCAGTGCCGTCCGACTCCCAGTACAACAGCTCATAGCCGTTGGTTCTAAGCGCACATGCAGTATAATTCTCTGCAAATATACCGCGGAACCGTTCCGCTTCGCTGCTCATCAGGCGCTCCAGGTTCATGCCTGTCCTTGCCGACATGATTCCCGTATCGCTATAATACAGCTTAAACGCCGTCAGGTCCAAAAATGCGGAAGGCGGCATAAAGCCCTGTGTACATTTTACACACTTATTCACGATCCCTGCCCGAATCAGCCAGTCTATGGAATCTCCGTATTGCGATGCACGTGCTCCGCTTTTGATGAGCTTATACTGGAACTTCTTAGAATCTTTCGCCAATTGAGACGGAAGGGAATCATAGGTTGCAAATATCTTCACCGTCTCACCGGGCAATGCATATTTTGCCATATCTGCAATGTAGGAATCCAACAACATCTGTCTGATCTCCTGCTGATTCAGTGTCGCGGCAGGAGCAGTCTCAGCCGCTATCACCGCAGGCATCCCGCCTATGATACAATAGTTATAGTATTCCGACAGGGCTTCCTTGTGGATTGCTTCTCCCAGCACCTGATTCTTCTCATAGTGTGCACGAATCATATCTGCAAGCAGTTCCTTCCCCTTTGCCCAGAGGTATTCTTCAAAGTCCATCGGGTGCATATGCTCTATCTGAATCTTACCCACCGGAAAAGAATACTGTTCCCGCTTCAAAGCCACACCCAACAGGCTGCCGGCAGCAATCACATGATATTCGGGCGCCTCCTCTGCAAAATATTTCAAGGAAGCCAGCGCCCTCTCACACATCTGTATCTCATCAAATATAATCAAAGTCTCATCCGGAATGATCTTCGTATGATAATATCCCTCCAAAATCTTAAGAACCATTTCCGCATGAATATCATTCTCAAAAAAATCACTGATGCTGCGGTCTGCCTCAAAATTCACATATACCGTATTCCTGAAACAATCTGCTCCCAGTTCCTGCATGACATAAGTTTTACCTACCTGGCGCGCTCCATATAACAACAGGGGCAGCCGCGAGGCCGTCTTTCCTCTCCATTGCATGAGGCGGTCTGTTATTTTTCTTCTCATGCCCATCACTCCGTCCTCTTCTATGATTGATCCTTTCCACTTTACAATCATAGTATACCCTATATTTATAGATAAGTCAATTTTAATGTAAAACAATACATTTTTATCAACTTAAAATTGTATAAATTGACACACAAAATCTTATCTATACTACTTCTACCCGGATTACCACCGGCAAATCTTTGCATATCCTGCACTCCACATGCAGCCCGTCCATCTCCTGGCGCCATCCTGGGTCTGCCATTTCTTCTCCAAGGATCTGTACGTCGCTGATCAGGCCATGGAAATCCGTCGTCGTATTCTCATTTTGCTTTGCCATAGAGCGGATAATCACTGATCCGTCCTTGGGCCAGCGCATCACGATCGCATAGATACTGCTGCCTTTTGCCGTAAACCGGATATCTTCTCCCGTATACAGAATCTCATCATTATCTGAGAAATGCCCCTCCAAAAGCTCTGTCGGTCCTTCCGCGTACTTTCTCCAGGAATACGTGTCGTAGATTGCTTCTCCGTTCACCTCAAGCCACGCACCGATCTCTCTTAATATCCGCCTGTCCTCCTCCGGGATAGATCCGTCGCCTTTCGGCCCCACATTCAACAGCATATTACCGTTCCTACAAACCGTTTCGATCAGGCTGCAGATGATCTGTCTGCCTGTCTTATATTCCAGGGTATCCGTATAGCACCAGGAATTCTTCGCGATTGCCGTATCGGTCTGCCATGGATAAGGCACCGCCTCCCGAAGCCCGCCTCGTTCCACCTCTACAATCCCGCTTCCAAATGCCATGGCATCGTACTTATAGCAGATCCCCACTTCTTTGCCCCATTCGCAGGCGCGGTTGTAATAGTACGCCGCCACCTTCTGCAGCGCTTTGCGAAATGCCTCATGCTGTACCCACCAGTCGAAATACAGCAGGGACGGCCGGTAATGATCAATGATCTCGCACACCCGAAGCAGCCAGTCATTCACATACTCCTCTGTCGGATAAGGCTGGCTTTGAAGCGCCACCGCATCCGGTTCCGGCATGGCAGGCCAGTAGAAATCCCCCCTTTTTAGAGGTTCCTTCACATCACTGTCAAATTCCTTTCCATGCCCCATGAAGAACCAGTGCTCCGCCCTGTGATTAGACGTGCAGAAATGCAGGCCCTGCCTTTCGGCTTCTTCTTTTAACTCTCCCAGTATATCTCTGTGGGGTCCCATATCCCATGCATTATACTTCGACAATTCACTCCTGTACATCTGAAAACCATCATGATGCTCTGCCACCGGGAAGATGTATCTGGCTCCCGCCTCTTTGAACAGATCTATCCATTCTCCGGGACGAAACTGCTCCGCCGTAAACATCGGGATAAAGTCCTTATATCCAAAATCCTTCTGTTCTCCATAATTCTTCCGGTGCCACTCCCATTCTTCCCCATCCCTGATATACATATTACGCGGATACCATTCATTCGAATGGGCCGGGATACTGTAAACTCCCCAGTGAATAAATATCCCAAACTTTGCATCATGAAACCAGGCCGGGACCTGCCATCTGCACAGGGATTCCCAGTCTGTCCCAAATACACCCTCCTGTACGACCCGATCAATCTCATCCAGCCTCTTCTGATCTTTTTCCATATTCTCCATCATTTGCCTCCTCAAGATATTGACAGCTTTCCTTTGATGATATCATACCCGTCACTCCCTGGCAAATCTTTTCATATTGGTTGAATTTCTTGTTGACTTGAAATACATTTCATAGTTTACTGGAAAAAGAAGGTGTTCCCATACAAATGGAACAAAATCACACGAAGGATATAAAATAGGAGTACAAAATGCCATTTCAAATTGTCAGAAACGATATTACCAAAATGAAAGCAGACGTCATCGTCAATACAGCTAATCCAGATCCGGTCTGTGGCTCCGGAACAGATGCCGCCATTTATAAAGCCGCAGGGCCCAAACTGTTGTTGGCAGAGCGTAACAAGATCGGGAAGATAAACGTCGGACAGGCCGCTATCACTCCGGCTTTCCATCTGGACGCCAAATACATCATTCATACGGTCGGTCCCATATGGAGAGGCGGATGGCGCGGCGAATCCAGATCGCTTCGCGCCTGCTACGACAACAGCCTTGACCTGGCTTTGGAACATCATTGTAAAAGCATTGCATTTCCGCTGATCTCCACCGGCACCTACAAATTCCCAAGGGAAAAAGCACTGCAGATTGCACTGACTTCTATCAATGAATTCCTGGCGAAGCATGAGATGCTGATATATCTGACCGTGTTCGACCAGCAGTCATTCCGGTTGTCGGGCAGACGGTTTCGCGATATTGACTCATTTATCGATGACAATTATGTCCGTTATCAGATGGAGCAGGAATACCAAACCGCATCGTTTCAACCCCTGCTATCGGAAAGAATCCCTCGTGCATGCGCGCCGGCCAGAACCGAGAGAAGTCTGGACGATATCATCAATAATGTAGGTGAAACATTTCAGGAACGGCTGCTGCGTTTTATCGACGAACGGAATCTGACAAACGCGCAGGTATATAAAAGAGCAAACCTGAGCCGGAAACTATTTTCCAAGATTCTCTGCAATCCGGATTATCAGCCAAAGAAGCGGACCGTGATCGCATTTGCGATCGCACTGCAGCTGAACCTGGATGATACCAAAGACCTGATGGCAAGAGCAGGATTTGCCCTTTCGCCCGGCAGCAGATTCGATCTGGTAATCGAATATTTCATAGAACGGCAGATTTATGATATCTATACGATCAATATGGCACTATTTGATCATGGACTGCCGCTGTTGGGGGAATAAATGCCTGATCATCCATAAAATGTCTCTTTTTGGGCGACCATTTTCCTTTTAAAAAAATGTATGCTTACCTTACCAACAACAAAATAACGATTATACTACAACGGAGGTAAGCATTATGAGAAAAAATTTAACAGAACTTGTTTTTATTCTTGACCGAAGCGGCTCGATGGGCGGACTGGAGACAGATACCATAGGCGGATATAATTCCATGATCGACAGACAGAAGACAGAACCCGGTGATGCTTTGATATCCACAGTCCTGTTTGATGACCAGACCGAAGTGCTTCATGACCGTATTCCTCTGTCCGATATCCGCTCCATGACGGCACAACAGTATTACGTGCGGGGCTGTACGGCTCTTCTGGATGCTCTGGGCGGCGCAATCCATCACATCGGCACGATCCACAAATATGCCAGAGAAGAAGACCTGCCGGAGAAAACAATCTTTATCATTACTACCGACGGCATGGAAAATTCCAGCCGCCGATACACATATGACAAGGTAAAACAGATGGTTCAACGGCAGAAGGAACGGTACGGCTGGGAATTCCTGTTCCTGGGAGCGAATATCGATGCCATTGAAACGGCCGGACAGTTCGGAATCCAGCCCAGCCGTGCAGTGAATTATGAATGCGACAGTTCCGGTACACAGCTGAATTTTCAGGTGGTAAGTGAAACCGTCAGCGCAGCCCGCGCGTGCACCTGTAACTTGTCAGAATATTTTGACGACCCGGCCTGGAAAAAAGCAATAGAAAAAGATTATAAAAAGCGGCACAGAAAGCAGCATAGGGGTACTGCCAAGATCCGTTAAAAATATATAGCAAGCCCACTACTTCTGCTCATATATAATTCCACAGAATTTTAATACTGCCGATTACATGAGTTTACGGAATAATCCCTTCAAATCCTCCACATTCGTATCCTTTGGATTCCCGGGCCTGCAGGCATTACTTCTCATACAGGAATTTCTCAGGCAATGTCACTTTAAAATCTACCGCAAGGTCACGGAAGTTCTGCGGTGTAATGGTCTGCAGCTTATCCGGACGCATGGAAAGCATCTTGACAAGAATCTCTGCCGACTTCTCCACGGTATGCATCAACCCAAAGGTCAGATCGAAGTCTTCGCCGGAACAGAACATCCCATGATGCGCCCAGATCGCCACGTCATACTGCTTCATCAGCTCGCTGGTCGCCACCGCGATATCCCGGCCTCCCGGAACCATCCAGCCTGCCACGCCGATCCCTGACGGGAATACCACCGGACACTCGGTAGCCATCTCCCACAGCTCTCTTGTGAATACTTCATCCTTAAGCGGCAGCACAAAGGTAAGCGCAATCACATTCGTTGTGTGTGCGTGATAGATCACCCGGTGCGCCCCGCCCGTCGCCGCCTTCTTCACCTCATGGTTCATCAAGTGGCTTGGGAGTTCACTGGTCGGCCTTCCGCCATTAGCCAGTCCCCAGCAGATCCGGTAATTCTCTCCCTTATCATCCAGCTCGATGATGCATATGCTGTCCTCCGGATCCAGAATGACATTGCGGAAATATTTGCCGCTGCCTGTCACCATGAAATATTCACCTGCAAGCTGCGGCACGCTGGTTCCGATTTCCTTCCATTCACCGTCCGCGCTCAAATACTCCTTTACCTCTTCCACTTCCTCCGTTTTCATACGGTAGGACAGATTGCCGCCGTTTCTCTCATGCCAGCCCTGCTCCCATCCGTCATTGCACATGCGGATAAATCCCTGTACGAATTTTACGTCTGTAATACTCATCTTTCTTCTCCCTTCTTAATATTATATATGATTTCTGCCTGTTCATTGCAATCCCGCCATTATAAGACCAAACAATACATTCATTGTTTACCTCGTGACAATATCTACCGGCACGTTAAAAATCTTCGCAACCTTCAAAATCGTATCAATATGCCTTCCGGACGCCGCCGCCATATGGTGGGTCGGGCCGGCTTCACTCCACCTGTTGCAGAACTCTCTTGCCCCGCAGCTAAAGCGTGTCCGCATATTGGTATCGCCAAAATTAAAGATCGGACCTGCTTCATTGATTCCTTCCGCCACAACAAACTTAAAATTGCCGTCCCGATCCTGCGTAATACCCAGGTACGTAACCGGGCCAAGATGCGGATAAAACTGGGTCAGATAACCGCCTCCGGTCTTCCCGTGGAACACCGGCACGATCTTCATGGTCGGCTTCTTCGCCGAGATATCAGCGTCGCCGGAGCCGCTGTGGCCGATAATACAGATATCTTCCTCAAAATCAATGGAATACATCTCCGACAACTGGCCCATCCCGGAAATAGTCTTTAAGATACTCATCGCCATGGCAACCTTAATGTCACCTTCCACCGCGCAGGCGACACCCTGCTTGATCAGCATGGAGAACGCCGGAATCAGCATACTGTCTAAGACGCCCGCCTTCCCCTGTGCGAAGCCGTCATAGTGGGACGCAACAAAAGCGATCTGCTCGTCCTTCACCCACTGTTCAAAAGCGACCACATATTTTGCCATCTCCCAGACCTTCTCGATCGTGCCGCCTCCTTCAATGTCAAAGGTATCAAGAATCTCCTGCGCTTTCGCCCGGATGACATTTTCATCCGTGATCCCATCAGCGATCGCCCACATCTTCTCCCAGTCAAACTGCTTGGTGTAAAGGAACATTCTGTGATAGAGATTGGTCTCATCAATATACAGATCCATCATGCCCGGATACGGACGCCCGATCTGGGCCAGATTCGTATCCCGGAAACGGCGGCGCACCTGGGCGGCCAGACACCATTTTTCAATCTCGGCCTGTACCTCGGGGTCGCCCCCTTCCACTACGCCCGTTATGACGGCATGACGCTTGCCGGCACGTTCAAGGTCTGCCACCATCTCTCCGACGGCCCCGCAGGCATACAGCTTGCCAAGCCATGTGGCAGTATCCGTGTTCTCATAGTCCGGCGCCTTTTTCTTCTGAACATTCACCAGCACTACCGGCACATCCAGATCCCGGACCGCGGGAAGCATGTTATAAGAGGTTGCATAGGTCAGAAGCTGCAGGATCACAAGGTCAACGTCCGCCGCGCGGAACTTGTCCCCGGCTGCCTGTGCCAGCTCCTTCGTGGTAACGATACCTCCATCCACGATTTCTACCGTCTCTGGGATTGTCTTTCGAAACGCATCATACTGTGCCTCAAATTCCGGCACCAATGATGGAAACTGCGGTAAATATGCTCCCAAAGCGATGGAAAACACTCCGATTCTTGCCTTTGTATTTACTAACATGTTCGTCCTCCTTATTATCATTTCATTTCTTAACTCTTCATTGCTGATTTTAATTATATTTCTTAATTTCAAAGGAATTCTTTACGCACTCTCTCGCCTCTTTTAGGCCCTTAAACCTGTGGTCATACAGCATCTGTACCAGCAGGTTCCCGATAGCGGTGGCCTCTCCCGGACCTGCGTAGACGGTGCGTCCGGTATATTTTGCCGTAACCTGATTCAGATATTCCGCATTAGATCCGCCGCCCACCACATAGATACAGTCGTACTTTTTGCCTGTCATCTGTTCAATCTGTCCGAAGGTATCTCCATAGCACTTGCCCAGGCTGTTGTAGATCACCGCCGCAATCTCCCATTCACTCTGCGGCACCTGCTGTCCGGTCTTCTCACAATATGCCTTCACTGCCTCTGTCATACTGGCAGGCGCCAGAAACATATCATCATTGCAGTCTACAATAGACGGTATCTCCTGCTTTTGAGCCTGCTCACAGATATATCCGTAAGAGTACTCCTGTGCAAATTCCTTCCGGATGGACTGGATCATCCAAAGCCCCATGATATTTTTCAGATAGCGGAAACGGTATTCATAACCGCCTTCATTTGTAAGGTTGCGCAATCTGCTCTCTGCAGAACAATCCGCCTCCAAAAGCTCTGTTCCCATGAGGGACCATGTACCGGAACTGATATACAATGCGTCATCCTTCGCAGTCGGTATGGCAGCTACGGCAGAGCCTGTATCATGTGTGGCAGGCAGGATTACCTGGCAGTCAAATCCGACTTCCTCCTGAATCTCCCTTTTGAAGTTCCCCACCAGAGTCCCCGGACAGCTGATCTCACCGAATATTTCCCTTGGATAGCCCAGCATATCAATCAACTCATAGTCCCAGTCCTTCGAAACAGGACTTACCAGCTGTGTGGTCGTCGCGTTGGTATACTCTGTACGCTTCTTACCGGTCAGAAGGAAGTTAAAATAATCCGGGATCAACAGCATGTTCTTCGCTTCTTCCAGAAGTTCCGGCTCTTTTTGTTTTACCGCCATCAGCTGGTAAATAGTGTTGAATATCTGCTTCTGGATTCCGGTGCGTGCGTAGAGATCCTTCAGTGAAATCTCCTCATATACTTTTGCATCCATCCCATTCGTCCTGCCGTCCCGGTATCCATAGGTTTTTCCAAGAATCCTGTCATCCTGATCCAGCAGCACGTAATCCACGGCCCAGGTGTCAATTCCCATAAAAGACGGTATCTTTCCGATCTCTTTGCACCGCTTTAAGCCCTCCTTGATCTCATAGAACAGAGCTTCCACATCCCAGCAAAGGCTTTCATCCACACGCTTCATACCATTTGGGAACCGGTAGATCTCTTCAAGCTTTATCTTCCCGTCCTTTAGGCTCCCAATCATGTGGCGGCCGCTGGAAGCGCCGATATCTACGGCCAGATAATATGTACTCATCTCTTCATTTCCTCCTAATCCAAATGAAATACCGGACTTAAGTCTACATTCACCGGGCTGTTATCCGGATTCGTATCCATGATGTCTGCCATAAAATTCCACCATTTCCGGTTAATCTCCGTGTCGGCAGATGCAGCCCATTTTGCTTCATCCTCTACCTCAATATAGCCAAAAAGTATATCCGTCTCATGATCCAGAAAAATCGAATAATTCTTTCCGCCGTATTCGTGAATCATCTCAATCATCTCCGGCCACAGCTCATTATGGCGCTTTTCATATTCCTTCGCCATCCCCGGATAAAGGTGCATCTTAAATCCCTTTCTTACCATAGTAATACATCTCCTTTCTTCACAAGACCGCTCCTTTACGCCTTCTCTACCAATGCAAATTTAAAATAAGTTGACAATCCGCTGAATGCAAAATACACAAATGAAATAATGATGGAAACACTTTTCCATGTATCCGCCGTTACACTTCCTGCCGCAACCATAAAGGTAAGTACTGCAAATACCGCAAGTACTGCATAGGATGCGTATGCTGCCGCTTTCTGAACTCCCGGATATTTGGGACGGAAATTTTCTATTTCATCGTCCTCTTCATCCTGTATCTTCTCAAGAGCCTCCTGTATCTTTCTTTCCTCTTCTGTCTGCTTACTGTAATCTTCTTTTGCCCCCATCATACACGCCAATATCAGATAGGATACCATTGCCAGCAAATACGTCGGCAGAAACAGGAAATAGGAATGCATTGCCCTGGTAATAGTCATAACCGTCACGAACACCAGCGCAATCGCCCACGCTGCAAGTCCGGCGTAATTAATCTTCCAACCCTTATACATTGCCCAGTATCTGGTTCCGCCAAGCTTTGGGATAATCCAGTGTTCCGCAAATACAATCGCTCCGACCGGCGGCACTACAAGTACAATAATATTTACAATGGTCATAATGTTCATCGTAATAGGGAAACAAGCCACAACCGTCATGAACACACCTACGATATATGTAAGCTTCTTGGTTGATACATTTTTAAACACCGACTCATATGCCAAACTTGCTCTGTATATGTTTGGATTCGCAGTCGTCCATCCCGCAATTATAACCGCCAGAAGTCCTGTACCTCCTAATACAGCGCTGGTAATGGCTCCGGAATCCAAAATCAAGAGTGACTCATTTAACATAATCGCCGCAGTCGCTCCCATAATTCCCGCACTGCCCCATGCAAAGAAATGTCCGATGAACATACCATAGCAGGTTACAAATCCGTACTTCGCAGACTTTGCATACCGGAACAATGCCATATCGTTAAGCCCGCCGTGATATGCAAGATTACACATCCATGCAAATCCTATTACATGAAAAATAGTTAAGTCCTGACCGCCCTCTATAATCTCACCGCTCCAGACACTGGTGTTCATCAGATCCATGAAGTCACCAAAGCCATGTATCCCGGCCGCTCCTGTTATCTCAATCAACTGCGGTACGACCACACAGAACCCGGCGAGGAACACGATAATCATCCACGGCACACATACCGATGAAAACTTGGCAACCGCGTTAAATCCATTTGCCGCAACTAACGTTACAATGATACCCAGAACAATAACTACAAGGACAAACTTAATATCTGTCGGATACCACTTTGTCTGAAGCTTAATCCCGAAAATCTCTCTCACCGCGGATGCCGACACCGTAAGCATCGAAGCCGCCATAGCAATGGATGCAAGTCCCCACACAACATTGTAGATCTTCTGCATATAAGGTCCCATGACCTTCTTAAGATAAGAATACAAAGTCACTCTCGTATCTACTCCGATTGGTGCACAGATTAATGCATATGTCAGTGTCGCAAGGATATTGCCCACTATCAGCCCTAAGAATATATCTGTCGCTTTCACACCAAGGGTAACCAGGGTCGCACCAATTACAAACTCCGTTGCGGCAATGTGCTCACCGCCGTAAATTCCAAAAAAGTTGCCAAGACCCGAAACATTTTTCTTTGATATCGGCCTGTCCTCTGCCGGTATCTTCTGAGCTTCTCTCCTGTAATCCATGATATACCTCTCATTTCTTTCTGCAGCGCCGCTTTATTTGTATTACTTAAGTGTCTTTATTATAAGCTAATTTGTACGGCCGCATAACGTCCTGTCTTGACTAAAATACTGTCCTTTGTTGCAGACAGTTCCCAAATTAAATCTTAATGGTTTTGTCGTCCTTATGCATAATGCGGTACTGATTCGGCGTCATCCCGTACCGCGCTTTAAATTGACGGTAAAAATAACTATGATTTTCATAGCCTATATTCACTGCGATCTCTTCCACCGGAAGTTCCGTCTCCACCAGGAACATGACTGCCTTCTGGAAACGTTTGCGCATCAAAAGCTCCTGAAACGTGAATCCTGTACTTTTCTTGATCATCCTGCTTAACGCCGGCAAAGACAGTTTGAAATCATCCGCAATCTTGCTCAAAGCCGCTGTCCTGTAATGAGAATCAATATACCTCGTAGTTGCCTGAACCACAATATCCTCGTAGTTTGAAGAAGAATTATCCGACAATGTGTCTATGTGATCGATCAGATATAAGAAGACCAGTCCCATGGAATACTGATTGATCACATTCTTATTGGCATATCCCACCCTGTCAGATTCTAAAGCCTCATCCGTCATATGCTCACTCACGATAGAAGAGATCATATTCTCCATCAGGTTGGATATTGCTTTCTGTTCCCGAAGCTTAAAATTCAGATACTGCGGAATCGGATTATTCTGTCTCAGTATCCCCAGAAGGAAATCTGCGATAATATTCTGCTTCTGCATCATCTGAAAAGGGATATCGAAAAATTCCGGGAGCACGATAAAGTTAACTCCCACATCATTCATCCCGGCACGCTTGATCCCATGCCTGACATACTGATTCAGAAGGAGCAGATCCCCCTCCTGCATAACCAGCTCTTTTCCTTCAATATAATGTGTGATTTCACCTGAACACACATACATGATCTCGATATAATTATGCTTATGAACAGGGAAATCTATAAAACGGCTGTGATGCCTTACCGTGATCAGCCTCCCTTCCCGCAGAAACCGCTGGCAGTCCACCTCGAACTTTGCCTCACCCGCGGCCGGTTTCTTATTCCTGGCAGTCTCTTCACCCATCGTCGGATGTTCTTTACCCGGCAAAGTATAGATATCCTTCTTCACATGAATATCCCCGTCCAGATAGGCTCTCTCTTCTGCCGTGATCTTCCGAATCTCGTGCATCAACCATTCATCCATCGGCTTTACCCTTTCATCTGTATGCCATCTCTCCATTTTTACCTTAAGATAATTTTACCTTGTTTTCTTACATAACAAAAGGTCTTTATTTTCACGAAACCTGTCTTTATTTTCACTGAAATTGCCTGACGAGAAAATTTGCATATCCATATTGACAATCCGGATAGGGCGTCATATACTTAAGCGAATTGTAGAGACATTGCCGGAATTGCCCCATGGCATGAAACTGCGGCATATACATGTCCTGGATACGATCGGCACGATACAGGAAACCCCGCAATCTGCCGGAAGAAAGGAGAAGAAAAATGACAGAAGAAAATAAACAAGAACTTTCATTCACAGAAGGACCGGTATTCGGCGCACTGATCCGGTTCGCACTGCCGGTGCTCGGCGCATTGATCCTGCAGGCGGCATACGGCGCGGTCGATCTCCTTATCGTCGGACAGTTTGGCGATGCCGCAAGTATCTCCGCCGTAGGAACCGGAAGCGCATTCATGCAGATGGTAACCTTCGTGATCACAAGCCTTGCCATGGGTTCCACCGTTATAATCGGACAGCATATCGGAGAGAAAAAGCCAAAAGCCGCCGGAGACGCCGTAGGAACGACCATCATCTTATTTGCGGCACTGGGAGTTATATTGACAATACTGCTGGAAATATGCGCGGAAAATATCGCAGGCCTCCTCCAGGTTCCGGCAGAATCTGTAGAAAAGACTATTCTGTATATCCGAATCTGTTCTGCCGGAATTGTGGTCATTATCGCTTATAATGTAATCAGTGGTATTCTCAGAGGCGTAGGCAATGCGAAGCTTTCGTTTATATTTGTTGGAATTGCCTGTATCGTTAATATCATAGGCGACCTGCTCTGCGTCGGAGTATTGCATATGGATGTCGCGGGCGCGGCTCTGGCTACCGTCACGGCGCAGCTTGTATCCGTAATTATGTCAATATATGTACTGCAAAGACAGAAACTGCCGGTTTCATTTTCTAAAGGCCAATGCAGGATCTATCCCCAGGAATTAAAACGTATCCTGAACGTAGGCATCCCGATTGCCCTGCAGGAAGCAATGGTGCAGATCTCTTTTCTCGTGGTCAATTCCATCATTAACGACATGGGGCTGATGCAGTCGGCCGGATATGGAGTGGCACAAAAGCTCATTTCCTTTATTATGCTTGTGCCTTCTTCTATTATGCAGAGTGTATCGGCATTCGTAGCACAGAATATCGGCGCCGGCAAGAAAGAACGTGCAAAAAAAGGATTCTTCACAGCAATCATAACAGGCTGTACGGTTGGAATCGTAATCTTCTTTGCCGGATTCTTCGGCGGAGCATGGATGTCCTCATTTTTTACCGGTGATGCCGGGGTTATCACACAGAGCGCGGACTATCTAAGAGGCTTTACGCCGGATTGCATTCTGACCTGTATACTGTTCAGCAGTATCGGATACTTTAACGGATGCGGCAAGAGTATCCCTGTAATGCTGCAGGGGATCACATCGGCCTTCTGTATCAGGATACCTGTGTCCATCTTTATGTCGCGGCTGCCCCAGGCATCTCTGATGCTGGTGGGTCTGGCAACACCGATCACTACGGTGTATGGGATCATCTTCTTTATGATCTGTTTCGCATGGCTGAGGCGAAATGCCAGGTACTAATGCCAAAATTGCTCCAGCCGCTTAATCAGCGGCAGGAACCTTTGCTTTTCATGCATCCGGCATACAAAATAATAAGTAACATTTACGATCTCATCCACAATCGGAATTACGACCTTCCCTTTCTCCGCCTCCCTCTCTCTCCCATTCTCCCAGAACGCATCCGTGGTAAAGCTTGGAAATGCACCGACACCTGCAACCTGTTCAAATGCATCTCTCTCATTCATATACAGGAAATGTGCCGTTGACAGTTCCTTCTTACACAGTTCATACCAGAAGCCGATGTGGGTATAAAGAAGCAGGTTCTGATCTGCCAGATCGGCCAGATGTATTTCTTTATATTCCGCAAGCGGATGATTAACCGGGACCAGCAGGCACAGATGCTCCTGCCGATAAGGATATATAAAAAATCCCTCCTCCCTCTGCACTCTCTCATGAACCACGATCATCTGGTAAGTACCCCGATCCAACCCGTTCCACAATTCTTCATCCGTATTCTTAAGCTCGGATGAGACCGTCATCTCGTTGTACAACTGCGTCAGAAGCGGAACAATGTCCGACACCGGAACCGGCGCACAGGCGCCAAAACAGATGGTGCGATTTGCACGGTCAAACAGCCGTATCCTCTCGATGATCTCCTCTTCCTTCCGAAGCAGCTCTTTTGCGCAATCCACAGCCAGCCTTCCCGTCTCATTCAGAACAAGTCTGTTCTTCGTACGTTCAAAAAGCGAAACGCCCACCTGTTCCTCCAGTTTCTTCATTGACTGGCTGAGGGCCGGCTGGGAGATATGAAGCTCCTCAGAAGCCAAAGAAAGCGTCCCGCATCTTTCAAAAGCCAGTAATTGTTCAAACAGATACAACTCAATCATCCTGGTCACCTCACATTCAGTATTGATTATAATTATAGCACATTAAGCAAGCCGTATTGTACTTTTCTTTTTTGTTCGTCTATACTATCCGTAAAGGGCAGAGAGAATCAAAGAAACAGTTGGATTTGCCCCATATGATCAAATGGAGGATTTTAGCATGGATATTATAACTTTGAATAATGGTTTAGAGATGCCGCTGGAAGGTTTTGGTGTATTTCAGGTGCCGGACCCGGCCCAATGTGAACAGGCTGTACTGGATGCCATCGCTGCCGGGTACAGGCTGATTGACACGGCAGCCGCATATATGAACGAAGCGGCCGTAGGCGCTGCCATTAAGAAATGCGGCGTCCCAAGAGAAGAATTATTCATTACCACTAAGCTGTGGGTACAGGATGCAAGCTACGAAGGAGCAAAAAAAGCAATCCAGACTTCTCTTAACAACTTGGGCCTGGATTATCTGGACCTGTATCTGGTTCATCAGCCAATGGGCGATTATGTGGGCGCTTACCGTGCAATGGAAGAAGCTTACAAAGAAGGCACACTAAAGGCAATCGGCGTATGCAATTTCTATCCGGCAAGACTGGCCGACTTATGCGAAACTGTAGATGTAATCCCTGCAGTTAATCAGGTAGAGCTTCATCCGTTCTTCCAACAGGAAGACGCACTGGCCCTGATGAAAGAATACGGTGTCCGCCCACAGGCATGGGGACCGTTTGCCGAAGGCAAATTCGGTATCTTCACCCATCCTGTATTAACTAAGATCGGTGAAAAATACGGCAAGAGCGCCGCACAGGTTGCCCTTCGCTGGAACACCTTAAGAGGCGTGGTAATCATTCCAAAATCCGTTCACAAAGAGCGCATGGAGCAGAACATCAATATCTGGGATTTCTCATTGACTGAGGAAGAGATGAACGAGATTGCCGCTCTGGATATGGGACACAGCGAAATTGTTAATCATGATGATCCGGGCTTTGTGAAAATGCTTCACGGACTGAAAGTGCACGAATAGAATCATTTAAAAAGTAAAGGTTCTGAATTGCGGCTGTAATTCAGAACCTTTATCAGAGGCCTACTTAAGATCATATTTTATAATATCAATCTTTGCAGTCCCATCTGCAAAAAATGATATCCCATCTGCCTCCTGGCCGGTATACATGGTAGCGGACAGAACCTGTTCCCCGTCATTCACAAAGACTTCTACACTGAAACGATCCAGGATGATCCGGAGCCTGAGCGCTCCTTCTATGGTATTCACCTGACTGCGTCTCTGATGGATGATGGCTCTCCTGGAACCGGAAAACTTCCGGTCTACCTTAAGGATTGACTCCCGCGGGCGGAAGCTTAAGGAAGTATAATATGTATCGTCCTGAGCAAAACGGACCGCAAATTTCTGATACAGATCCCGTCCGTCTTCCGGGCGGACGGTCAGTTCCATATCCACCTTCCTTCCCCTGATTCCGTCCAGCTTTACCACTCCGGCAACTGCAATATCAGTGTATTCTATTCTATTACACCGCATTGCATCAAGTTCCCTGACCGGTCTCTGGTATAGCCTGCCGTTTTTCAGGAACAATTCCCTTGGCAGGCTCATCTGACCAAACCACGGTTCTTCCGGCGAACGCATACTGCAGGCATCCCAGTTCTGCATCCACCCGATCATAATCCTGCGGCCATCCGGTGCCTGCACGGTCTGCGGTGCATAGAAATCAATACCATAATCAATAGATTGATTATGTATTTCTTTAAAAACACCGGCTTCTTCATCATAATCACCGACAAGGCAGAGTGTTCCATTCCCATTGTGGTATTCAAACCCCTGCGGCCGCATGTCCTGGGGACTGGTTAACAGCACCCATCTCCCATCCAGTTCAAAGAAATCCGGACATTCCCACATCTTCCCATACCGGTCACGGTTAGAAATCAGTACATTCTTAAACCTCCAATGTAATCCGTCCGCACTCTCATACAACAGGATCTGCCCGCTTCCGTCTGCCGGACGGTTCCCTACGACACAGGCATAAGTTCCGTCAGGATTCTTCCATATCTTAGGGTCCCGGAAGTCAAATCTGCTGCTGTCCTTTGGGATATCCCTTTCATCCAGCACAGGATTCTGTTCATATTTCTCATAATCGATCCCGTCGCCCACAGCAATACACTGCGTCTGCACTTCTCTGTAGATGTCGCGCTGCTGATGTTCCTTTAACACGCCGGTATACATCAGCAGATGTCTTCCGTCCGGCAGTACCACCGCGCTTCCTGAAAAGCATCCGTCTCTGTCATAGGCCTCGTCCGGTGCAAGAGCGCAAGGAAGATATTCCCAATGAAGCAGATCGCTGCTTACTGCATGCCCCCAATGCATGGGTCCCCACTTTGATTCATAGGGGTAATATTGGTAAAACATATGGTATCGGCCTTTATAGAAAGAAAAGCCGTTGGGGTCATTCATCCAGCCTGTACGTGGAGTCAGGTGGAAATCGGGACGCTCCTCTTTACCGATTAATTTTTCGGAAGCCTCTTCGTATTTTCGCGCTTCACGTAATGTCTGACTTGTCATAATTCATATCTTCCTTTCATAATAAGTATATACAGGTGCAGAATCCACCGCTAATTACATGGTATTATACTAGTTCCCTACTGTTTCTGCGTTGTATTTATCCAGATAGGACTGGAATAATTCCAGATATTCACTTAATCCGTATGCTTCCAGGTCTTTCAGATATTTCTCCCAATCGGCGTCGGTAAACCCATTCATAATCCAATCTGCTTTCTTTGCGTTGATCGTTTTCTTAATATCTGCCTGCAGATTAGAAAGCGTCTCCGTATCTTCACGGCTCATGAAGATATTCGGATACACATATTCGGTGTGCATATCGGGTGTATAGAGCTCTTCTATCCAGTCAAGGCGATACTGGGCATCATCCGGGCAGGTCACATACACGTCATAATACTCATCCAACACCGCAAGCGGCCCGCCTACTGCCTCTGCCTCTCTAACCTCTACCGGTGAAGCATCACCTAACGGCGCATGCTTCAGCATATCTTCTCCCTTGTCGTTCTTACCCATCTCGAAGATATCAAAATCATCATCTTCCCCATAGGTGCCCCAGTTATTCTGTGGAGACTGCATCGGCGCATACATCTGGTCAAGCCATGCGCATACCAGCGCCGGATTCTCTGCCACCGAAGTAACCACACAACGCCCGCGGTCGAATCCACTGGTGAAAGAGCCGTTCGTAGGCGTCAAATTCCTTGTATCTGCTGTCAGAACCGGAAGAGGAACCCAATCCTTCAGATTGTCAACGTTTCCCACATCCCAGCTAAAGCATACTCCGTAACGCCCGGACTTTCCTTTGGATACATAGGTGGACCATTCCTGCGTAAATGCTTCCGGATCGATCAAATCCTCCTCATATAATTTATTCAGCCACTCAATTCCTGCCTTGTACCCTTCCTGTGTCGCACTGCAGATCACCTTCTGATCATCGGTAACCGCAATATGTCTGTCCTTATCCGCGTCGCCATAGCCTTCGCCGAAACCATTGATCAGAATTGCCGGGTCCTGACCGCCGTCATTTACAATACAGGACATCGGAATAATACTTCCGTCAATTCCGAATTCTTTCTGAATTTCGGATGCATGATCACGAAACTGGATTAGAACTTCTTCAAATTCATCAATATTTTCCGGTATCTCCAGATCCAGGAAATCCAGCCACTTCTTATTAATAAAACTCATATTATCAACTGTCTGAATAGCGGTCTTGCCTGAACCAAGCTGTTCAATCCAGGGCAGCGACCAGATATGCCCATTTACATCCGTACACATAACCCGGTACTCAGGATACTTGTCAAATACTGACTTCAGATTTGGCATATAGGCGTCAATATATTCCTCTAACGGAATGATTGCACCATATTCACCATATCTTAACAGGTTACTGTCTGTAAATCCGGCAGTAAAAATAAAATCCGTCAGCTTATTCGGGTCCGACATATTCAATGAAATCTTGTCCGGCCACTGGTCGGACTGTATCGCCGTCCAATCAATCTCCACATTGGTCTGCTCCTGCAGACGTTTAAAAATCGTCCGGTTGTTTGGCTCTGATTCCGTGCTGGGCGGATAACTAATCATACCCGTCAGTGTTGCCTTCTCCTTCAAAGGGAATTGAAGCTCTGCCTCATCCACCGGGCGGAAGGTTCCGTCATTGATCTTTCTCTTTCCGCCGCAGCCTGCCAGGGAAACTGCCGTACATACCGCAAGAACCGCCGCCGCAATCCGCTTTCCATATCTGAATCCAGACTTATGTCCGGATCTGCTTCCATATCTGTTACCAAATCTATTACTCATTGTCTGCCTCCTTCTTCTTGTTACCGTCTGTAACCATTGCCGTAACCATTCCTGCCTAACCCTTTACGGCGCCTGCCATGATTCCGCTGTCAAAATATTTCTGGAAAAACGGATACATGATCAGAAGCGGTAAACTGGATATAATAATGGTCGCGTATTTCAGGAGCTCGGCCAACTGTGCACGTGCCGCCGTACTCTGCATATCCGCGATCATCCCGGATTCCGGCTGATTCTGAATCAGGATGGAACGTAAGACGAGCTGCAACGGCTGTTTTGCCGAATCATTCAGGTAGATCATAGCGTCAAAATAACTGTTCCACATAGCAACAAACTGCCACAGTACGAGTACGGCGATGACAGGTGTACATACCGGAAGCAGGATCTTGAAGAAAAATGTCAGCTCGCTTGCTCCGTCTACATCCGCCGCCTCACGGAGCTCCTGCGGAATTCCTTTGTAATAGGTCCTTGCGATCGTCATATTCCATACGCTGAAGGCCCCCGGAAGGATTACTGCCCACATGCTGTCAACAAGTCCCAGATTACTTACTACTAAATATGTAGGGATCAGGCCGCCGCCGAAAAACATGGTTATCATGAAAATGACATTAAAGAAACCTTTTCCTCTAAAGTCTGCCCTTGACAGTGGGTAAGCCGCCAGAAGTGTCACTGCCACAGATACAACCGTAAACAATACGGAATAAATAATCGCATTCTTGAATCCGATCCAGATCTGGCCGTTGGTCATGACACGTTCATAAGCAGTCGTCGTCCATTTACTGAAATCAAAAGTAATTCCCTTATTCTGCAATGTTATAGGATCCATGAAGGATGCGACAATGATATAGATCATCGGCACGATGATTGCAATCACGAATAATCCCAGCAGTACATAACCGATTGCCAGCAGTGCCTTATCCTGTCCCGAATATCTTGCAAATCCTTTTTTCTTTTTCATCTTGCTCACGCCTCCTTAGATTCCCTGTCCGTCATTCATCTTCGCCACGATCTTATTCACGACGATCAGAAGGATGACATTAATTACGGTGTTAAACAGACCTACTGCGGTTGAAAAGCTATAATCACCGTCAATCAAACCTTTTCTATACACATAAGTTGCGATGATTTCTGATGCCGGAAGGTTTAAGTCTGTCTGCAGGGCATAAGCTTTCTCAAACCCGATGCTCATGATATTACCTGCCTGGAGGATGAACTGGATCACAACCATGTCTTTGATCGCCGGCCACTCTACTGCCCGGATCTGCTGCAAGATATTCGCACCGTCCATAACTGCGGCTTCACGGAGTTCCTGGCTCGCATTGGAGAGAGATGCCGTGTACATAATAGATGCCCATCCTGCTCCCTGCCAGATACCGCTGATGATATAGATGGAACGGAATGCCTCCGGCATGGTCATGAAATTAATGTCTGTTCCAAGCAACAGGTTCACAGGACCTGTCACAGAAAGAAAGATACGTACGATACCACAGAGTACGATGACGGATACGAAGTTCGGGAGATAAAGTACCAGCTGTATCTTCTTCTTAATCCCGGCGCTCTGGATTCGGTTTAATAAGAGCGCCAATATAATTGGAACCGGGAAACCCCACAGCAGACTGTATACGCTCAGCTTCAATGTATTTACCAGATATCCCATGAAATCCGGGGACGACAAAAATCTTGTAAAATGCTTAAGTCCAACCCACTCACTTCCTGAAACTCCCTTAAAAGGGTTGTAATCCTGGAACGCGATCAGGATACCGCTCATAGGGGCGTACTTAAAAATCAATGTCAGCAGCAATGCCGGCATCATAAAGATAAGATAGAGCTGCCAATGCTGCCTGACATACACCAGTGTATTGTGAAATCCCGTATCTTTGCTTCCTTGTCTTCCATTTGGAACAGTTTTTGAATTAGTTGTCATAACTTCCTCCTTTCTGTCAAATCCCTCCATTTTCTGCACACATCTTCTCTCATGTCTTTTCAAAATCTCCTTTCTTTTTAATTTGTGCATTTGTAAAATGCATATTTTACATCAGCTTGAGATTTGTATAATATATTTATATCACTCATGTTACATTTAGTCAATACTTTTTTGCCATTTGCATACTTTTATTTTTACATTTCTATCTTACTATACACTCTGAACAAAATTTAAGTAGTCTTATTACACAATAAAAGTTACTCAAATTTTTACATTTTTACATTTGACACATATGAATTTGTGCATTATAATATAGACAGGACATAATTATGACGAACTAAATTGAGAGAAAATGTAAACTCATAATTCATAAAACTCTCAAAACTTTTATAAGGAGGAGTATATGGGCACCAGAATTACGATTCAGGATATTGCCGACGAGCTTGGCATTTCCCGCAATACCGTCTCAAAGGCAATCAATAATACCGGCATCCTTGCCGACGCCACCAGAGACAAAGTATTAAAAAAAGCAATGGAGATGGGTTATAAGCAGTTTTCCTATGTAACGGCCGCCAAGTCTGGCAGTTCCGTACTTTCCATCCCTGCACCAAAAGAGAAAACTGAAATCGCAGTATTTCTTACCAATTTTGTAGGAGGATCCCATTTTTCACTTGTTATGCTGGATAAGTTTCAGAAAGAACTAGCCAGCCTGGGATACAGTCTTACCATGCACAGAATACTTGCAGAAGAACAGGAAAACCTGAAACTACCGGCCTCTTTTTCCCGTGAACGGACTGCCGGTATCCTCTGTATCGAGATGTTTCATTATGAATACGATCAGATGCTCTGTAGTTTAGGCCTGCCGATCTTATTTGCAGACGCGCCGGTGACCTGCCTGAGGAATCCATTAGAAGCAGATGTTCTGTCTATGGATAATCAATCCGGAATCTATTCATTTATAAAGGAAATGACCGGAAGGGGAAAGACCAACATCGGATTTATCGGAGAATACATGCACTGTCAATCCTTCTATGAGCGGTATATGGCCTATCGGAACGCCATGTATCTGATGGATCTGCCCTGCCTGGACGAATATTGCATTGTAAAGAATAAGGAAGGCGTCCGCAATCCGACATCGGAGGATTATCATGAGTATCTGGCGGAAAGTTTTCAGAAATTTTCTCATCTGCCGGATGTGTTCATATGTGCCAATGATTTTATCGCACTGGACACCCTGCAGGTATTAAAAAGACTGGGTTACTCTGTCCCCGCCGACGTATACCTGTGTGGATTTGACGACTCTCCCGAATCAAGAATTGTCACACCCGCTCTTACTACCATACACATACACAGCCAGATCATGGGATTCTCTGCGGTAAACATGTTGATGTCACGCATCAATGAACCATCCTTGAATTATCGCACAACGCACACGGAAACCACTCTGATCTATCGGGAATCTACAGAAGATTAATCTTATTCCCAACACACATTGCCAGCAATCTTAGGAGGAAAATTATGAGAAATTTATTTAATCTGGACGGACCGGTTCTGCAATTCACTAACAAGATCGTATACAGCGTCTATCTGAATATCCTGTGGTTCATCTGCTGTATTCCCATCGTAACGGCAGGCGCATCTACTACTGCACTTTTCTACGTCACACTAAAGATATCAAGAAATGAAGAGGGAAATATCACGAAAGCATTTTTCCGCTCCTTCCGGGACAATCTCAGACAATCCACCCTGATATGGCTGATCCTGCTTGCCCTGGGAATGATCCTCGCAACCGACGGCTATATACTGTATCATATGCGGTTTGAAAATGTATTCTGGACACTCTGCACCGCAGTTTTCTGTGTTGCTGCGGCCGCTTACGCCATCGTCCTGATGTATATCTTCCCGCTCCTTGCAAGATTCGACAACACAATCGGCGCAATGTTCAAAAATGCACTGTTTATCGGCGTCCGTTTCCTGTTCTGCACCGTATTGATGGCAGTCATTTACTTTGCGATGCTGCTGGTTGTGATCCGCATCTTCACTCCGGCTGTCATCTTTGGAGAAGGACTCTGCGCGCTGCTCTGCTCTTATCTTCTATCCAATGTACTGCTGCTCTGCCAGGAAAAGACCGAGGATCACGCCAATGCAGCCTCAGAATTACAGTAATTCCAAATGTAAATCCAAATCACAGTATAAAGTTATGGTAAAAGGGGAAAATATGAATTCCAGCAAAAACAGTTTTTCAGGCCGGGATTGCCTGACCACTCTTCACGGGAAGCAAAAGATACAATACATCTGGGACTATTATAAACTGCCGATTGTGATCTGTCTGATCATCTTATATATCATCGGCTATACAGTGCACGGCCATTTTTCCAAAAAGGAGACTTTATTGTATACCGGCCTTGTGAATATATCTGCAGGCGAACGGCTCACTGACAAATTGGACCGCGGTTTTCTGAATTCCCTGGATGCCGATACTTCCAAAACGGATATGAAGCTATACACGGGATTATACCTTACAGATAATCCCGACGATCCCAATCATGAGTACACTTATGCCTCCCGTATAAAAATAATTGCCTCCATTGACGATGAACAACTGGATGTCGTATTCATGAACAAAGAGGTTTTTGACGCATTTTCACAGAACGGATATCTTTATAATATGGAAAAGCTGCTCCAGGATACGAATCCCGAAGCTATGACCGAATTGAAGCCATACCTTGTATCCAATACGGTCATACTTGAGGATAATACCAACGACATGCTGCTTGATCATTCACTGCCTTATCATGCAGTGACAGATGAGTTTCCGATGGGGCTTCTCATATCACAAAAAGGACTTTTGAAAGAAGCAGGTTTTGAGGATGACGTGTATCTCGGCGTGGTCAAAAATTCTCCGCGGACAGATATGGCAATCGAATATATAGAATATCTATATGGAATTACCGCCGGCTAAACCATGTTCATGATCGGGACAGATCCACTCTTTCTTGATACGCCACAGCGATGCCTGCACACTGTGCACCCCTGATGTATCCCCGGCAAGAATCGCCTCATGGTGGCGAAACAGCCTCTTCCAGCTATCCGTGATCTTCTCTTTCCATTCCGGATAGAAGGACGTCAGCATAATCTGATTCGTATTAAGCCCACGTTGCTCAAGCTCCCAGGCAAACGCCTGCTCATCCTCTTCATCCTGTCCGATATAAGAGAGCCTGAGGATTTTGTTCCAGTCGTGCACATCAAAGAATACGGCTTCATTGTCAGGCACACGAAGCTTTAATAAACAGCCTCCCCCTGAGCCGTCAACACTGTACAGATCCCTGAATGCCCAGTAGGGATACTCCGCATTTTCAGGTCTTGGAACGATCTTTTCTGCCTCCCGGACAAACCAGCCGTATGCAGTCAAAAAGATCGGTGCACTCTCCGCGTATTTCCTGCGGACATACTCCGCTCTTGAATAACACACACCGTCTCTTTCAATCACATCCAATACTTTCTGCGCCTGCATCGCGTACAGACAAACCTCCCTGGAACCGCACATCAGTAACCCACTCCTTCCTGATCTCCCATATCGTTCCATAACACAATTCATTCCCAACCATAACGCTGTCATCAAACAGACGCTTCCAGCTGTCAACAATCTCGCGTCTGATCTCCGGATAAAACTGTGTCATAACTGCTTTCACATCATCCGTGCCATAGAGTCTGCAAAGCTCCCTGTGCCGTCTGGCATCTTCTTCATCCTTTGCGATATAAGAATAGTTTAAAATCGTTCCCCATTTTGCAATGTTGATGGATGTAATACGTTCTTCGTCTATCAGTAATTCAAGAATGACGCCGTCATCGCCTGCCATCATCGCCGCGTCCCCGTCAAAAGACACCCAGACGGGATACCGCACATCCTGCGGCCGGTTTGCCGCGTCCGGTCCATTCCTGACAAGCCAGTCATAGACCTCGAAAATAATATCGGCATGCTCCTGCATATCCATAGAAATGTATTCCTTTTTTGCTATATACCGTCCCGTCTCCTCAAGCGCCTTCCACACATTTTTATGCTGCCTTGTAAAAACTTTTATCTTTCCCATCTCTTCATCTCCTTTCACATCATGCAGATCCCTATTCCCTGTTATTTTCACCCCAGACACATAGCTGATCTAAAACAACCATCAAAGATTTTCCTCTGTCACTAAGACTGTATTCAACCTTGGGAGGTATCTGAGGATATTCTTTTCTGATTATAAGCCGGTCTGTTTCCAGCTCTTTTAGATTGTTGCTGAGTGTCTTGTCCGATACATTTTTCAGATACCGCTTTAATTCATTGAATCTTACCACTTCAAATTCCATCAGGCAATAAAGGATCACCATCTTATGCTTGCCGGATATGAGCGATAATGTATAACTGAATCCTGTATCCTCAAAATTAGCCTTGTCAATATAATTCTTTATCATTTTATACTTTCCTTAATGCCAGTACCTTTCTTTAAAAATAGTACTTGTATTTTTTCTGTTACCAACTATAATTATATATAAAGACACGAAGTTTGTCAATTCTATACAAGAAATGAGGTAATAACAATGAGGAAAAAAATCAACATAACAGAAGGTATTTTCCCTATGCCGGTCTTAATGGTGGCAACCTACAATGAAGACGGCAGCGTAAATGTCATGAACGCCGCCTGGGGCACGATGCAGGAGAGAGGCAATGTTGCCCTTAATTTAACAGAGACACATAAAACAGTAAAGAATATCAAAGCAAGAGGGGCTTTCACGGTAAGCATTGCCGATGCGGCCCATGTAGTGGAGGCGGACTACTTTGGCGTCGAATCAGGCAACCGGGTTGCAGATAAGTTCAAGAACAGCGGACTTTCCGCGAGCAAATCAGAAATCGTGGACGCACCGGTCATCAATGAATTTCCGCTCTGCCTGGAGTGTGAATTTATTGAATATCAGAACAACGAATATGGATGCGGCGTAATCGGTAAAGTAGTAAATGTCACGGCAGACGAGAAAGTTATGGTCGGTGACAAGGTTGACATATCCCTGATAAATGCTATCGCATTTGACCCCTATACGCACGGTTATTACAAAGTGGGGGAAAGAGTGGGCGACGCTTTCAAGACCGGCCTGCAGTTAAAAAAGTAAATATTAGAAAAACAGTCAAGGTCACTCTCTTCAGAGACCTTGACTGATTTTCTCTTCTGATACTTTTTCCTCTATCCCATCGCAAACATCTTCATCGCTTCCTTCACATTCTCCTTCATGGCATTCCTTGCCGCCATAGATACGGAAGAGAAAAAGAAAGGCTCTCTCTCATTCAGAGACTTCAGGTATTCTGCCGCCGCATTTCCTCCGGACTTATCCATATAAGTAAAGTAATTAATCTTCCTTACGCCTGCCCGGATCGCCCTGTGATAATCCTCCCGGCTCACTCCGGAACCGCCATGCATGACAACAGGGATATTCTTCGTAAGTTCACGTACATTTTTCACCACATCAAAATCCAGCTTCGGCTCAGTCAGATAGATCCCGTGGGTCGTCCCAAAGGAGCAGGCCAGCGCGTCGATCCCGGCTGCCTCCACAAATTGCCCGGCCTGCCGCGGGTCGGTATAGATCTTAGTCTCATCAACTTCCCCGCAGGAATCGCCTGTGCCGGACTCCCGCTTTCCCATACTGCCAAGCTCTGCTTCTACCGATGCCCCCATTTTCGCTGCCATGGCAACCGTTTCTTTGGTATTCTCGAGATTCTCTTCATAAGAAAGCATCGAGCCGTCATACATGATTCCGGTAAATCCGATCTCCAGGGCCTGCTTAAGATAATCCAGTGTCTCTCCATGGTCCAGATGAACGCAGACCGGGACAGCCGCCTTTCTTGCCGCCTCCACCATGATCGGCCCGATCATTCCCAACGGAATCCATGGTTCATGACATTGTGCGAATTGAATAATCACCGGAAGCTTCAATTCTTCCGCCGCTTCGATTACTGCCTGAAGGCTCTCAAGATTCGGCGTGTTAAAAGAACCGACCGCAATCTTCTTTTCTTCCGCAATCTCCATAATATTCTTTAATGTTATAATCATCCTTTCACCTCCCTGGTATTCATGGGCCTACATTGCCTCAATCATCCTCACACGAACCCTGTATGTCTTTTTCTCACCGGGTTCCAGGAATTTCAGCATCCCGTTTTCCCGCATTACATCTCTTCCGTCCGGGTAACAATTGCCGCATTCCAACCCCAGTACATAGTCCCGGACACCCATCATCTTCCATTCTACAAACCCGTCCAACTCCTTCGGATCAAACAGAATCTCCAGGCCCTGCCTCAGTTTCGGCTGGTAGATGGATGCCTTTCCTTCTCCCTCAAATTGATGATAATAACATCTCTCCACATACCCTGCTTCTGGCTTTATCATATGCATCCAATTCTCTATATCATCCGCCGCATGACCGTCACGCGGCGTCACCCTGATGGAAGGAATCTCCACCCGACTGTCCTCATCCAGAAGCGGATATCCCATATTCATATGATACAGAATCTCAAAGGGCTGCTTTGTATCACCCGTATTCTCTATCGTATCCTGTATGACAAATTCATTTTCCTTAAGGCTGATCCGCAATTCCCGGTTCAGGCGAAGCTTTGGCCCAAAGAGAACCTCGTCTTTCACCGCCGCACGCACCGTAAGTTCTCCATCCTCTTCAAACCAATACACCTGTTCCGCCGGAATATTGGCAATGGATCCGTGGAGAGGCAGTACTTCCCCCTCATCCACACAGGGCGAGCCTACTGCCCGCAGCCCACAGGTGGTGAGAAATCCTGCCGTAAAGGATGAAAGCCACCCGGAACCCGCAGATTCATAGTAGGCCGGCGCCACATATCCGCAGGGTGACAGATACGACATATTTATGCCACGGAAGCGAAGCCTTGAGATATCTGCCGCCCGATCCGGGGATACGGTCAGTTCCAGTCCCTTTCCGTTACTGATTTCCAGCAGGCGCAGGCCGTCACCCTTCCCGCCCACAAGCCGGTGCTCTTCTATCCCATAACACTGGGAGTCATGTCCGATATATGGATTCATTTTGTACCTCTCTTTCTTATTCTGCTCACTTCCACACAGTTCTGCAAAGTATTATCTCATCCGGCCGCCTTACACAAGCGGCCGCACTGCTTGATACAGTCTCCGGTATCTTTGATACACTTCCTGATACTTCTCATACATCTCCTGCCGCGGATGATATACCCGCTGCTTCTCTACCATATGCGCTGCTGCATCCTCCAGGCTGTCAAAACATCCCACCGCAATTCCGGTCAGCATGGCGCTCCCCACCGTCCCGGCATCTGCGGTTTTCAAGGCAGTGACTGGCACATTGAGCATATCCGCTTTCATCTGCATCCAAAACTCTGATTTTGCCCCGCCGCCGGTGGCATGGAGCATCTTGAAATGAATTCCTGACCCCTTCAGGCATTCCATATTCCAGAGCATCTCATAGACCACGCCTTCCATGCACGCGCAGTAAATATCAGCCACAGTCGTCTCCATCCGAAGCCCTATGACTGCTCCCTTTGACCCGGTATCCATATAAGGCGTCGCCGCACCTGCAAAGTGCGGAAGCACCAGAATTCCCGTAGGTGCGTTGGGTTTGGCGCCTGCTGCCCGGAACTGATTCTCCAGATAGGTATTGACCGAAATCCCCTGTTCCTTCGCAAATTCCCGTTCCTTTTTCGCCAGAGTGTCCGTACACCACTGAATCAGCGCACCTCCGGTATAGGAAAATGCGTAGCAGACATATTTCCCCGGAACCACATAGGGTACCACCGAATAATAGCCTTCATACATAACCCAGGAATCCGGCAATCCGGCAAATACTGGGGTCAGGCATTCCACTGTTCCTGCCCCGTCCACCGCAGTGTCAGAGTCAAATACCCCGGCACCCACTGCAGCTGCCACCTGGTCATGGCTGACGGATATAATCTGTACCTGCTCCTTAAGCCCCGTCTTCTGTGCAATCTCTCTGCGCAGACTGCCCGCGGCAGTCCCGGCCGGCACAGGCGCTGACATAAGCTCCATGTCAATGCCCGCTTCCTCAAAGATCTCTCCGCTCCACTTAAGAGCCGTGATATCGAACGCCATCGTTCGGGCCGCCAGAGAGTAATCGATCTGCACCTTTCCCGTCAGACGGAACACCACGTAGTCCTCCATCAGAAAAATGTGTGCTGCCTGCCGGTATATTTCCGGTCTGTTCTTTTTCATCCACATGATCTTGGGAATGCTGTACATCTCATGCGGGCGAAGCCCCGTGACCGACGCAATCCGCATGCCGCCGAGTTTTTCTTCCAGTTCCAGGCATTCTTCCCTTCCTCTGGGGTCTGTATATAACATGGCCAGATGAAGCGGCGTCCCTTCTTCATCGGCCATTACAAAGGTCTCTCCAAAGCTGGTCACGCCGATTCCTGCGATATCCGGGTATTTTTCTCCCATCTCTTTCATGACTGCGAGAACATTTTCCATAATCGCCTCTGCATCCACCTCATGCCCAAGGCTGCTTCGCTTCACCGGATAATCCCGGTATGCATGGTCCCGGTAAGCGCCCGCCTGGTCAAATACAGTCAGCTTGCACCCCGTCGTCCCTATATCCAATCCTGCTATTTTCATCTCTGTCTCCATCTTGCCATCTAATATATTATTGCATTGATTCAGTCCTTAGTCAATCTCCACCCACTCATAATGCAGGTATGTGGTAAACGCCTCTTTCAAAATTTCCTTCATATGCCCCACTCCCACAGAGGTATGGTGCTTGAACCCGCCCCTTGCAAGCCGAATTAATTTATTCTGCAAATCCGGTATCTCACAGACTCCGCCGCACCCGAAAAAACCATCCTCAATCGGATCTTCCGTAAACCTTGCCTCGCTTGCATACACGATGATCTTCCCATCCTTCGTCTGGCAGTTGGAAATAGTGGTCGGGAATGCTTTGATCCGCCCTTCGTTGCACCCCCATCCGGAACCGGGATCGCCCTTGGCAAACATCTTGTGCTCCGTCACAGTCCCCTTCCCGGTCATCAGCCCCTGCGCCACAGGCCCGCAGTGGAACAGGATCACTTTATTTTCATCATCCCCGTAATTGTTGTTCCAGTCCAGAACGGCTGCGGGCTGACCGCTGGCCAGATGCATGGCGCGCATGGTTTGAATTTGTCCGCAAATGTACTAGAGCGTGCTTTATATGGCTATACAAAAGGCCGCCCTCACAGGCGGTCTTTGATCTCTGCCAAGATATGATACTGCCTACTCATAAAATCAGCAGTACAGAGGGTATGACACGGTATTCGTCGCAGACAGCTGCCTGTATGTCATAATAATTACGATTGCCGATATAACAGCGGTCAGGACATCGGACACCGGCATGGAATACAGAACGCCGTCGAGCCCGAAGAACACCGGCAGCAGCAATGCAAAGCCTACGCCGAATATGATCTCACGCACCATGGAGAGCATGGTGGAGGCAGCGGCCTTTCCCATTGCCTGCATGAAGATGAAGGAGGCCTTGTTGACGCAGGCAAAAATGATCATGCACAGATAAATCCGGAAGGACTTTACCGCAAACTCAGTATAGTAAGTGCTTTCATTTGCGGCGCCGAAGATACCGATGAGCCGTAACGGCAGAAATTCGACGATCATAAACGAAACTGCTCCGACACAGGCTTCAGCAATTAAAAGCTTCGTAAAGAGCTTCTTCACCCGGTCATTAAGTCCGGCACCCATGTTGAACCCGACTATCGGAATACATCCCGCCGCCATACCGACAACGATAGAAATCACGATCTGAAAGAACTTCATCACGATTCCGACAACAGCCATCGGAATCTGTGCATACTGCTCCTGTCCGAAGATCTCATCCATCGCGCCGTATTTGCGGATCATATTGTTGATCGCCGCCATCGCTGCCACAAGGGAGATCTGTGATAAAAAGCTGCAGATTCCAAGCACAAGAGTGTGCCTGACAATCCCGGCATTCAGCCTGAAGTTCTCTCTGGCAAGCCGAATCACTTTCGTATGGAAGAGATACCACACGGAAAGCACCGCCGTCACGATCTGTCCTATGACGGTCGCAATCGCAGCGCCTGCCATTCCCCATTTAAGCCCGAATATAAAAACCGGGTCGAGTATGATATTGGCAACAGCCCCGGCAAGTGTGGAAACCATGGCAAATTTGGGGCTTCCGTCTGCCCGGATAACAGGATTCATTGCCTGGCCGAACATATAAAAAGGAATCCCCAGCGAAATCCAGAAAAAATATTCTCTGGAGTGAGAAAAGGTCTCTTCGTTCACAGTGCCGCCGAACATAGCAATAATCTGATTGCTGAAAATAAGATAAACTGCGCAAAGTATAAGGCTTGACAGGATAGTCAGCAAAACAGCATTTCCCATACTTTGACTTGCATCCTCCGCCTTCTTCTTGCCTAAGCTTAAGCTTACGAAGGCACAGCAGCCATCACCGATCATGACTGCAATCGCAAGAGCTATGACTGTCAATGGAAATATAACCGTATTGGCGGCATTCCCGTAGGAGCCAAGATAGCTGGCATTTGCAATAAATATCTGGTCAACGATATTGTATAATGCGCCCACAAGCAGTGAGATAATACAGGGAATGGCATATTTGCCCATAAGTCTGCCTACCTCCTCGGTGGCAAGATAAGATTGATTTGTTTCATTCATTGTAAATTACCTCCATTTCGAATATAAATGCAAAAAAATAACGCGTAAGTCCATAATCTGGACTTACGCGTCTTGCTGCTCGACTTTTTTATTCTATCAAAAATAGATTATAAAATCAAATGGGTATTTTTCACAAATTGATAATATTTTCTGCTTCCTGGCTCTAAAACCCTGCCTATGCACTTCTATCAGCTTTCAGTTGCTTGACTTCTTCAAGAGAAAGTCCAGAAATATTAACGATTTCCTCTAAAGCATATTTACCAGCTGACAACATACGAAGTGCGACCTCTTTCATTCCTTCTTTTAATGTCTGATTCCTCATATCTTCCATAGCCCGGCACATTATCTCGATTCCCTCCCGATTTTACAAGCCGGGAGCCAACAGTACCTTAGATTGTGACCAAGGCGATACCTCCTTAATACCGCCATTGCTATTTACAAAAACTTACACGGTAAAAAAGTCTTGCTTGTGACGCCGCGTAATGATTTATAATATATGTCCGGAGGTAATAATCATGGCAAAATACAGAGCAATTCCAGATGGATATATGACAGTTGGAGAAGCCGCGAAGAAAATAGGAATCACTGTCCGAACCTTGCAATATTACGACAAAGAGGGGTTATTCTCTCCGCCGGCAAAAAGTGCGGGCGGGCGCCGGCTTTATACGGATAAAGATTTAGTTACGCTTCATCAGATTGTGTCTCTGAAATCATTAGGATTTTCTTTGGATGATATAAAGCGGCGCTTAATTCCTTTAGAAACACCGATGGATGTTGCAAACGCTCTCACCGATCAGGCTGATAACATACGGGAGAAAATAGAGCAGCTGACAGCTTCTTTGGCAGCGATAGAGCAGTTAAAAGCTGAAGTTTTGCAAATGCAGACAGTCAACTTTAAGAAGTATGCAGATATTATTGTCAATCTGCAGATGAAAAACAGCTATTACTATCTTATTAAGCGTTTCGACGATGATACCCTTGACCATATCCGTAATCGGTTTGATAAGGAAAGCGGCTTAAATTTCATGGACAGATTTAATCGTTTGAGTGATGAGATCGTACGGCTTCAAAAAGAAAACATCCCCTTCGAAAGTGAAAAATGTCAACAGGTTATAAAGGACTATTGGGGATTGATTATGGAATTTATGAACGGCGATATGAATATGCTGCCGAAATTGATGGAAATAGGCAATATTGATACTGCTTCAAATGCCTGGGAAGAAAGGCAAAAAATGGTAAACGGCTATTTAGAGCCGGCTTTACAAATATACTTTTCAAAACTCGGAATAAATCCGTTCGAGGAGGTGAAACGATGAACCATGCAATACAAGTCAGCGGGTTAAGGAAAAGCTACGGCAGCCATACCGTCCTTAAGGGACTTGACCTTCAAATCGAAAAAGGAGAAATTTTTTCTCTGCTTGGTGTAAACGGAGCAGGAAAAACAACGTCTCTCGAATGTATCGAGGGCTTGAGGAAATATGACAGCGGTACAATCATCGTAAATGGAAAAGCAGGGATTCAGCTGCAGTCATCATCTTTACCCGCCCATATCAAACCAATGGAGGCTATAAAGCTATTCGCGAAATGGAACAGGGCAAAAATTGACTGCTCTATGCTGAATGCTCTTGGTATCAAAGAAATGGGAAAGAAGCAGTATGCCCAGCTGTCTACAGGACAAAAACGACGGCTGCATCTCGCCCTTGCACTCATCAGTAATCCGGATATTATTTTTCTTGATGAGCCGACGGCAGGACTTGATGTCGAGGGCAGGCTCTCGCTTCATGAGCAGATCCGAAAGCTCAAATCACAAGGAAAAACCATTGTTTTAGCAAGCCATGATATGGCGGAAGTAGAGACCTTATGCGACCGTATTGCTATTTTAAACCATGGAAATATTGTCTTTTGCGGCACGGCTTCGGAACTGACAGACAAGGTTGGGAAAAAGTATTTTATCCATATAAAAACGCAGACGGGGGACAGTACTTTTGAAACAGACAATATTGAAGATACTTTGATTTCCCTGCTTGGCGAGTTGAAGCAAAAAGGACTTCATGTACTGGATATTAAAGTTGACCGCGGCACACTGGAACAGCATTTTATGGAAATGACAAGGAGGGACGCCAAATGAGCGGGTTTTTATATGGTGTTATTTTACAATGGAAATTGGACATACGAAGCAAAGCTTTGTTAGTTACCTGCTATATCATTCCGCTTATTTTCTTTCTTCTTATGGGCGGCATTTTCACTTCTGTTATGCCCGATATGGAGAATACGCTCATCCAGTCTATGATTGTGATGAGTGTTTCAATGGGCGCGTTTATCGGATTACCGCCATCGCTGATCGAAACCTACGGAAGTGACATAAACAAAATTTATAAAGCAAACGGTGTACCTATCTATTTAGGTATTGTTACGATGTTCCTTTCCGCATTTATTCATTTGATGATTGCCTGCACTGTGATCGTGCTGCTGGCTCCCGTATTATTTGAAGCAGTTCTGCCGGCACGGCTTCCGGTTTTCTTTTTGGCGCTTGCTATATACATTATTGTGTCGCTAAGCATTGGGAGCGTTTTAGGATTAATTATAAAAAACCAAGCCAAGCTGACCATGATAGCGCAGTTAGTGTTTCTGCCTTCAATTATGCTTTCGGGGATTATGTTTCCCACTGATCTGTTACCCGATTTTCTTGAAATGACAGGACGTATTTTCCCCGCTTCCTGGGGATATCGGTTGATGTTGGATCATGGTTTTTGCCTTGAAAATCTATGGTATTTAATCTTTGTCTTTTTTGCAGCGGTAATTGTATGTGGAATAGTTTTGAAAAAACAAAAATCGGAATAGCTAAACGCAAAGTTGACAGGATGATACGCAAAATTGGTGGTATTTAAATAGCATCTATTCTATTATCTATAACGAAAAATATGAAAGAGAGGCTGATAAAGATGACTTTTGGAGAGAAATTAAAGGCTCTTCGTAAAGAGAAAGGATATTCTCAGGAGAAGTTTGCTGGATTGCTTGCCGTGCCGCTTTTGCCTGAATGCTTGGATAAAGCTCTTCTCCGTTGTCTACGCCAATTTCACAACCATTGTCACGAAGAAGCACCCGTTACGGATATCCGCAAACACCTCTCCGCCCATAAGTGACATCAGCCGTTTGCAGATAAAAAGTCCAAGCCCGTTGCCCTGCACCTTATCCGCATTGTTTCCGCGATGAAAGCTCTCGAATATCTGCGGCAGCTCTTTCGCTTCAAGCGTGCAGCCTGTATTTGATACTGTGATAAGCTCACAGCCGTCCATTTTATCACAGCTGATCTCAATTCGCCTGCCGTCCCCGTATTTGATTGCGTTTTCGATCAGATTCTGAAAACATTCCGCAAGGCGGTCCGGATCGCAGGAAAGAATGCAGTCATCATATTTGCGAATTAAAAGCTCTGTTCCCGACATGGAAAGCTGGGGAGCATATCTCGCGTCTATTTTTGTGATGGCAGCACTGAGAAACTCCTCGCCGGGTGTGACCTCAAAGCTCATAAAGTCCTCGCTTACCGCCTTTGAGAGCTCGCTGACAAAGTGCTCTATCTCATCCGCGCGGGTATTGATGCTCTCGGCTGCGGCACGCTGTTTTTCCTCGTTCTTGTATAATCCCTTTGCAAGCGCCTTTGCATTCAGCTTGATAGCCGACAAAGGTGTCTTTATGTCATGGGAAAGGGAGAGCAGCAGGAGTTTTTTATCCTTCTGCATCGCAATCTCTTTTTTGCGGCTGTTTTCGATGCTCTCACGCAAGAGGTTGACTCCCCATGTGAATTCGCCGAAAAAACGGCTTTTTTCTTCGGATATCGGCACGGCAAGATTGCCTTTTGCAAGCTCCTTGGGAACATCACTCAGCCTGTCGAAAGGAGCAATGATATGTCTGCGGATATAATACAAAAGACCTGTCACCAACAGGAACAGCGCACCCAATACGCAGTTTACCGCAGCAATGCCATATTGTCCGTTCCCGACGGTATATTCAACACGATAAAGCGTTTCGCCCACTTCTATGATAAGATAATGCTCATCACAACGGTAGATGTCATCGCCCGTAAACACGCCCGTAATATGAGGGTATTTTTTAAGATCATAACTCCCCGTTCCCGCTATCTCACCCGCAAGCCGGCTGGCTTCCACACGATAAATACCTTCACTGTTATCTTTCGATCCCGCGAGAAATATGTTCAATACCGCCGTAAATAAAAGAAATACGGCCATCACTGCGATACACAGTTTTTTGTAAGCTTTCATACAAACTTATACCCCACGCCCCAGACAGTAAGCAAACGCTTTGCATTCTTAGGATCATCACCAAGTTTCCGGCGAATACGGTTGATATGAACATGAAGCGTTTGCATCTCCGAATCACTGTCGCTGCCCCAGACAGTGCCGAACAGATACTCTTTTTTTAGAACTTTGCCTTGATTTTCAATCAGAAGCGCCAACAAATCAAACTCTTTTGAGGGCAGTTCCACGGGCTTTCCGTCAATAACCGCCGTTTTATCCGCAAGGTTGAGTGTCACACCATCCGCCGATAATATATCATGCTGATAACGCCGTTTGAATATACCCTTAATCTTAGCGATAAGAACATCTATATCATAGGGCTTTTCAATATAATCATCAGCACCGAGGTCATAGCCATTCAGCTTATCTTCCCTGCCCGTCCTTGAACTCACGATCAATATGGGAGTATCCGTGTTTTCCCGGAGTTTTGAACATATCGCAAAGCCGTTCATATCGGGAAGATTGATGTCAAGCACCACAAGCCTTGCGCCATATCGTTCAAAAAGATGTACGGCACGTTCTCCGCTGTTCACGCTTGATACGACATATCCTTCCTCACGCAGGAAGTCGGTCAGCAAGTCCGCCAGTTCCTTATCGTCCTCCACAATCAGAATATCGGTCATAAAACCACCACCTTCAAATATTGTTTCAAGTATCACCAGCCCTGTTCCATAAGCCAGTTATTCAGTTCTCTTTCTCGGTCGCGAAGTTCCTTGCCGCTGCCGCCAAAATGTCCCATTTCCTTTTCACCCACGATACCGCCGTCCATGATATACAGCACCCTGCTGCACTTGGCGGCTACCTTTGGATCATGGGTAACGCACATAACTGTAGTACCGTCACGGTTGAGGGATAACAGCTCGTTCATTACCTCATCGGAGCTTGAACGGTTGAGAGCCCCTGTCGGCTCATCGGCAAAGATCATCTTGGGATCGTTTATCATACTGCGGCAAATACAAGCCCTTTGAAGCTGTCCGCCAGACACCTCGTTGATGTCGTTGCCGCCCACGTCATCGATGCCGAGCCTGCGCATAAGCGCTCTGCCGCGCTCATCGGTCTGCCTGCGGCTCTCCTTATTCTTTTTTGATTGTGCCGCAGGGAGGATTATGTTGTCCAGAACGGTGAGGTTTTTCAGCATATACATCTGCTGGAAGATAAACCCCATTTCATCAAGACGCAGATCGGCAAGCTCTCTTTCTCCCATTGCGGTGATATTTTTCCCGCAGAACAAGACTTCCCCCGATGTGATGCCGTCCATACCGGACACAGCGTAAAGCAGGGTGGATTTGCCCGAACCGGAAGGTCCCATAACTGCTGTCATTTCGCCCTCGGAAACGGCGAAATTTACGTTTTTCAGAACATTGTTCTGACGTTTGTTCACTATGTAGGTTTTGCAGAGGTTCCTTACTTCTAAAATATTCATAATAAACTCCTTTCTTACTCGATACTTGCCGTATCGGAGGATTTGATTTTTTTGGTGTAAAGTGATGTCAAAAATGCGCTGACAACTGTGGCGGCAAGTACGATAATGGGAAATACCGCGTATATCTCCACGGGGTTTTGCACATATTCCACGCCCATTTCAAGACCCATTGATCCAAAAATAGGGTCGAAGCAAAGCTTTGTAAGGGGTAACCCCAAAAGCTCCGCAATAAGGACAGCCGCCGCTGCCACAATAAAAAATCTTAACGTGTACTGTCCGTATATCTTGGTGTTCCTTATACCTATGGCTTTCATAAGGGCGATCTCCGCCTGCTCCTTCGCGATAAAGGAACGCGCCATAAGCAGGGTGATAAGCGCGGCTAAAATTATCGTAAGGACGGCGGACATTTTTTTCACCGCATCTATGGCATCGCCGACTCCGGTGGTATCATTCACAGTTTCGCCTGCTGTTTTAACGCTTGAAAATTGGGGGTAAAGCTCCTTGATCTTTTCCATTCTGCGTAATACTTCCTCATCGCCGGGGTCGTCGGTAAATTTTATCTGTGTACCTGGGGATCCGCTTGCTGCGATATAGTTTATATCGCAGTCGGTATAAGCCCTTACGGAAATACCCTGATTAACCATTGACTGATACAGAGCGGTTATGATGAACTCCGCCGTTTCGCCCGTTGGGTAGGACACAATAACGGTATCACCTATATCTGCATCCAGCTTTTTTGCCAAAAGAGTCGTCACTGCAATTTCACCACTGTTTTGGGGAGGAGTACCCTCTAAATATTCATACATATCCATTGTTGTTCCTGTACCCTGAAGTATAGCTGTCTTGCTTTCATATTCGCCGTGTCTTATCATCGAATAAATATAATATTCCATCATACATTCCGCAGACATACCGTTTTCTGCAAGGATCTGCTCCATATCCTCAAGATATTTTTTGACCTTTTCATGTCCGTCCTCGGTCATGAATTTCATAGCCTCGTCGCCGATGTCCGTAACGATGTGACAGTCTGCCATACCGAAATATTTCACCAGCTTACTGCTCTTAAGAGACGCCGTGGCATTGGAAAGTATGATCAGCAGCGACATACACAGAAAAAACGTAAAGATGATGACAGCATAGCGTTTGGGACTGCTTACAATATCGTTCGCAGCAAGGAAAGCCGTTGTACCGAGCTTTGATTTTCCGAGTCTCATAATGCTCTTTTTGCGAAAGCGTTCCCCTGTCTGCCCGTTTCTTACAGCGTCGACAGGGGACATTTTGCTCACCCTGCCCGTACATCCGAGACAGAACAGGAGAATTACAGCCGCTGTCAGAACCGCGCAGATAACGTTAATAAAACCGTTATTGCCGCTGCCTATTATAATAGACTCCGAGGAATAATTTATAAGCATTTTCCCGAACGGGTAGCTGAGTATCAAGCCAATGCCTGTGCCGACAACGGAAATAGCGAAGTATTTTGTAAGGTACAATCCCCTAATTTTTATGTTCCGTATGCCTATTGCTTTCATAACGCCTATCTCGCGGAATTCCTCGGAGAGGGTAAAGGCTATGGTGAACCGCAGCACCGTAAAGGATATGATTATAAGAATAATGCTCACCGCAAGGATAAGACCCATGATTATCATATCAAAAATATAGGCGTGATTCAGTATCTCCATGTCGAACGCAACGGTGAAGCTGTCGGATATATCCGCTATCTGGGACAGAGTCTTGTCAAGGTCGGCGGTGTGTATGTATAAGAATTTTCCGCCGTACATATTTTTTATCGTCTTGTCGGACATATATTCGTCAAAGTCCCCGGCGTTAATGATAAACCTTTTAATGCCCGCCAATTCCGAACCGCAGACAGCATCCCTGAAGCCGCCCGCAAAGGTAAATTCACGGCTTACGCCCTCTATTTCGACAGTAATTTTGTCGCCTGCCTTAAGCCCCATGTTTTTCTCTGTGAAACGGGTAGCGTAAATTTTCCCTTTCGGTATGCTTTTAAGAATACTTTCGTCGTCCAGAAAATAATTTATCCCCATATCTCTGTCGCTCTGTAATACTAATTTCTGACTGAGGTTGGAAGCGTTAAGCGGTTCGCCGACCCGCGTAATATTGGACTGGGACATTGAGACGAACTCCTCAATACGAAACTCGTCTATTGCGGAGGCGTTTTCAAGCGTTCCGCAAATATCCTTGTGGTCAGATTTGTTTTCGCTCATCGCGAAGTAATCGGGCACGTCCGCCATTTCAAAATATCTGTCCAGTGCAGTCGTCACGCTGATGATGTTACTCACGCCGGAGGACATGAACATCGACGCAAGTATAATAAATACCAGCAGTATTACGTTCATTGCCCTTTTGCGTTTGAGGTCTTTTTTCAGTATTCTCCAGAACATAGTGTACTCCTCTTTTCTTGAATTTGATTTTCTATATTCTGAGTTATAACATATAAATTCTTAACAAGTCTTTAACTTTTCCTTCCGTTTTCTTTTATCTGCCGGCTTTTGACGCGTCTTTTGGTATCAGCCACATATATCTAGTTTTGATACGCCTGGTATGCGGTTCTCGCTGCAAAGTATATAACACGCTTAAAAGCTATTGTCAAGCAGGGAACTTGATTTGGCAATGCTGAAATATATTTTAAATTCACTCTTGATTTTAATATTATTTATGCTATACTTAATTTTATTAAATTTAATGTGAAAGGAGAATTGAATTGGAGATTGATAAAATACCACCTTGGATATTAGCCCTAGAACAAGAGGACGCTGCATTTCTCAAAAATTTTGTACTAAAATCAGGTTCTTTGAAAGAAATAGCCAGATTGTATGAGGTTTCATATCCCACTGTCCGACTACGGTTAGATAAGCTCATTCAAAAAATTGAATTAAACGACCAAAAAGAAGACGAGCCGTTTTCTACTTTTATCAAAGGTTTGGCCGTTGACTCTCGAATTGATTTAGAAACTGCAAAAATCATTATTGAAAAATATAAACAGGAAAAGGAGAAATGAAAAATGATTGACTTGATTATTGGTTTCGTTGTTGCAGGTGTACTTATGATTCTGGAATATATTCTCTGCACAAGACTAAAAAATCCACTTTGGGGAGGTATTATCCCTATGCTTATTCTGATCGGAACAATACTTATTTTTACAAGCAGCAAAGTTCCATTTACAACAAAAAACTTGTTTCCCTTCGTAGTAGTAAATACATTATTTTTTGGAGATTGGGGAACGGGCAGGGATCAATATAAAAAATTACAGCAAGCAGAAATGAGAAAGATGAAGGCAAAAGATATGTAGCAGTATAGGAAGTCAGCGGAGGGAACAGTTGGTTCATCCGTTGATGCTTCCTTACTCTTTAAGATCGGCACCGGAAATTCAATGATCCCCAGATGTCCATTACCCGTCCTGTCGTATACATCCACACCCACAACTTCCGGCATCTGCTTTCCAAGCGTAATACCCATGATAGCCGCCGTGTTTGCAATAATACCAAGCGGCAGGTTCTCGTCAATCACCATGACACATTTCTCATTCTGCAAATCCATTTTCAATCCTCCTCGTTCTTTCTGATAACAGCGGTAAAGACAGGCTCATTCACGATTGCCACTCCCCTTCCCGTTATATTCAGAAAGGAAAAGTCCCGCAACTGCCAGAACTGCCCCCGTGATGGAAACCCATGTTGCCGGCTCCTTCAGTATTAACACAGATGTCACCACCGTAATAACGGGAACCATGTAAATATAAACGCTGGTCTTAACCGCCCCAAGTGCCTTTACCGCAAGATTCCATGTGACGAAACAGAGCGCAGATGCCCCCAGCCCAAGATACAGAATATTAAGCAGGTGCGTCATATCGGCAAACCGTTCCAGCCCCATTTCAAAATCAAAAAGAAACAATGCCGGAACCATGAACAGGATGCCGTAAAAGAACGTCCGGCGTGTGGTAAGGATGACCGGATACCCAAAGCTGCTGATCTTCCTCGTTAATATGGAATAGCACGCCCACACAAAAGCCGCAAGGACTGCCAGCACATCCCCCGCCGGGTTCAGTTCCATCCTGGAGCCATTAAAGCTGATCAGCGCGACACCTGCCATCGCCACTACAAAGCCAATGAAGAACTTTATCCGCAGTTTTTCTTCCGATTTCAGGAATAAGCGTGACAGTATTGCCGTAAAAAATGGTGCAACCGAGATGATAACTCCCACATTGGAAGCCATTGTATATGTAAGGGCGATATTCTCCAGCAGATAATACAGGCATATTCCGCATAAACCCGCCAACACAAATGTTATTTCCTGTTTACGGTTCACTCCTTTCATACGGTGCGGGCAGACTAAAAGTAATGCCAGAAATCCCATAACAAAGCGGAAGAACAGAATTTCTACGGGCTTGAAATCCGTAAGCAGGACTTTGGTCGATATGAATGTCGTTCCCCATATGATGATTGTAAACAGCGCCGCCAGATGTCCTGCTGATTTTCTATTTCCCATACTGCCCACCATCCCCGCCTTTTCCCGAGAATATTTCACGGTAAGTTTCCGGTGCAATCCCTTCAAAGCAGTATGCGCCACTGTCCTTGTTTCTTTCTTCATGTGGATTACCTCCTCGTCAAAAGCCATTTTACCTCTTATTTTTTCCTCCGTCTTGTAAAATATCTTCATTTTTCGTTATGTAATTGTCTTGATGATGACTCAACGGCATATTGACTGACTCGACAGGCTTTACAATCTTGCCGATAGATGGGCGTTTTCCAGTGTATTGTCCCTATATTTCATCCAAATAAACAGTTCCCCAATCGCACATTGCATCTAAAATCGGGGCAAGAGTATTACCAAGGTCAGTTAAAGAATATTCTGTTTTAGGCGGGACAACAGGATAAACCTTTCTGTTGATCAATCCATCTTTTTCAAGTTCCCTTAACTGTTGTGCCAGCATTTTGTCGGTAGCTTTAGGAACTAATTTGTGCAGTTCATTATAACGCAAAGTTTTTCCCATAAGATGCCACAGTATAACTGATTTATATTTCCCGCCTATCAAATCAATCGTAGCTTCCACAGGACAGCTGTAACCACTTTTACAATTTACGCTCATGGAATCCTCCTAACTTATTTTTCAGACAACATATAACTTACTTTTTAGGTAGTATATACCTAAAAAGTCCGTTCTTGACCTTAGAATTGTTTACGATATAATTATAGTACAAGGATCCTTGAAATTCAAATTTAACAACAGGAGGAATACATATGAACTTTTTAGAAACTGCAAAATCTCGCTACTCTGTCCGCAATTATGTGGACAAAAAAGTAGAACCAGAAAAGTTGCAAAAGATCTTGTCCGCCGCGCATGCTGCACCTACGGCAGCAAATCTGCAGCCCGTCCGGCTTATTGTCGTACAGGAGGAGGAAGGCTTAAACAAGATAGGAAAAGCGGCAAATCTCTATGGTGCGCCTCTGGCAGTCATCATCTGCTCGGACCATTCCAAAGCCTGGACCCGCCCGTTCGACAACAAAAAGACTGTCGATATAGATGCGTCGATTCTTACAGACCATATGATGATGGAAGCAACTGAGCTGGGGTTAGGGTCTGTTTGGATATGCTATTTTAAACCCGATGTGATCAGGCAGGAATTCCAGCTTCCAGAGACTCTTGAACCAATCAACATTTTAGCGATCGGTTATGCGGATGGTACCCCCGCCGATCCGGAAAGACATGTCACACAGCGTATCCCTTTGGATGAGTTGGTCTATTATGAAAAGCTGTAAACAATTGATCCAGACGGGCAATATATGATGACAGAGCCGGTAAATTGTAGAATTAGTCCACAATTTACCGGCTCAATAACATTACTGCACAGACTTCATATACGATTCAATCTTGCAACTATGTTTCTTTGTCTTCTCATCATAATTAATCCCGACAAGAAGTAAATTGCCAGTATACTCTTCCAAGGCCTTTGGGTAACATTTTTCCTTAATCTGCTCAATAGCACTTTTTGCTGTCCGATTCCATTTTAGCTCAATTAAAAGAGCTGGTTTATCAGAAAACTGTTTCCGCGGAATATAGACAATATCTGACCTTCCCTTTCCAGTCGGCAGTTCCTTAATCACCGTATAATAATTACGCGCTACATAAAACACCAATGAGATTGTGTAGCTGAGCGCATTTTCATCATTATACTGCAGATATGAACTCTCATAATGGGCTCTCTGAACCGCCTTCGCAACAAAATCTTCATTACCTTTCCAAACTGCTTCTAATGCAGCTTTGGAATTCTTAAGTGCTTCCGTCACCTCTCCCCAATCAGAATTCTTGATAGAATTCACATATTCATTCAATATCTCATTGTTCGGAATAAATACTTCTTCCGTATCACTGCGGTATCCCAGATATCCCAGATGAACCAATAACGTCAGCACATCATCCTTCGAATGAAAAGTGATCATATCATTGGTAAAACTATAAATATTAACTGGTACACCATTTTTGCCGTTTATCATATCAATAATAGCATCCTTGAGTCCTTCAAAATTCATATCAATATAGACGCGGAGCGCTTCGAAGGTCTCTGTCTGGTTCCAATAGTACTGGAATTTACCAAAACGCATGGCACTGACTACCGATCGCGGATTATAAATTGAGCCCGCATTTTCGAGAGAATACCCGTCATACCATCTTTTTGTCTCATCAAAATCCATATGATACCGGGCACATAATTCTCTTACTTCCTCCGCCGTAAATCCCGCATACTTTGCAAGAGTCCCCTGAAAGGTCATAGAGAATTCATCGAACATATTCAACGCACTGTGAGTTCCGTATTTTTTAATGGGAAGAATCCCAGTCATATAACATAAAGCGATATACCCTTTATCCTTCAATAAATCCCGCAGAAAATCAAGATACATCTTCTGATCTTCAGCATCTGATTTATATTCTCTGAAAATGCAGTCCCATTCATCAATAATGAGAATATATGGTATTCCAACTTCACTATATAAATCCTGCATACACCCACTCAGATCATTTTTATCAAAAAAGTCTACATTCGGATATTCATATACAATCTCATGGATAACTCTATTTTTTAGTAGATCCAACATGTTTCCCATGGAATCTGTCCGGCTTAAAAATTCCTGCATATTCAAAAACAGGACATTATACCGGTTCATATATTTTTCACTGTTTTCATCCTTTGAAATCTCATATTCTGCAAACAATTCCCGGGAATCACAACCTCGGCTGTAATATGCCACAAGCATATCCGCGGTAACGGACTTACCAAATCTTCGAGGCCTGCTCATACTGATATATTTCTGTAAGGAACTCATGACTTGGTTACAGTAGCCGATTAATCCCGTTTTATCAACATAGATTTCTGAATTGATACACTGGACAAATTTTTCATTTCCCGGATTCAGATAGATACCCACGTAATAAATCCTTTCTTTTATAGCATTTCAGATATTTTCTTAATAAGTATACACAAAAAAATAACTAAACACAATCCCTTTTTCCCTGTTCAATCGCAGGCTGGCAGGCGAAATTTTTGATATCCTGATTCAGATCTTTCTAATTCAGTACAATCGCATTTACCGCTTCTATCAGATCAACCACTCGGCTTCTGTCAACCAATGATACCGGATCACCGTCAACGACCGCAAGGCAGTTGTCCCCATCATACCGGTACAGTTCTATCCGGACTTCCGGCTGATTTTCATTATCAAGCTGCAGTGTCAGGCTGATCTCTTCTTTGCCCGTCGGCTCTTCTTCCGTAAATTCAGATACTGACAGCGAATTCAGGGCATTACGGAAATCTTCTGTCTCAATCTCTTCTCCCTGATAATACCAGACATTCTCCTTCTTCTCCTTTTTTACCGTCAATTCGTACTCTTTCCCCTCCAAAGATATCTCTGCATGGCTGATATCATCGAAATCTGCCCATATCACCTCCTGGTGGCGAAGGTCATTGTAAGATGCTTCCATCAGATCCTCATAATCCAATCCGCTGATTTTATATATGATCTTTGATTCTCCAATCCGGGCATACGCCGTAATCTCTTCTTCTTCCTCCTTCGTTTTCTTTTTTTCTTCCGGATCGCGGGAAATATGGAGCGCAACCGTCCCTTCTTTCTCGTTCTCATCCTCATCTTCATCCTGCGATGTGCGGTACTTTAAAGCCACGCTCAATTCCGGTTCATCCAGCCCATAAGCCTTCAGCTCATCATCCGTCACGTTATAGGACACATAATTCGTCAGATCCAAATTATGGATAACATCAAGGTAACTGTCAACATTTTTCGGATCAAGCGGAAGTTCTTTCCCATCTTCTTTCGCAAAATATACGTCTTCTTCACTATATGTGACCTGATTCTCTTCCTTATATATGACTTTATAATTTTCACTGCCTGAAAACTCTATCTCAGTAACGGAATCGAATTCCGGTATCTCATCATGCTTTATCATATCACTCAGCTCGATATCAAAGGAATCCAGCGGATCTTTCTTAACAAGGTACACATTACCGTCCCCAATAGACACGTACCGTTCTTCGTCCATTTCACTGTAGTTGCCCAGTAATATTTCATAGGTTTCCTCTCCGGCGCCAATATTGATCTTACAGAGCGGGTCGCTAAGTCCGTACTGGCTTAAGTCTTCTGCATCTTCGATGACAAAAGAAACTCCAAAGGATTGGAAATTCTCCAGCAGTTCGCCCACCTTTTCCTCATTTACCGGGAAATCTTCATCTTCGTCATACAGCCACGTTTCATCTTTATGGAAAGCAAATGCTTTTGATTCATACTCCCAGGAAAGCGAGGTCACATCTTCACTGTCAAGCTCCATGATGATCTCATCGCTGTTTTTAATCTTTTCTTTATGTTCTTCATATCGGCTGACTCCAAGGGTCAGCACACAGAAAACCAGCAACACCCCAAGAAGCACATATAATCTTTTAGACCGGTTCATTCTGCCGCCTCCTTCTGCTTACAATCGTATAAATCCCTGCCCCGAGAAATGCCAGCGGAAATCCTCCTATCATGAGCACCTTCAGCAAGGATGCCGTTGATTCACTGATGGTAAGGTAATTGTAACTTAACGACTTGCTGCGGATCGCTACGGCTTCTCTTTCTCCCAAAAGCGATGACAGGGCATTCATTCCCAGATCCAGATTGGCCCCGGAAGAATAGGAATTATACATATCGTCCAACAGGTTCGAGGATGCGAACCATACGATCTGCCCGTCGTTTGCGCAATCTATGGACACGGCCAGTGCAAACGGCCCGTCAGTATCTCCTTCTTCTTTCTCATAAGTAGAGATATCATATCCCGCCGCCTTACTGTACGCCGTCTCTGATGTCGTCAGAAGCTCTGTCACCGCACCGGAAGTATCCTGAACCTTTAATCCCTGTGCGATCGGCATAATCGCATAATAATTCTCATCGATCAGCGGCTTTGTAATCGAACTCTCACCAATATCCGGGAGCAGGATATACGGAGCCTGGAACGCATAATGTTCCCGGTCAGATTCCACCACGACCCCGTCCGTGACTTCCACGTTATAGTCTGCCAGAAGGCTGTAGAGATTCTCAAGCGATCCCTCTTTCGAAGGCCCTGCCAGAACCATAAGTTTCCCGCCGCCCGTCACATACTCTGATAACATGTCTTTTTCTTCTGCAGAAATATCACTGGTCGGTCCATAGATCAGAACACAGTCTGCCTCCTCCGGTACGGAATCTTCATTTAAAAGTGAGAATGTGGTTGTTTCCATATTCTCCTTCTCAATCTGCCCGCTAAATACCGGGGAAAGCTCTGCCTCCCCATGCCCTTCTAATATATAAAGCTGGGGTAATTCTTCACTCACCACATAATCAATGGCTGAGGTGACCGCGCCTTCCCCGTCAAAGGATCTGTCATAGGAATATGTAGACATATTTTCCTCTGTCAGGTAGATGTCGTTATAGCTGATAAAACGGCTGCGGTCGCCGCATTCCACGATCAGGCTGTTATTCGGTACTTCTTCGGAAGTATACTGGTCTGCAAAGGTCGGGTACACATCCGGGTTCTTCTTCACAACCTCGATATGCTCAGATAGGTTGTCATATTTCGCCAGAAGATTTTCAATCACATCATCTTCCTTATCTGCCTGGACAACCCAATAAATCTTTACATCCTTTTTAAGCGCATTTACAACGACCTTCGTGTTGCTCGTAATCGAATAGAGCTTCGTAGAACTGATGTCATACTGCGTCATTGTAGAAGGAAGTACAGACACAAATATATTCACAACCACCAGAATTGCCAGCACAATCGCTGTCACTGCCAGAGAATAAGAACCACCTTTCAATGCGATCTGGTTATGGTTATGATTTGATGCTTTTGCAAATGATAAATGCTTCATTAGTTGTACCTCCTTTTCTCGAGAGACTGTACGGAGAGGAACAAAAAGAATATGATCACGGTTACATAATAGACGATCGCCGTCAGGTCAAAAACGCCGTTTACGAATGTATAGAACCTCTCGAACAAGGATAATTTTGTCATAATATCCGGCAGCAGCCCTTCAAATTTCGAGCTGTCCACAAAATATATCACCACGACAGCAAGCATAATCAAAAAACTGATCCCATATGCAAGATTCTGGTTCTTCGTCAGATGACGGATTATGAATCCCAGCAGAACTGCGATTACAATCATTGCAACAGCAGAACCTGACGCAGTTGACGACACATACTCCGCCAGCGTGACACTGTAATAGTTGAATAATATGACCGGGATGGCAATTCCGGCTGCAAATCCCTGATTCTCTGTCAGCGAAGAGATAAATGTCCCCACTGCGATCATTGCCGCTCCCATCATAAAAAATGCAAACAGCGAACCGTAAGAGGTCAACAAGTATACCTCTCCAAACTGTGCAAAGATAAGCGGATAAAGGGCAACAATACACAACGGAACCAGATAAACCGTAAGAAGCGCAAAGTATTTTCCCAACACGATCTGGGATGTCCGGATGGGAAGGGAATACAAAAGCTGGTCGGTTTTCTGTTTCCGCTCCTCTGCAATCACGCGCATCGTTAATATCGGTATGATAACGACAAAACCAAGGCATACATAACCCAATACATACTCAAAATTAGCTACCGCCGACTGAATATTGTAGATCAACGCCCCGATTCCTACGAATGCCAGCAGAAAAGCCGAGAAAATATAAGCTGTCAGCGAATGGAAGTATCCTGATAATTCATGCTTTAATACTGCGATCATTCCTCATCCACCCCGCTTTCCCCGGACATATTCTTGTCTCTTTCCTCTTCTGTCAGCTCAATGCTTTCCCCGGACGCTTTCTTGTCTCCTTCCCCTTCTGTCAGCTCAATGAATACGTCTTCCAGGTTTGCTTTCCTGGACGACATCTCTAAAATCGCCTTTTTCCTGCCTGCAAATGCAAAAAAGAGCTCCCGGCATATATCTCTTACATTCTCCGATTCCGTCGCGACACTTACCATAGCTCTTTCATCTTCCTGCATTTCGATATCCCACTTCGTAATCTTGCCAATCCCGCCAAGGACTTCGTCGATCTCCTCTTTTGAAGCTTCCGCCGTAAAAGAAATGCCGTTCGAAGCCAGCAGCAGTTTCTCCAGATTTTCCGGCCTGTCAAATGCGACCAGCTTCCCCTGTGAGATAATCAGAACCTTCTCGCAGATCGCCTGAACCTCCGACAGAATATGGGAGCTTAATATCACAGTGTGGCTCTCTCCAAGCTGCCGGATCAGGTCCCGGATCTCTATAATCTGAATCGGGTCAAGTCCCACTGTGGGTTCATCAAGGATAATTACCCTGGGATTACCAAGCAGCGCCTGTGCAATCCCTACTCTCTGCCGATACCCCTTCGACAACGCCGAGATAAGCCGGTCCATCATGTGCTCGATCTTCGTCTGTCTGGCCACCTCTTCAATCTGCCTTTGAAGCTCCCCTCCTTTAAGCCCCTTCGCCTCACCTACGAATTTCAGATATTCCGCAGGTGTCTCATTCATATAGAGCGGCGGCTGTTCCGGAAGATATCCAATCGTTTTTTTCGCCTGTTCCGGTTCTTCAAAGATATCGTACCCATTGATCCGTATATGTCCTTCTGTCGCCGACAGGCACCCTGTCATGATATTCATTGTGGTAGACTTCCCGGCTCCGTTCGGTCCCAGGAAGCCATATACATGCCCTTCGTCAATTTCAAAGGACAGATCGCTTACCGCAATAAAATCACCATAGCATTTCGTCAGATGCTCAACTGTTATCATAGCAACCCTCCTGCATAAATTATTCCGGTTTTATCTCATATCTTTGTCATAAAACCGACTGTTCTTTATTGTAAGAAGGCCACTTAAAATGTACTTAAAATAAATTGTGAAAATTTCAAGAAAAAAGCCGTAACGGTATACTCTCTTTGATCGCTGCTCCGCCGGCTGCAGACGGGTGAAGCCCGTCACCCGAATCGAACTGTGCCTTCATTCCCATCGTATGGTCCCCTCTTCTGGTAACCTCATCAAAGTCCAGCACGTAATCAAAAACACCTGAGTGTCTGATCCACTCATTGATTTCTACTCTTATATTCTCCTTTTCTTCCGTCCAGTAAGGCGGATTCCATACTCTGCCGGTAATCGTCGCCCCGTAAAATGCGGCGCCCAGACCATGCACCTCTTCTGCCATACGGATCACCGCCTCTGTAAACTGCTCCTGGCTGATCAGCTCTTCTATAGGACAGCCCGGCTCACCGGGATGTCCCAGATCATTGGTGCCCAATGCTTCTTCATTATCTGCTCCTCCTGTCCTGTATAAAATCGGAACCAGTCCGAATGAATAAATGTTTAAGAATTATAACACGACCTTAAAAAGGATTGTCTTCCCGTCGGCACTATACACCTTGATTCTTCCGCCGTGCGCCTCCGCAATCGCCTGTGCCATGGAGAGCCCGATGCCGCTTCCTCCGGTATTGGCGGATCTCGATTCATCCGGACGGTAAAAACGGTCGAATAATCTGTTCAGTTCTATAATATCCTGTATCTCACAGGTGTTAAAGACCTCCAGATATATCCTGTTATGCTTCTGATAAATATCCAGTCGAATCTCTCCTTCTTCTTTAGAATATCTCACGGCATTGTCAAGAAGGATCGACAGCATCCGCTGGACAGCGTTTTGATCCCCCCACAGCTTCAGTCCCTCTTCTATGTGCTGAACGTAGGATTTCCCCTCTGCCCTGGCAAGAGCTGCGAAAGGCTCTGCCGTTTCCCATGCCGCATCGCTCACCGAGAATTCTGTCTTCTCCGGGAACGGCGTCACCTCGTCAAGCCGCGACAGGGCGACGAGATTATTAACAAGTTGTGTCAGACGGTCCGTCTGCTTCCTGATATTTTCAATCCATTCATCGTCTCCATACTCCATAGATAATATGTCTGCACTGGTGGAGATGGACGTCAGAGGCGTCTTAAGCTCATGCCCCGCATCTGTAATAAACTGCTTCTGCCGCTCCATATTCTTCATATAGGGCCGGATTGCCCTGCCGGAAAAAATAAGAATCAAAAGGAACACACACAACAGGCTTATGAATGCAATAATTACGGATATCCTTCTTAGAGACTTGACGAACCTGTGGTCATGTGAAACATTCAGGAAAATAACGGAACTTCCCGACTCGTCTTCATACACCCGGTACCGATATTCTTCATAATATCCCTCCGCCCTGTCTTTTGACAGGATTTCGCCCGTATACTTCCGAATGGCATCCGAATCCATGGAAGAAATATGGTCCCTGTATGTTTTTATCACATTTCCTTCCTGATCACAATGTACTACAAAAAATCGGGTGGTAAAATCCGCTTCCGGCCCGTCCGCCCAAGACATTTCCGAAATCATAGGAATATTTTCTTCCGGCCCCAGTATTTTCATCTGCTCATATTCCCTGATTCCGGCAATCGTCTCGTCCTGCCTGCCCTTCATTACAAAATAGTTCAGCAGATTGATCCCGACCACCAGCACAAGCATGACAAAGCCAAATGCCGCCATCGCCGACAGGATAAAGCGCAGCCTTAATTTTCTCAGCATTTTATCTCCTCCAGTGAATACCCTGCCCCACGGACGGTCCTGATCTCAATATCTGCTCCCAGGCCTCTAAGCTTCTTACGCACATAGCCTATATACGTCCACACGACATCCATACCTGCCTCCGAATCCTGCCCCCACACCTTATCCATAATATGTCCGGAAGAAAATACATAATGCGGATGTCCCAGAAACAACTCCATCAGCTGATACTCTTTATTATTGAGCCGTACTGATTCCGTGCCGGAAGACAGCTCAAAACGATTACAGTCAAGCCGGATATTTCCATAAGAAAGTATATTGTCCGTATAGCTGCCGCTTCTTCGGACAAGCGCCCTCACCCTCGCGATAAATTCTCTTGTGGAAAACGGCTTTGGCAGGTAATCATCCGCTCCTGCCTCCAGGCCCGCCACCCGGTCCTCAATCTCAGCCTTCGCGGTAAGCATCATAACCGGAACGCCTGATTTTTCAGCCCGAATCCTCTTAAGGACCTCTATGCCGTTAAGCCCCGGCATCATAATATCCAGCACAACGGCATCGTATTCTGCCTGATGGAAATAATCTAACGCCGCTATCCCGTCATGTACAATATCCACGGAAAATTTGCTCTTTTCCAACAGATATTTCAGCCCCTTTGCGAGCTGCACTTCATCCTCCGCAATTAAAATACGCATGGCAAGGTCTCCTTCCTGATCTCTAATCTCCTGCGTGGTATTACTATACCATGATCAGGCTGACCTTTAAAGACCAAATTGTTACTGCTTCTGCTTTTCTAATCTATGCTCCGTTCTCCAATAAAGCGCCGCCACAAAAAGTGTGGAGAGCAGATCTGCCACCGGCTGTGCCCAGGCAAGGCCATTGGCGCCTAAAAATGCCTGTAGAATAAACACCGCCGGAATATAGATGAGTCCCTGACGGCTTAAGTTGATGACCAAAGCCTCCCTGGCAGCCCCCATGGCCTGGAGTGCATTTGCCAGCACATAGAATACTCCAAACAGTACGCTTGTCGTAAGAAGAATGTTGGTAAAGCTTACTGCATAATGAAAAGCATCCCCCTGGGTAAGAAAGATTCCGACGATCTGCCCTGAAAGCAGATAGCAAAGTCCTGTCATCACAGCACTCAGACCCAGTGCAAAGACTGCGGAGAACTTCATAATCTTTTTAAACCGTTCCCAGGAACCTGCACCTACACAGTACCCCAGAAGAGGCTGTACGCCCTGTCCCAGTCCTATACAGATCATTCCCGTGATCATCGTCACCTTCATGGCCACACCGATACCGGCAAGTGCCATATCCCCGTATCCTGCCATCCGCGCATTGACAATAATCTGCGATATGCTCATAAGCAGAGAGCCTAAAGACGCAGGGATTCCAATCGCCAGCACACTGCCGGGGATTCCGTCCTTCACGGAATAATTCCTGATATGGATGCTTAAGATGGAATGCCCCCGCAGAAAATAAATGATATAATATCCCGCACCGACTACATTTCCTATAACCGTAGCAATAGCGGCTCCGGCAATCCCCCATCGAAACATGAGAATCATAACCGGATCTAAGATAATATTCGTAAGATTTCCGATCAACTGACCCATCATCGCCTTCCCTGACTGCCCCTCCGCGCGGATGACATTGGAATAGCAGTTGGATATCAACACAAACGGGCCGCCAAACGCGACAATCGTAAGGTAAGTCCCGGCCGGCTCCCAGGTATCTGCGCTGGCTCCTACCAGAGTCAGAATCTGATTCATAAATATTAAAAATACCGCCGCTAATATAATCCCGGTCCCTATACAGCTCCACATGCAGAAGGAGCAGACCTTTTTCGCATATTTGTTCCGTCCCTGTCCCAAAGCTCTTGATATCACGGACGTACCTCCCATACCAAATATGGTTCCTACTGCCATAAAGATCAGAAATACCGGTGTTGCCAGTGAAACTGCTGCCACCAGGATATCATCCCTCGTCTGCCCGATAAAAAACGTATCCGCCAGATTATAGATCAGCACCATCAACATGGCTGCCATAGCCGGAACTGCGTTTTTCAGTACTGCCTTTGATACCGGCGCACGGCTAAAAATCTCCATTGCCTGTTCATTCTCCGCCCTTTTTTTCATATTTGCTTCCATATTTCGTATCCTCCTGTCATTTGGTATGATTCGCACGTCAAATGAATTACTTTTTTAATTGTAATTCAACAGCACGCTATTGATATGTATAAAAATATATTAAGGCAGATAGATGCCCTAATATAAAGAATCTCTGACCTTCTGCAGCAATGTCAGCAATATAGCCCGTTCTGTCTCCGTCAAACGGGAAAGGATATATGCTTCCGTCTCTTCCATATGCCGCTCGGCTTCCCGGCAGCGTTCCTTTCCTCCTGCGGTGATCCGCGCCTTCTTGATACGCTTATCCTCCGGATCTCCCAAAGCCTCAATCAGCCCCTTCTGTTCCAGCCGGGATACAATACCGGCCGCCGTGGACTGCGCCACATGGAATCTCTGCTCCAGATCCTTAAGGGACATCTGCCCGCCGCTTGCATCATCTAATGTCAGCAGCACCTGCATCTGTGCCATCGTCAGATTATGCGGGCGCAGCGCGTTATTCGCGCGCTTCTCCAGCTCGTCATTGATCTGCTTGATCATAGCGCCGCAAGTATTCTGATTCTTCATAGGAATGCCTCCTCTACTGTTCTTTATTATTTTCTCTATAAAAATAATAGCACGCTATTAATAAAAAGTCAACATCGTACTCGACTAATCCCTAATACTTCTTATAAAATCACTCAAAAAGCCTTTATTTACAAGCATTCTGCGCCTCATTGGCCTTCATATAAATGCATTTATAATCAAACAGTCATCAAAAAAGGATAATCCCATAATAAGGTTTGTCAAAGTCTATCCATTTAACCTTATCTATGGTTTATCCCTTTTATTTGTGCTTAAATATTTTTTACCTTAAAACTTTTCCAATCATTTATTGGGCCATAAAGCTCTGCCCCGGTGTCAATTGCTTTGAAATGCGCCTTACCACAACGTATTTTCAGGCTTTCACTTTCTCGCAAATCGAACAGATTCATGCTGCCTTTTGTTTCCAAAACAAAATACATTTTTTTCATACCATCAATCTCAACGTAAACTGCCCAATCAGGATTATATGTTCCTATAGGAGTATCCACTTTAAAACGACTCGGTAACTTGAAAAACATTTTAACATCTGGGTCATCGTCTAATGCAAGAGCAAATGGTTTTTCAATCGTTGCACTGTCATAAATAATATAATCATATACACTATGTTCTACAGCTACAGCATTCCGATCAAGGTTTGCGATCAATTCTGCGCTATCAAAAACTTCTTGCACATAATACTCTTCACCATACAGCTTTTTATAACTGATACCATCAACCGCAAGAGCACGGCGCGCATCTAAAATAATTTGTGTTACATTTTCAATAAACATCTGCGGATTGTTCAAAAAATCTCTAAGCCTTCCACTCTGTTTTAATATTTCATAAACAGTTGAGCGTTTTGTCAAAGTCTGTTCGCCTACTATGGCAAGAATATTCGGCAAACTTGTATAACTATCTGCAAGATCAACTGTTTTTATACCACGTTCAATATAGAATATACCAGGGTTATCTATTTGTATATCTGCGGTTTGGGTGACAATGCGTGCTTTTGGTATCACCTCCATATTTTTCAACCCATCGACACTCCGACGAACCAGTTCATCATCATTGATCTGAACACGGTAAGTTGTCTTTTGCTTAATTTTATCCCATAAATCCAAAAATTCTGGCGATACAGTAACCGCTTTTTTCAAACATACCATAACATCTCGGGAAGCATCCCGAACTGGGGGCTTTGTATTAGCTCGACATATGGTTGCTACAAGCTGCTCCCTTGCGCCCTCAAAACGCGGTGGTAAATCCAACGTTCCATTTTGTACATCATTTTTCAAACTGCCTTTTATTTTTCCGGATTTAGTGATATATCCTCTTTCCTCAAAATGTGACATGATTTGCTTCGCATCATCATACGTAATTGTATTTTTCACAACAACCGTTTCCTGTGCGGTTAGTTCAATAATAGCGTCAGGAGTAATGCCGCCTTCACGGGCAATGACCTCAATCGCTTTTGTCTTAGCCGCTTCCAGTTCTTTTGGCAATTCAGGAACAACCTCCGGTATGATGGCTTCCGATTTGATAAAGCCCTCATTTGCAAGATTTGAAAGCAATGTTGCCGCCTGATCCTCAGTAAGCGGTTTTTCTTCTGTCTGTTTTTCTTCAAACACTATGCCGCTAAATAAATCAAGCTGCAAAATGCCAAACTTTACCCCTGTCTCATCCTCAATTTCCTTTTGCAAGGTATCTACAAATTCTGCAAAGCTCTCATTCGCCATAACATGTAAAAGGTTAATATTTCTATCTTCAATACGTTCCCCATCCTGATTCACGCAAAGCCGCAATCCGCGTCCTACTTTCTGCCTTGCTGTCAAGGTGCTTTTTTGTTCAATCAATGTACAGACTTGAAATACATTCGGATTATCCCACCCCTCTTTTAGAGCAGAGTGCGAAAAAATAAACCGCATCGGACAATCAAAGGATAACAGCCACTCTTTATCCTTCATAATTGTATTATAAGTGTTGTAATCATCCAACGTATCACCTTTTGTATTTTTTAAATTTCCTTTTTTATCCTGTGAAAAATATCCATTATGAACACATTCTACATCAGCAGTAAAACGCCCTTTCAGTGGGGCGTATTTAGGCAGATTCATCAGCTCTGCATATAATTCTTCAAACATCAGCGCATAAATTCCTTTACCTCCATCCGGGGCACGGTACTTCTTTACTTCGTCAATAAAAAACAATGACAGAACTTTAATCCCCTTTTCAATATACCGCAATTCCTTATCTAAATGTGTCTCAATCGTTCGCCGTATTTGCATACGCTTAATTACAGTTTCATCAATATCACCTATCGACTTTCCAAGACGAACAATATCCGTATTGGATATTTCAATTTGTTCCATACCTGGTGTACAGTCAATACCGGTAATAACATATCCATCATATAAATTACGATTGCCCGATAACTTGTATAAATCAGAACCTTGCTTAATAGTTATATTTTTGCGGCTTACTTTTCCATCTTTGCCTTTAATATCCATTTCTACTCTTGCCCTAAACCCGTTGTCATTGGAAACAGAAAGCAATTTAATATAGGGCTTATTAAATCCGCCCGCCGTTTGGTTACTTGACACACATATCTGTTTGACAAGCCCCATTTGGTAAGCATCTACGGGCGTTAGGCGGTATAGTAGATTCACTTTTTCTCTATGAGTAGCAGAATAACGAAAAATACATAACGGATTAAGAGAGGCAATTGCGTCTTTTGCCTTTTTTGTATTATCCACACTTTGCGGTTCATCAATAATTACTATAGGGTTTGTTGCCCGTATATAACTGATAGCGGAATCACCATTCAATTTGTCCTGTTGCTGATTGATGACATTTTCAGCTTTTCGGAAAGCGTCAATATTGATAATCATAATCTCAATATTCGCACTGGTGGCAAACTGCCGCACATCAGACAATTTTGCACTGCTATAAATAAAATAGCGGCAGGGCACATTATCATAAAATGCGGAGAAATGCTCTTCGGTGGTTTGAAGAGATTTATACACACCCTCACGGATGGCTACACTTGGAACAACAATAATGAATTTTGTAAAGCTATACAGCCGATTCAATTCATAAATCGTCTTAGTATAAACATAGGTTTTTCCTGTACCAGTTTCCATTTCAATGGAAAACTGTCTCCCTTTTAAATCATCAGTCTGAGGCAAGAGGTTTTTTCGCTGTACTGCCCACATATTTTCTGTCATTTTCTTATCGTCTATGTAAAGCGAATTGCATATACCAACACTTGCAAACAATTCCATCTGTCCGCCGCTTTGCTCCATACTAAAGGTTGAAGTCTGCCGCTGCTGCCCATCAAAAAGGGCACATACTGTATTTACTGCGACAGTTTGAAAATCTTGCTGTTTAAACTTTAGTTTCATATAATCATCCTTAGGGACTATTTCCCAAAAAATTTCAACTCTTGTACAATAATCTTTAATGGCCTGTTATTAATTTTCTGCTTCTCTAATCCTTGTAGTTGAGAATATAAATGATTCCCCCGAATCTCGGCCAATTCCTGGAGAGCCTTATCACTAAACTGCAAAACCCGTTCCGTATGTAAGAACCTTAAAAAATATGAGCGCAATTCATGAGTTTTTCCAACATTTTCTTCAAGCCATTTTATCTCATTAATAATACAGCATTTTTGATTATCAATATAATCATTGTATAAATCCATGCTTTTATCAAGAAAATCCAGTCTATCACTTATGTTATCCATCCAACTCACTCCTTTTTATATAATTTTCAGTTCAATATTTTTATTTTCTAACAGATAATAGGCATTAGACATAGCAGAATTATCTGATAACGCACTTTCCGCCAGTACAATCTTTTGTGGCGCATATCTCGCCATTCTCTCAACTTGCTCAGCAGTAATTTCAGGTTGCAAACAGATTAGCATTTTACCATCATCTACCGTATAGACTGTTTGTCCATCCATTTCAACAATGTCAATAGTAGCAGTCAAGGAATAGCCCATTTTCAGCATAATCTCGTAAATGAAATCCATATCGCTACGATCTGCTTTTAACCCATGAATATGTCCCGCCATACGATCAAGAAGTGTTTCAATATCACTAGCTACAATAGGAGTATCGTCCCACAATTTTATATTTGAAGTGTCCAGCTTGAATACTTTAAAACCCACATCAAGGTTACTTTTTCCATTATCATCTGCACATAGCTTTTTTCCGACACGACGGATACGCTCCTTGCCAATTTCACAAATATTAGAATAACCCGCCCTAAATGCCTCACTTTTTTCGTCACATACTTCGGGAAGCTGTACCATGATAAAGCAACGGTTGCCTTCATCTTCGGCATTGAGTTGCATAACCGCATGGGCCGTTGTTGCGCTGCCGCTGAAAAAGTCAAGAATTATGTCGCTGCCTTCTGTAGTTTGTGCTATTAACTGTTGTAACAATACAGACGGTTTAGGAAAATGAAAATAATGCCCTCCATCAAATAGGTTTGTTACTTCTTTTGTTGCAGTGTTAGTATAAATACCATCTTCAATAATAGATGAAAACCCTGGCAAATTATCTGATAATTCATTTAAAAAGGACTTTTTTCTTGGTCTTCCACTAGGACTATCCGGCCAAATAATTCGTTTTTCCTCAATCAATCTTTTCATGGTATTTCTGTCATATCTCCAGCCTTTGGCCGGACAACCATAGTTGATGTCATTTTCAGGATTTATTAAATCATAATGTAAATTTGGACGTTCATCTGCGGTTGCCAATCCCACCATGTTAGCACTTGTCCATGCTCCTCTTGGGTCATTATCCGGATTGCTATATTGGCTTGTCTTTCGTTCCGTCCCTTGAAAAACTCGGTGATTTGACTGCTTTGTATAACAAAAAATATATTCATGGTCAATAGAAACTCCAGATATATTTCGATTATCCTTATTTTGCCTACTATGCCATATCATTTGTGCAACAAAGTTTTCTTCTCCGAAAACTTCATCACATAACTTCCGCATATTAGATTGTTCACCATCATCAATAGAAACAAAAGCCACTCCATCATCCCGCAATAAATTTGCAGCAAGTCGTAAACGGGGATACATCATGTTTAGCCAGTTTGTATGATACCGCCCCATGGTTTCAAGATTGCTCTTTGTTGTCTGATTTGTAACTTCCACATACCGACGCATAGGATCGGAAAAATCATCCTCATACACAAAATCATTCCCGGTATTGTATGGTGGATCTATATAAATCATCTTCACCTTGCGGAAATAAGACTTTTGCAAAAGCTTCAACACTTCCAGATTGTCACCCTCAATATACAAATTTTTAGTCGTATCAAAATCGACACTTTCCTCTGGGTAAGGACGCAAAGTTGCTGTACTACGACGCTGTGCCAAACGCAAACACTCACTTTTTCCTTTCCATTTAAACTCATATTTTTCAAAATCATCAGTTATATATTCGCCACAAAGAGACAATAATTTATCAATATCCAGTCTGCCCTCAATAAAACATTCTGGGAAAACTGCCTGTAATTTATCTCTATTTGTAGATTCTATATCCATTGAAAGACCATCCAATTTATCAGTCATTTTTTCTCCCTCTGTTATTCTTTCTTTTTGTCCCATTTCTAATCGTCTGCTCTCTACTCACTATAGGGGTTTTATCTACTGCACCTATTGCAGATGCTAAATCATTTTGAAGAGATCTACCGGCTAAAATATTCAATTCATCAAACTTTGCGACTTGATGTCCATCAAGATAATTTGCTACTCTAACCACCGCTCTTGCAATACAATCAACATCAGACGTTATTTGACGATTATCAATATTAACATCTGCAATAATCTTTTGTGAATACCCATTATCAAAAATAACAGTTCTATCATATTCTCGTTTTTTGTTTATATCTGATCGCAAATACGATATATGCACAAACAATTTTGGAAAAGTTTGTGTAACAATATTATCACCACAAATTGCTACTCTGCCTTGTACCGTTTCGTGGGGATATAACTCAAAGTTATTGTTATACAAAGGATCAAGCAATAAATCACACTGCCCATTATTCTCTATGCGCTCTATGGTTATTTGAATATCTTTTGCTCCACTTTCTCCTGTATTTTCAATCATCAAATGCAATATGCCATTTATAGAAATCAACTTCATACTTAAAACAGGTTCAAAACTTTCAATATGTTGATTATGAATTTGTTGATTTTGCCATAATGATAAGGCTCCCAATGCAACAGTTCCAATAAAAGCTTCAAATCCTGCGACATATCCCATTAAATCACCAGGTGACCAGCGTGCAACAAGCCACTCTATTTCCGTGCGGCATATAAACAACATATGTATAATCAAAAGAGGTGTAAAAAATATAGTAATAACAAGTAAAACAGTTAATAATTTATGCTTAACTATCCATGATAATATTCTTTCCATTACTTTCACCTCATTTCTATTGCGTAATTATTTTTTCTATTTGCTCCTTTTCTGTTTCTATGTCAAAACACATACGCATTAACAATCTATCAAAGAAATATTCAATTTTTACTTATTAATACCTCATTCAAATTATTCTTCCAATTGTTGTTTTAACCTGATTAAAGGTATTACTTTATCCTCAATTTTTAAAGTTCCTTCTTTTAAGCAAAGAAGATCCTCTATATCCTTTTCTCTCATAATTATCCCGTATTTTCCAAAAGCCCGAATTAAAGATTTTGCATCTAAATACCCCTCTTCAAACAGGATATCTATTGCACCTTGAAAAATAGTATCATTCATATTTCCTGGGACATCTCCAGGTTCCTTTGTGCGCCATCCGTTCTTGGATACGCGCCTCATCATATATTGAAATTGGTTAGCAGTGATAATATTAAGCTGACGGGCACGGTACATCATGGCCTGCATAGACATATTCCACTTTTTCTTCAAATATTTATAGTATTCTAAATCTGTTGCATATGGAGCTACATCTTCACCAAAAGAATCACGTGGTAAGAGTAATGCACTTGCAAACATATTGGCTTGCTTTTCTCTTCCATTAAATTCATCCTTAGATAAATCATCCGTTTCCTCTCCCCACGGATGCAGCAAAATATGTCCTAATTCATGAGCCATATCAAATCTTAATCTCTGTGCTGGTTTTGAACCTAACGCCAGAGCTATAATATACATATATTCACCGCCAGGCACACGAACCCTCTGACTAAATGCATCAATCTTTTGGTTTACCGATCTAAAACCAGTTACAATTATTCCATGTTCTTCAAGTATATATTGAATATTTTTAATTGGTCCACGTCCCAATTTCCAATTTTTTCTTAATTCATCAGCTATTGCTTCTATTTCTTGTAATACCTCATCTGAATCATATTCAGATGAATCCTCTGTACTCGGAAATTCAACTTTGGGCAAATCTATACTAGGAAAATCAACATATTCTAAAAGTACTTCATACATTTTTGCAACATATTCTAACTTAACCGATTGTGCTAAACGCTCCTTTTTTGTTGCGCTTGCCTGTGAGCGAAAATAAGTATTATCTGTTACAATCATACAATTGTCTTCCCTCATAAAGAATTCGTAAGGAAATTCTAATACACGCGCTAAAGCCAATACATTTTCATGCGGCGGTATATTATCACCATTTTCATATAACGATAATGATTGTTTACTTATGTCAACTAATTTTGATAAATCCGTAATCCCATAGCCACGAAATTGTCTAGCACTTTTCAAACGATCTCCAATAAATTTTTTACTATCCATTTTCTCTCTCCTGGCATTATAACATCAGGCCTGCTTTTCTATGTCACGCAGTCTTGGTTTTATGCCTGATTTAACATTAATCAGAGAATGTACATTTTCTTCCTCAGCTGCAATATCCTCTACAGGCTCTGTCTCTGTAAGCCGCCCAAAATCCGGACGCAAGTAGTCATTAAGGGAACATTGGGCAATAACATCAAAATCCTTATCTAAAAACTGCAGGCTTATATCTGTGACTTCACTATGTTCAACTTCATAAGCTACTATGTAATGGTGGTAATCGGCATCTATAGCAATTTGACCATTCATAATCTTCCCATAATCATTTTCCAGCTCCTGTGAATCAAACCGTACAATTTCAATATCAATAAAATCATTCAGACTCATCTGTTTGACAGCAGCCTTACAATCCCCATTTTCTGCATACAATATAGATTGAAGATAATGAGGAACCGAACGTCCCTTTTTCTTTGGAATTGCTGCCAAGGTACGTTTCGTTGTTATTGTATATGTGATTTTGTTTATTTTATCATGTAGAATTCGTCCTGACCAGCCATAACGGTTAAATGGAATCAAATCAACATCTTCATTAACTACAGAATTACGAAGATTTTCATTTATAAAATCTCCACGTAGAAAAGGGAGTGCATTGTTTGTTTCCAAACTATTTTCACTAAGATAACCTCTTGTATCTTCACCACACGCTTTTTCTGTTGCTCTAACAATTTTACGCAATAAAGGCTCATTCATTAAAATACTTGATGTACTCAAATTTTTACCTCCCATTAGACTTTATGGATTCATTTTACATTTTTTATAAAATTTGTCAAGTGATTTTCTATATATTTTAGTTTTTGTCTTTTTCCTCTTACACTAAACCATACAAAAAAATCATTGTCTTAATCTAGCATCTTTCCATTTTTTCACATATATTCATATTTTAACTTGCAAAAAAGCTTTCCAGAGAATTCAAAATTCCTGAAAAGCCTTTTTTATTCATCTATCTTCTGCACTTCATATATGCCAGACCTTGTACCAATCTCGGTAATGCAATATCCCCTCCCTCTATCTCTCCATCGCTATACAAAGATATCTGCCTCATTATCTTTTGGACATATGCTTCCAAAAATTCAGACAGATATAAAATACAGTTAACCATTAACATGACATCTTCCGCCCATTCATCTGGAACACATCATGCCCCATAATACTCCTTACCGCCTGCCCCAGACTCCTTGCCCTCCCATGCTGATGATAAGGCTGGGAAGCCCTGTGCTTATGGAAAATAATACACTCCCCTTCCCCCGGATACTCCGGGTTATGGATATACCAGATATGCCCCGTATTCTTAGACTGGATCGTCACATCATAGTTCTCCGCCAGGATAATGTTAAAATAAGACTTATCCAGCTTCTCTATCTCTTCCACCCGGAACATCTGCATCCCCTCCCTTCCCGAACCAGGCTGCCAGCGCTTCCTCCACAATTCCCGCCACGTCCGCAGGTTTCACACCGGCAAAATACCTCTCATACACATCCGCCGACAATTTGATGGATTTTCCGGCAGAGTCCTTCTTCCCTTTCCCGCCGTCGAGCGTTTCCAGCACCCTCTTCTCCGTCACACTCCCGGCCATGCCCCTGAAGCACTTCGCCGTCTTCGCATCCAGCTTGATCTTCCCCTTCTCCGCCAGCCCGGACACCACCTTCCGCTCCTTCCCCGACAGATAAGACATATCCACAGCCGCCACCAGGGGCAGCGTCCCCTCGTCCAGATGCTCCTTCAAAGGTTCCTCCAACTGCTGCACCCGCATATACCTGGCAATATTCCTCCCGGTCATCCCATACTCTTCCCCGATGGCATCCCGGCTCTTCAACCTGTGGACATCATGTCCACAAGTCTCTGGCATGTCCGAACCGTTCAGCCTTGCAATCTCTTCCAGAATGTCATTCCGCCTCCCGTGGCTGCTGACCTTCTCATACCGCCAGCACAGCCGCCTTCTCGGACGACAGAAGCTCCGCAAAGCCCCTCTGTATCACGTTGGTCTCAATCACATAGACATAGGCTTCCTCTTCCGTCAAATCCGTCTTCACGATAGCCGGGATCTCCGCCAGCCCGGCCAGCTTCCCCGCCATCTGCCGGTTATGCCCCGCCAGCATCTCATATCCATCACCCTCCTGCCACACGATCACCGGATTCAGAACGCCATGCTCCCTAATGCTCTCCACCATATCCTCCAGACGCTCCCCCTCATACAGCCGGAAAGGATGCTTCCGGAACGGGCGGATACTGTCAATAGGCAGCATCCTGATCCCGTTCTCCGGAGCGGAAATCTCTTCCGCCCCCACCAGAAGGTCCACAGCGTTATTAAAAATCTTCCTCTTCGTCCCATTAGCCTTCATACGAAACCAACTCCTTTGCAAAATTTCTGTAAGCCATCCCCGCGCTCGCATTCGGGCTATACTCCGCCACCAGCAGGCTGTAATAAATACTCTCCCCCACTTTCACCGTACTGGGAATCCTCGTCTCAAACACCCGTATCTGCTCCTGAAAACTCTCCGTCACTTCCTCCGTCAGAACCCTGCACAGCTTCGTCCTGGACTCGCACATGGTCATCAGGATGCCCGCAATCCCCAGCCCCGGATTGATCCGCTTCCTGATCTTCACCACCGTCCGCAGAAAGTCCTGCATCCCCATCATAGCCAGAAGCTGGGGATTCACCGTGATAATGACCGCAGCGGCCCCAGAATCCCGGACAGCAGCTTCTCCGCCCCATCTCCAGCCGCAGCTTCATATCCACCACAGACAGATAAATAGACGATGGAATGAAGTCCACTCCGTCCTTCGTCCGTATGTACTTCTTCGGAGACGGCAGCTTCATATCATCAATCTACGCCATCATCAGATGCCCAATAGTATCATCCGGCACTCCCGTATCTTCCACACCGAAGCACGTTGTCAGATTCGCCTGGCTGTCAAAATCCACAGCCAGAACCCTCTTCCCCATCTTCCGCAGGCAGTACGCCAGATTGAACGTAGTTATTGTCTTCGCCGTACCTCCTTTTTGTGAACCGATCATATAAATCTTACCCCATATATCAAAACCTCACTTTCCTCTCTGCCACCATGCTTAACTGCTGTTCCTCAAACACATCAATGTAATCCACCGACTCCCTCGGCTCAATGACCCGCTTCCCTTTCTCACACCGAACCGTCAGGAGCGTCCCCGCCCCAAAGCCCAATTCCTCCAGCCAAAGCCCTTTTAACATGATTGTCAGCGTCGGCTTATAATTATAACCGCTCTGCTCATATACCTTAATTTTTCTAACATCCTTTTTTTGCCATAAAACTTATCCTCCTGAAATTGAGTAGACAGACAGCTTCCCTGCCCACAGACCATACCTTACAGAACTTGACCGTCCTGCGAAAAGAAAAAGGACTTCAAATTACCTTCCGTTTTCCCGGACAGGGTGAATCAAAGTCCTATCTTTGTTATTTCTTTTATAACCTCACACTTCTCTAAAGCCAGTACCTCCGCTATGCACAGAGCCCCATCTGACTTTCAGTGTAGTAGGTATTGATATGTACGGCGCCGTCCTCTCTCCACCCCGCATGGGATAAAAAAATAGGACTAAGGAGTGCAAACCCGTTGATTTTACTGGGTTTCTCTAACCTTGTCCCAATTATAACATGAGCATCATAAAAGCTATGATTTTTTGTAACAAAATAAAGTAAATGTGCCGCTTTTTCCTCTAATGTGGGATAAAGCTCCTGTCCTCCAAATGACTGATAAATATTTCCAATACTACCCTTGAACGAATCATCTTTTTCTTTTCCAAAAAGTTCGGATTCATTTCCATATCTCATAGTTGCTATTACTTTCCGACATTCTTCGTAAGAGAGCTTATATATATCGGTATTTCCTGTAGGACGCGTCATATTTTGGTGATCATAAGAATCCAATAAATCCAAAGCTTCACTATATTTTTCTATAACCGTCAGAACCTGGCGGCTGTCTAATTCATTTTCTGTACGTCTCATGATTCGTATCACCTCCCCCAGTTGTTTGATACGATCATTATTTACAACATATCCCTGTAGTATGTACTGCTTTAGCACCGAATTTGCCCAACGCCTAAACTCTACACCTCGATGAGATTTTACACGATATCCCACAGATACAATCATATCTAAATTATAATGCTCTATGTTTCTCTCAACAATTCGTTCTCCTTCTTTTTGAACTGTCGCAAATTTTGCGATAGTTGCCAAGTCAACTTCCTCTCGCAAAGCATTATTAATCTATAGTTCCGCAAATATTTTAGACTTACATTTTGATGCAAGCACCTTGAAAACCGCATAAATATTACAAATATTGG
>ERZ808044.136-NODE-136-length-103889-cov-13.011415_pt1 | contig 103889 bp, 98 predicted proteins | sample MGYA00380195_ERZ808044 | MGnify/ENA primary metagenome ERZ808044 (study PRJEB31490, sample SAMN06133423) | mouse gut metagenome | isolation source: Z7_2 | host: mice | place: China: Chengdu | collected 2015-05 ...
GATAGAACTATCATACCATTTATTTAGACCTATAAAACGGACTCAGATGGTCTGGCTGAGCTTTGTATGAAATCATTTTCAATTATTTTTATTTCATAAATTGATCATTTTCAGGCAGATTTTTCTGCCTGTTTTTTATATGTGGATGACGCGCAGAGCGTGCCACCCGCCATATATTCTGATACTTTTTCTATACCAAATCATATACCCCAATCCACAGGAGGAAAAAATGTACAGCTTACTTAATTTTGACAACGTTATATTTACAGGGAAATTGGCAGGAATGCCTACAGTTTTTACCCGCTATGCAAACCCTGACTATATACCATCCAGGTTTTATGAAAGCAAGTTCAAAAGCGGCCAGGGGGCGCGTACCCAAAATGTAATCTATGATGTTCTTAGATTGTATAAAGGTACATTTCCCGGAGTTCATGCTTATGTGGCAGAAACAGACAAAGGATATGCCGTAGAATTGCAGCAAAGCGGCGAAACGTGGTGTGCCCTCCTTCTCCGCAGGAGAAACGGCTCCCTCTATATTAAGGCCGGTATCATTGATGATAACGACATTGTCAGGTCCTTTACGCTTGATAACTCCACCAAGAAACTGGTTCTTTTAGGGTTAATGCCAAAAATCCTGGAAGAAAATGAAGCACATTCCATATATGATACTATGAGCAATTTTCTGGAATGGGATCCCGAGGGACAGGATTGGTTATTTAACAACCACATTGAGGATTTTGCCAAGCTGCTGAACCGATTTTGTACCAATTTTGAAATGCGTTATACAACTGCGCCCTCCGACAACATCGTCATCGAAACAGATAAAATTTCCCGGCTCAAAATAGCGGATCTTGAGGTAAAAATTAAACAGGAATTTTGTGGTATTGCCAAAAGATTCTTTACTAATGCCCCATCTCCCCAGATTCAATTATCATCCAATAGCAGCCAGAATTTTGAAGGCCAATATGCATACTCTCAACGGGATTTCACGGAGGAAGAAAAAAATATGATCGCAAGAGTTCCCTCCGGATATATCATGCCGGATTTTGTGCCGGAAATCTGTAATTATTTCACCAAATCCACTTCTTTTCCTTCTCCCATGCGTGTCGCTTATCTTATAGGCCCGGCCGGTACAGGAAAAACTGAGGCTGCAAATGCTATTTTTTCAGGATTAGGGCTCCCTGGAGGGCATTATACCTGCAACCCTGCCACAGAAATATTCGATTTTATCGGACAAGTGTTTCCCAACTGCTCCGATCATGACATTTCGTTTGATGCCATCAGATCCAAATTAGGACTTCCAAATACCGAAGACATAATAAATGATCCCGAATCAGCATATGAGACTGTTTATGGTCGGAAATCGGATGGATTTCCGGATGAAGGCGCCATAATAGTAGAAATGATCGAAAGGGTCATGGAAGCCATGGCCGGAAGCGGCAATACCGGAAGCTTTACTTACGTAGAATCAGGCCTGATCCGCGCTGTAAGGCTTGGATATGGTTTTGAAATCCAGGAAATTGGCTGTGTTCTTCGGCCTGGTGTGGCGGTCGGACTAAATGCACTTCTCGAAACTGGCGCACATAATTATGTCACCCTTCCTACTGGGGAAATGATCAAAAAGCACCCTGACTGCACTTTGATATTTACATCCAACGACGAATATGAGGGATGCTGCAACTTAAATCAGTCCGTCCTGGATAGGATGAGCCTGGTATACCGCATAGAAAATCCTTCAGCAGAGGTTATGAAGCAACGGATTATGGAAAGGCTGAAATTTCCCGACGCTGCAATTCTTGACCGTATGATCGAAGTTATTTACAGCATTTCCAAAGCTTCAAAGGAAAAAGGCATCGAAGATGGAGTCTGTGGATACCGGGCTCTGGAAAACTGGGCTATGGCTGCCATGATCAAATCTATAGACAATGGTTTCATTTCTGATGATATTGTATTTCAGACAGCAATACAAACCGTCATGAATAAAGCCAGCCAGAAAAAAGAATATGTGGAAGAACTGATGTCCTGTCTTACCTATCAGTTTGCCGCCCCCAACAAAATCTGATCCAATGAAAGGAGTTTTATGGAAAAAGGACATATGATACGGGACTTTCGCAAGAAAGTTCTGGAAGAAAAATCACAGATTTCAGACAAGGATTTTTTCCTCAGCAAGCAGTGTCTGGCTTATTTGGAAAATCTTGCAGAAGCAGTATGTAAAATATACAGAAGCAGCATCAAGCTCATTTTAAAATGGGAAGAAAATGATACTGTCGCTTACGCAACGGATCGCTATCAACTGATACTCAATATAAATAACCAATTTTTCCACTCCTGCAAAAGCAGGGTGGAAAAACTTATCATCCAAAAGGGAATCACTCTGCATGAATGTGGCCATCTTCTGTTTACCGATTTTCACCTGATGGATTCTGCTATGAAAGTCTTCCTAAATAACCGTCAGCTGTTCCCGGAGCCGAAATGCGAAGAATATAAGGCGTGGCTCACGGATATAAATTCTTTTGAAAGTGATACTCTCCAGGAATGGATGAAAGTGTGGGTCCGTCTGGAAAATTCTATTGAAGACGGGTTCATTGAATATAAGCTCCTCGATCTCATCCCTGGTGAAGGCCAATGCCTTTATCCTCTGAGGAAACTGCAAATGGATCAATTTGAGTCCTATAAAGTAATGAAAAGTAAAGGGCTCAGCAGTTCTGCCATTTTATTTAACTCTATTCTTTCCCTTGCAAAATATGGTACTGTTAAGATGGAAAATGATGATGCCTGTGAACCCGCTATTGCAGCCCTTTTGCGCTGTTATGATACCATACAAAGAGCTGTCAGAACAGAAAAAAGTTATGACCGTATGAAACTCATCAATGAGTTATTTTGTTTTCTTTACAAATTCATGACGGAAGAACAGAAAAAAAATGACCCTTCTGGGGAGCAGCAATCCGAATCAGATCAGGACACAGCATCTGATACTCCTGACTCCCCTCTTCCATCTCCATCTTCTTTATTGGAAAATGCCCCGGAAGAAATAAATGATAATATCAATACCGGTTCCGGTTCTGTATTAAATGACAAAAATATTACCCGGAAAATAACAAATCCTCCATGCAGCAATAATGAGAAATTATCATCCATGATACCTGACAGCGACAGCCAGACGCAATCTCAAAGGCCTTCACCTGTTGACCTGCATACCTGCGATTCTATCGAAGAAGACCTGGCCGCTCAGAGGGTAAAAGCGGAATACGAAAAAAACCTTGCAGAAAGCCTTAAGGCAGATGTCCAAAGCTTTGATTTTAGCCCCATCAACAGCAATGTTCACATACAAATTATGCGGGATGAACCTATGGCGGCGGCTTATAGCCTTTACAAAAGCGATATGGAGGATATCCACTTTCTTATCCATAGAACTGTCCGCGAAATCAGAAATAAAATCAGAGACCGGCAACAGGGCGGAAAATTAAACGGCTTATATCAGGGACGTTACTTAGACCAAAATTCCCTTTACCGATTTGACCTGCGTATGCTTTGTAAAAATGACCTTCCGGAAGATATTCCCAACATGGCTTTTGGCATTGTTATTGATGCATCAGGTTCCATGCAGGGCTTAAAACTGGAGTGCGCCAGGAAAACAGCCCTTATCCTCTATCATTTCGGGCTGGAATTAGGCATCCCTGTAATGGTATACAGCCATAATGCGGAAAAACACTCTGTGTCCATGCAGGCGCTTGCAGATTTTGATTCTGTAGACGGCAAAGATAAATACCGTATCTGCGATTTAAATGCCAGTGGCTGTAACCGCGATGGTATGGCCCTGCGGTTTTGCTCCGAAAAGCTTTCCCTGAGAAAAGAGCCTGATAAAATCTGCTTTGTAATATCTGACGGATTACCCTCCTGCTATGAAAGCAGAGAACAGGGAGCACAGGACATCCGAAACGTCCTACTTGATTACTCCAAAAAAAATGTGAGATATATCGCTTTTGGGCTTGGTGATAACCAGGCACAGATTGAAGAACTATATACCCAGGGAATGACGGCTAAAACAGCAGCCAAATTTATCCGGACAGATGAACCTTCTTCTCTCCCAAAAGCTGTGGTTGCGTGCATCCGGACGCTGATCAAAACCCGCTGATTCTGCCTGCATACATATACCAGTCAAATCTTAAATACTGAAATGCAGGGAAACTTTCATATTAATTATGTTTCCCTGCATTTTTTTGATATAAATAGGTTGCATACTACTTCTAAAATGGTATAATATTTATATTACCTTTATCATTTATTTATTCGAAATTTAAGCCGTATACACGGCTTTTTTGTTGTAATGAATTTGCCCGCAAAATACATCTATATAAGAAATTTTCACATAAACAGGAGGACAATATGAATAAAGTAATCTTAATGGGCCGTTTAACAAGAGATCCTGAAGTAAGATATTCAAGCGGAGAGGAAGCGATGGCAATTGCCAGATATACCATGGCTGTTAATCGCAGATTCAGCCGAAACAGTGACGAAAACAGTGCAGACTTCATTGGATGCATCGCCTTTGGCAAGGCTGGCGAATTTGCTGAGAAGTATTTCAGGAAAGGGATTAAAGTACTGGTAACCGGACGCATTCAGACAGGAAGCTATACCAATCGTGATGGTGTTAAAGTATATACCACCGATGTAATAGTTGAAGATCAGGAATTTGCTGAAAGCAAAGGAAAAGCATCTTCTCATGAAAATCAGGCTCCTGCATCCAATGATTTTCGTCCGGCTAATAATAACTTTATGGATATTCCAGATGGCATTGACGAGGAGCTCCCCTTTAACTGACATATGAATTACCCACAGACCATTTTAAGCTGCCAGAAGGCAGCTTTTCTCTCTTGTGTACTATTATTAACAGGGAAGGACATATTATGGCAAACTATATAAAATTACTCCAAATGACTCTCCTGCAAGAATTATCATCTGCAATAAATAAGCGTTTGTCTGCCGAAGGAAAATCTTTAATCAGCACTTCTGCAGATGATGTTTTCAGGAACCTCACATATCTGTATGAGGAGAAAAAAGAACTTGAATTTGCAAAAGAAACCGGCAGAAGCTACCGGTTCATGCCGAAAAAATATAAGGCGATGGTGATGAGACTGGTTGCACCCAATTACTGTATCTCTACAAAGATGCAGTCCTCTGATGTTGGCGTTACGGCTGAAGCCTATCTGTTTTTAACCCCGGAATCCGTTAAGCCTGTTGCACAGGGTAAGCAATTCCTTTCCTTTGATAAGGCGCCGGAAGACCTTGAAACAGAGGCTGAGCGCAAAGCTTATATAGAAGCCACCGCCAGGGGCCTTGCCCATTCAAAAGCATATCAGGAATTTGGGATTGGAAGCTGGTACTCTTACCAATACGAACCGGAAGACAATCCGGATAGCGTTATCAATACCATGAAAGAACAAGATAAACTGAACCCAATTATGGGTTATAACAGTTCTCTTCAAAATGATAATGCATCCGATCTGGAATTGCCGCAAGAGACTCTTCTTTCTGCACTTCCTGATGATCTGAATTCCCTGGTTCCAAATCCTGAAACCAATATAACGCCAACCCCAAATACAGAAACCGCAATTTCAGGCCAGGATAATCCGCCTGAGCAGAAATTTTCCCGTCATCTGCCGGAAGTATCTGATTCAGCTACTGCGATCTCGTTAGAAGAAGCAAAAAATTATCCTGCTCCTTTGGGAAAAGCAAAGTCAAAGGGCCTTACTCTCTGGGAGACTGCAGAAAATTTCCCGACTAATATTTACTGGATGTATAAACAGGCAGAACTATCCGAATATGACAAAGCCGCTATCAGGACTATAGCTGCCAATTCTTCAAAGGTATATGCTGTCTTCCAGCAGCACGGAGAGACTATCTGAACATTTTATTTGCATTATGATACATAACTGGTATAATGTCCTCAAACATATATCATTTACATGGATTGACCATTTCAAGCAGATAAGGCTTCTTATCTGCTTGTTTTAATTTACATAATATCCATCTTATTAAGCAAAGGAGGTTACCTATGTTTCCATATAAAATGGTAGATGTCCTTACTCTGAATGGTATCCCTTATGATAATAACCGGCGCTCCGTAAGAATCATATGCCCATTCTGCGGTAAGGGCAAGCTAAACAAAGATATGAGCATAGATTTGGATTCTGAGAAATTCAACTGTTATAGCTGCGGTATTTCAGGACGCAGTGCGACCCAGTTCTATGCCCTTCTAAATCATATGACAACCAAAGAAGCTTATGGCGAGATTTGTTCCCTCCTTGGATTATCAGACACCTGCCCCCATCAAGGAAGAACTGGAAATGTCATCCCTTATAAGGTTCCCGGCCAAAAACCGGAAATGGATGAGGCAGACGATGACATCAAGGATAAAACCTATCGCTGCTTTCTCAGTTTGCTGAACTTGTCGAACCGGCATAAGAACGACCTGGCCGCCAGAGGGTTCACGGAAAATGAAATGCTTTCCTTAGGCTATGTTTCCTATCCGGAATACAGAAAAGAACTTACACCTGAATATTTTGATATTCCCCGGAAAATGCTGGAGCAAAAATGCACACTGACCGGCGTACCGGGTTTTTACACTACCAAAAACAAGGGAGTGTGGACCATGTGCCGGAGAAATGGAAGCATCGTTGTCCCCTATCGTTCCTTTTTTAACAAGATAGTCGGAATGCAGCTCAGAAAGAATGAGGAAGATATTAAAAAATATAAAGATTCCTCTCCCTCCAAATATTCCTGGTTCTCAAGCAACGGATATAAAGACGGCTCCAAGGCAAGCTCATATCTTCACTATGCCTGTGATTTCTTCTGGGATTCTGATAAAAAACAATATTATCCTCAGATACAGGATAATTTTATTCTTCTTACAGAGGGTGCAATGAAAGCTGACCTCACTCATGCGATATCCGGCCTGCCCCTGATTGCGGTCCCTGGCGTGAGCTGTGCGAATGAAGCCATAAGAGACAATATCCCTTTACTTAAAAACGCAGGGGTCAAAAAGATTATTCTGGCTTATGACATGGACCGGGTGATGAATATCCATGTACTGGAATCACTGAATAAAGTCAAGTCTTTGATAAAGGAAGAAGGATTATCCGTAAAAGAACTTTACTGGTCCACAGACATGGTTGACTTTAAGGGCACCCCTTTTAAGCTTAATGTTGCCGACAGCTTTGTTTTTTCCACGGAAACCCTTTACAATGCCGCCCTCTCTGAGCGCATAGGCGCGATTCTCGAAAAAGCCTGTTCCCTTGGGAAAAAGCAGGTCATATTGGCACTGAAAAATTCTGCTGAGATTACAGACCAGTCAAAGCTGCATTCAAAAATCCTTATTAAAGAATGTCGCCGTCTCAACCTGAAATACTACCCTGCCTTTTGGAGTCTGAACCTAAAAGGCATTGACGATTATTACGCTTATTATCATAGAAATATCGCATACAATACCTGTCCTGAAAAAACAACGGATGTCAGGCTCCGCCAGACATCCTTATGTTAATGAAAGGAGAAGCAATATGAACACTCCCAAGCATTACAATGGAATTATTGGGTCATTACAAAAAAAACGTGAAAGATATCAGCCTATTGCCATCGGGGACATAAGGACCGTTTCTGATTCAGAATGGGCGGAGCACTGGAGGCCACATGGATCCGGCTGGCAAAATCCCTCACCGGATAATCCCTGCTATCTCAAACGCGCTTATGGGGGTTCCGACATGGGCGTCCTTATGGGAGTTTCCCATTTCAAAACACGCCTGGAGCTTTTTAACCAAAAAGCTGGCATAGTGCCGGCTTTTACCAGAACCGGGAACAAGGATGCCAAAGACCTTGGGCATCTGTATGAATCTCCTACCGCAATGAAATACCACGCTTTACGAAGAAAAAATGGCGACCGCATCACGATGTTTATTGACGGAAAAACCATCCTCCCTGACGGCACAACCCGAAAAGACAGCAATAATAATATCCTTGAGAATCCCGTTTCCATGCGGATGTACCGTGATGGGCGCTTCAAAAAAGGAAATGCATATCACTGGGAGAACATGCTTTACCCCTGGGCTCTGGCAAACTGCGACGGTTTCCTGGAAGAGAATGGTATCCAGGGGATCCTGGAAATCAAGACCACCTCGCCAACAAATTATAATGTAATAAATAACTGGAAGGATGGAATCGTTCCAGAAAGCTATTATTATCAATGTGTATATTATATGTCCATTCTAAATGTCATGTTCTGTGATATCTGCTGTTCATGGGATCAGACCTACGATGGCACTGCCGTCATACGGATTTACCGTGACTATGATGCTGAGGAAAAGCTTATGAATGCCGTCACCGAGTTTGACGAGTATGTAGAACAGGGAATCCCACCAGATACAGAATTCGATGACGGTACTCTGTTAAATAATTATTATTATGAGCTTTTTGGACCTGCCGATCCCAGGGAACCCATGATCGAGCTCCCGGAAAAATTCCGGAGCACTATAATGAGAGCCATAGATATTGACAACCAGATCGCAGCCGTTGAAAAAGCCCTTAATGAGGCGAAGGCGAAGCGGGAAACTATCTATTCCGAACTCTATCCTCTCTTTGGTTCCAGCAGCTACGCCCAATTCAGGATTGATAATTCTACTGTTGCAGGTATCACCCTAAAAACACCTATGAAACGTGCCAAACTCAATGAAGAAGCATTTAAAAATGACTATCCGTCCCTTTATGAGCAGTGCAGAGTATTTTCCAGTTCAGAGCTGGAGTCTGTTGATAAAAAGCTCAAAAAGAAGTATATGCTGCCTGCAGAACCCGACCTGGAAGATAAAACCAAATCCCCATCCTTTAAATTAAAGCTCTTAAACAGACCGCTTGCCGTCTGAGACCAAAGGCAGGTGTAAGACATGATTGTTCATACTATCCCTGATCTTCTTGAAGCACTCATTCAGTCCAGCGGCTCTGTCTGGATCAGCCAAAACCTGCTGGAGGACGAGGCGCTTAAAAGGAATCTCCCATTAACCACCCTTCCCATGCTGTCCTCAAAAGGTATGGTCAAAAATATTACTGCGGGACACAGAGCCTACTATTCACTTACCAGGTACGACACACTGGAAACCTGTGCAGCATACCATGCGATCAGGATCCTTAAAAATTATATCTGTCCATTTAACATTTCAGGCAGACATCTGGCAACGTTATTATCCCAAATTGAAATAGAAACTGGAAGCCGCCTGCATGAATATCAGAAAACAGCCATTTGTACTTCCCTTACCAGCGGCGTTGCCGTGATATCCGGAGGGCCGGGAACAGGAAAAACATACCTCCTTAAAGCCCTGGTCCATGTGCTGAGACACTGTACTCCCGGAATTGACATCCGCTTTACCGCGCCCACCGGAAAGGCCGCAAGAAGAATTACGGAATCCACCCAAAATCCGGCCAAAACCATACAGAAAGAACTTGGTATCCGCCCCGGGAATTCGGATCTGAGGATGTTCAGCGGCGATGTGCTCATTATTGATGAAGTCTCCATGTTAGATATGGAAACTGCATTCCATGTTTTCAGGGCAGTGCAAAACGGCCAGAAACTCATCCTCGCAGGCGATATTGACCAGCTGCCCAGTGTGGGCCCGGGAGCCGTTTTAAGAGATCTTCTGTTTTCCGGAACCATTCCGGCAATCACCCTGACCAAAACCTTCCGGCAGTCAAATACTTCGAATCTCTATCACAATATCCAGAAAATAAAAAATGGAGACTGCAGGTTATCCAGGGGGCCTGATTTTGAAACCATTCCCGTCAAACCAGAAAATGCACTGCAAAACCTCATTCAGTTCTTTCTGCACGAAGTAAAAAGATACGGAAGCGGAAACGTTGCCTGCTTATTGCCCTATCGTAAAGCCGGAGCGTTATGCAGCGATAATGTAAACAATATCCTGCAGTCTATTGTCAATCCCATCAGAAACAGGCCTTATCTCAAAATAACTGCCGGACCGGGACGGGAAACAAGGTTCACTCTCGGCGATCCGGTCATGCAATTGGAAAACCGTCCGGAATGTGCAAATGGTGAAACCGGGCATATAATATCTGTTAATTCCGATAGCCTGGTGGTGAAATATCCCGATGCCTGTGTTAAGTACGGCATAGATTCCCTGCATCAGCTGTCCCTTGCATATGCTATATCCATCAGCAAAGCCCAGGGATCAGAGTATAGATCTGTTGTCATATGTATCACTTCTGACCACTCCGCCCTGCTTAGCAGAAACCTAGTCTATACCGCCGTAACAAGAGCTACAGAGCATTGCGTACTGCTTCAGGAAGATACTGCAATGGAACAGGCTGTTGCCAATGAGATCACATATAGGCGGGAAACCTTCCTGGCCGAGAAACTGAAATACTATGATTTAAAAGCAGCTTTTTGAGCTGTCTGAAAGGAAAAAATATGGCAAATGAAGAAAAAAACATTTTACATTCATTTTATGGATCAAAAGATTTTATAAAAGTAAAGCAGTGTCTGGAAATCGGCAAGATCGTCTTCTCTTTTGTGACCAAAAACAATCCTAAAAATTTTCTGGATTGTTACCTGGAGGCGGAGGAATTCGGTGCCCTGTTAATGGCAGATATCAGGAATGGTACCCTGCTCAGAAAACTGCTGGACGAAAAGTCACAAAACAGGGATTACCCAAAAGCCGTCTGGACAAGCCCTATAGGCGGAAATGCCACCGGTAATAACGGATCACCCATATCCCGTTACTTTACCATCTCTCCCGGTTCAACTGCCGAAATCTTAATCACAGGCAGATCCTACCCGGCCACACAAAATCAATCCGGCGCTTTTATTCCAGAAAAGGGCGCCAGCCCGCTTCAGCATTTTATGGTTGGCTGTAGTTATTCAGACCTGAAAATACTCCAATATAAGTGGTCGTTTCTGGAACAGGATTATATGCGTTCTAAATACACCTGCGAAAAAATGCAGGATGATTACCGGAAAAATTCCAGCGACTCTAAAGAGGCAGCGGCCAACACAAACAACGCGCCGTCTGTCTCAACTCATCACTCTGCTGACGATCCAAAAAATACATCCGGCAGCCACAGTTATACTGCAATGGAGGTAGAAACACTTACCCCTCTTCAGCCCTTTGGCAGCCGGGGTTTTCTATGCTTTAAAGCCGCCGACAAAAAGAATAACAGCTACGCTATGATTATCGATCCTGCCACAGTTTCATCCTTTGACCAGAAAAAATGGCTGAACTTTAAAAAGCAGGCCGAAAAAGCATCCGGCATCCGCAAAACCTTTTATACTATAAAGCACGGAAACCGAATATTAGTAAAAGGAATTGCCTGATAAAAAAGGTGTCCAAAACGGACACCTTTTTTCATAAGAGCATATTGCCGGATACCCTATGCTCATCTTATAACAGATATCATGGCTTTTTTTATTTTTTTTACCGGAATAACTGTAAGCAGTTTCCCTTTAATTTCATCCCCGCTTAAACAGGGCTCCTCCCAAAATCTCGAATCTACCGATTTTTCCCTGTTATCACCCATGACAAAATAACATCCTTCCCCCACTTCAAATTCACTGGCAGAATTCGTTTCTACGTTTTCTCCAAGATATTCTTCATAAACAAGCTCACTATTAATATACAGATAACCATCTGCAAAAGACAGCTTGTCTCCCGGAATTCCAATCACTCTCTTTATCAGCAACTGCCCCTTTGAACTTTTATCATGGGAAGAAAAAACTATGACATCTCCACGCTGAGGTTTATGGTTTACATAAGCAAGGCCATTTATAATAACATAGTCACCTGCATTTAAAAATGGTTCCATAGATTCTGAAGGAACTATCCCCCACATAAGTATTTTCGTAAATAAAACATATACAATAATTCCTGTAAAGAACATTCCTGCAACTGTCTTCTGCCATTTGGCCATTTCCGGCTTTTTCCGCTCTTTTTTCCCTGATTGAACAAAAGGACTGCTTATCCCCTTCTTTATTCTTTGCCAGAATTTTTTCTTCGTCTTGCATATAAAAAGAACAAAAGCTGCGATAAGAATAAGAACAACGGGCAGCATGTAGATATAAAGTGGTAAGCTCTTCTTTATTTCTTTCACAATAACAGCTTTGTATAAGGTCTCATTTTCCGCAATGTCAACCGCCCTGATATTCAATATATTTTCACCGTCTTTTAAAATATATTCTGCCTTAAAAGAGCCATCTCCTGCAACCACCGGCTTTACTTCATTAACAGTAAAACTCTCATAATCCCTGATCGTTCCAGTGACTGTTATCATATCATCATATGTTTTCATCCCGTCATATTCCATGTCTAATGTCAGAGCCGGCTTAACGCTGTCCCTTATAACGGAGTATGCGGTTGATCTCATATTATGCTCAGAATCAATCACATAAGTGAGAATATCATTCTGCCCTTCATTCACAGGAATGTCAAATGTATAAGTTCCCTTCGGTAATATTCCTGTATGCTTTACTTTGGCATCGTTATTCATAAACAGCAGGGAATATGGTTTTTCAAGGGTAACCTCTACTGGAATTTCATCTTTGTTTGTATATGGCCTATCCTCATACAGGATTGCTGCTTCGGGCAAATAATCTGCTTTTATTACCCGCTGCCTGTCAGCGCCAGAAATCCCCTCACTCGTTGCCGGAACCACATCAACTATTATCTCTTCCGTCAATGCCGGTAACCTGAACTCATAGTATCTTCCTTCAACAGTCTGCCTGTCAAGAATCTGGGAAGTTTTTGCATCGATAATTGAAATATTAACATTACCACAGCTGCTGTCCGACCACTCTACCACTATTGCATCATCTTTAAGGTATTCCGTTAATCCGGCAATATCCCTGGCCACTTCAACGTTACCGACTGAAAATACCGTTTTATCAACTGCCCTGACACTTACTTTTACCTTCCCTATTGTCTCCTCTGATGCCAGGCTTTCCTCCTCCATGCTGCTTTCTGCCGAATCAGACAGCGTTACCCTTGCCTTCCACTTTCCCTTTTTCACGTCACTTACATTAATGGCACATATATTCCCATCTGATATGTTCTGCGTCCAGACAGCATGATCGCCCTCTCTGTATAATAATACCTCATAGTCTCCTGTATTTTCTATCGCAATTTCAAACTCACAGGCTTCGTAATCCTGCTCTATTTCAAAGGAAAGCTCTTTAGATATAATACTGTCCTTACCTGGCACACCTGTCTCAGATTGGGCATCTGTGCTTATCACAGAGCTATAAACTAAACCTTTTCCCATAGATCACCTCCAATGATCTCCTTGAAGCTGTCAAATCCTATTCTCAAATACCCCTGTGCATTAACAACTTTCAAATCATTTGTCCACCAGGTTCCTCTCTTCTCCCCAAATTTATAAAAAGCATAGTAGATTGGGTAGACAGGTTCTTTTCTTCCATTTGATACCCTGTAGGCCGTATCATCTTTCCTGACGATTTCTTCCCCCAATCTATGGCAAATCATCCGGAGCTCCTTTTCCTGGCATCCGTTTAATATTTCAACTGCTATCCTCCTCTCCGCAATCTTATCCAGATTAATTATCCTTTCCTTTTGCATCAAAATTCCCCCTTTAAATCTTATGTATAGTATACCTCTATATGCATATTTTTCAATATACACATTGTGCATTTTTGACAGAAATTTAGCTAAATTTTAAAAAAAGAGGGATAAAGTATAAAAAAATAGCTCTCATCCATATTGACACTTTTTTGGAATCTGATATATTACAAATAGGCGTGTGTATATTTTAAGGAGATTAATATGATAACTATGCAGCAAAAAGCAACCCGGCTTGCACATTTAAGAAGCAGTAACAATATGACACAAAAGGAAATGGCGGAAAGGCTTTCCGAGCTTTCCACCCGCAAGGAACCGCTCACAGTATCGACAGTCAGTTCCTGGGAAACCGGGAGAAGACAGCCTTCCCGAGAAATGGTTGATTGCATTGCCAAGCTATTCCAGGTTTCGGCAGACTATCTGGAATGCCTGACTGATGACCCAAACGGCTCGGCAGACTCCCTGCTGCCGGAACCGGAATACGAAAACCAGATAGCCATCTCAATGGATAAGATTCCTACTCTGGACGGTAAACCTGTGTTCGTTTCTTTTAAAAACCATGCCCATGAAGACCAATGGGGCATTGTAAATATAAGCCGTAATTCATTTATCCTGAGGGATGGCCTGTTACGCTTTTCAGATCAGACAATTGATCAGATTTTTGTCTCAGAGCCTTATTTTGCTTATATTAAATCAACCCAAAACAATTTAAGTCTTGATATGTCTAAATTGCTGAGTGTCAAAAGATACGTATGGATTGAAATGATAACTTCAAACAGCTATATACGCGGTCTCTATGATGGATGGTACCATCATAATGAGACCCATACCTGCCTTATAAATAATAAGGGTTTAACCCTTCCATATGAGGGCCTGGGCGTTTCTTTTCATGCCTATCCAAATAGAAAAATGTGCTGAAAGGCTGTTCCCTATAGCTTGTCATGCGGAGCGCATTATGCAATCATTCTATGGAGAAACGGGTTTTCACCGCACATTTTTTCATGCGGGCTATTCGTTTTTTTTCATTTCCACTAAGCCAAAAAAATTCTCTTTCCTTCTGCTATCGCAGCTATTGTTATTTTATTTGGCACGTTAAGTTTTATTTAAATATCTCAGAAAAAAGCACTGATTGTCTTGTAACCTCTATAATTAAACGGTATAATAAAGAAAACTATCTGGTTTACCCATACATTATAAAAGCAATAGATTATGACCCACGCGCATGTACACCGGATTCAAATTCCCAGAAAGGAATCGTTAACATATGTCCGTATACTTAAATACCTCTTCCGCATATAAAGATTTCACGATGTTACGCAACGATGAATTTTTTGTAGATAAATCCTGTATTATTGAACAGATTAATAAAAAAATCAGCACCAAAAATCGATATTTGTGTATCACAAAGCCTCGCCGCTTTGGTAAAACATCATTATTAAATATGCTCGGTACCTATTATTGTAAGGCATACGATACCAAATCCCTGTTTGATGACTTAGGAATTGGTAAAAGTCCGGATTACAAGACCCACTTAAATCATTACAATGTCATAAACATGTGTTTAAATAACCTGTCCGACAAGGGCAATTCATACAATGACTATATCAGCCTGATCAGAAATTCTCTGAAGCGCGATATAACAGAAGCTTATCCGGAACTAAAAAAACAAGATTTCAACAGTATCGCCGATATGCTGACTGCCACAAACGATGAATTCATCTTTATCATAGACGAATGGGACTATATTTTCAGTCATAATCTGTATCCGGAAAATCAAAGCGATTTCCTGGAATTTCTGCGAGACCTGCTCAAAGACCGCCCGTATGTAGCACTCGCCTATATGACCGGTGTTCTTCCTATTAAGAGATACGGCACAGGTTCTGCGCTGAATATGTTTAAGGAATATACCATGCTGAATGACCCTGCTTTTGAAAAATATTTTGGCTTTACAGAAGAAGAAGTAGAAGCTCTGTGTCAGCAGCAAACTGTCTTGTCTATGAGCGAGATCAATGAATGGTATAATGGTTATCAGACAAGAGACGGCCAACGGCTTTATAATCCAAGATCCGTTGTGTGTGCTCTGGAGGACGGCTCCTGTCAAAGTTATTGGACCACAACAGGTAAGATGGATGAAGTCCTCTTTTACCTGAAACATAACATCAGGGAAGTCAGAGAAGATACCATCAAAATGGTAAACCACATACCGATTCACATTGAAATCCGGAAAGAATATACCGCCGGGCAGGGCAACCCTTCTACGAAAAAGGAAATCTATGCTGCCATGATCATATATGGCTTATTATCCTACAGCGATGGCAAACTCAGGATTCCGAATAAAGAACTTATGATAGAATTTGAAAGTGCCCTGGAGGATGATGATTTCGGCTACGTGGCTGAATTGGTGCGAAATTCCAATGCTGTACTGGATGCCACTTTAAACAGGCAGGGAGATGCTGTGGCATCTTACCTTCACAATATTCACAACAGTGAGCTACCCATTTTGAAATACAATGATGAAAACAGTCTGTCCTGTGTAGTGACACTTGCATATCTTTCAGCGAGGAATAAATACAAGGTAGAGCGCGAAGAAAAAAGCGGTAAAGGATTTGCCGACTTTATTTTCTACCCAAGACGAAGAAACCTTCCAGGCATCATCATTGAATTAAAAGCGGACAGCTCCCCCGAAACCGCAATCCAGCAGATTAGAAACAAAGAATATTCCGAAAAGCTGAAAAAAGAAAAAACGGAACACATCCTTGCTGTCGGGATAAATTATGATTCTAAAAAGAAACAACATCAGTGTTTGATTGAAGAAATTTCATGAAGTTCTCCACCAATAAAGCCCTTGAGAAGGTCTATTTGACATCTGCCTGCAGAGTATATACCCCACAGGCAGATGCCTTTTTTTGTTTCTCTGTTTTTTCTTTTCCTCCAAACTCCGGATGAAAAATTTTCCTGCTGTACATTTTTATTTACTTTTTTCTTGATAAGTGATATCTTATGTATACTACACCAATAAATAAATAGGAGGATTGTATGATCCAATCAACCCCCAAATCCACCTGCGCCAAATGCAAGCGATTCATCAACCTGTCACTTCCATACTGCCCGTATTGCGGAACGGAGAACAGGAAATCTGCCCTCAAACCAGAAAAAATATCTGATTCTGCATCCCAGCCGATTGCTAATACCAGTGCTCCAAACAAACATGCCAAAATACAATGGTCAGATGAAGTCTCCCCTGATACGCCTGATTATGCTGCCATGTATGATGAGTCAGGAACCTACAATCCCAATTACGACGGGTATTATAACGACACATTGCCCAAAATAGCGGATGAGATAGACAGCCTGCTGGCCGGAAAGGAAAAAACTATTTTAAAAGCTGTTTTTTCTCTGGCTGCCATCGCTGCAATCATTGTCTATCTTATACTGACTATTTAGAGAGGTAACCATATGGCCTTTAAAAGAACATTTTTATTCCTGAAAGACCTGCCCGAAGATCTGAAGGAAGCTTTAAGTAATCGCGCTGTCAGTACACTGCTGCTTTCCATAACAATTTTTACCACCGCCCTCTTCCTAAAGAAAATCGTATTGGTTGTTTCCTCTATGATAATGGTCTTTCTTATGTGGGCCGCCCTCCTGCATCTCCTGTATCTGATAAAAAAAGACCGACTGCTTTATGTAAACGGTGTCTGCACAGATCTATATGAAAATAAGCTTTTCAGATACAGCTCCGCATGTTATGTCATTTTTGAGGCAAATGGATACAATTACAGGTGCGGTATAAGCTATAAAATCCTGAAAAACCTGAAAGTGGGAATGCATATAGCTGTCTATGCCGCCGAAAACTCCATTTCACAGGATGCCCATGGAGGAATCCGAATACTGCATCCAGTCTTTTTCCTTCCCTCATATAAGGGTATCGATACCTGAAAAGTCTGTTGCATATTATTCATGAAATGGTATAATATATATTAAATGATTCAAATTTTCACATTTACATTTAGCGGCAAACTGTGTTTTGCTGCTTTTTTATTGCTGAATAAACTTACGATTTACGTTATGTTTAGAACAATCAGGAAAACGACAATAAGGAGGATGAATGGTAACAGAGCGAAGTATCAAACGAAAAAAGCAGGTTCTTATAGATTTCGGGATCCCGGAGGAATCAGTTGATCAGCTCTTTAAAGATAAAAAATTCGATTCCATGAGAACTTTAGACTGTTTTGCAAATAAAATACTGATAAAATTGCTTGAAAAATAAATATTCCACATATTCAGAAAGGTGGTTTGTAATGTATAAATTGAAAGATGAAGAAGAACGGATCCTGGACTCAAATGAGGTTCATGATTTTTTTACGGAGCAGGAAAATGGTGACCGATGGATCGTTGTCTATACAAATGAGCTGGAAGTACTGCCACTTGAAAACAATAATCTGTCCTTTTATATGCAAAATGCCTTCAATTTCAGGACCCGCTCCGGATTTACTGTCAAGGGATTTGCCAGTGATGTAGAGGAAGAAGAAATCCTCACCTCCATGAAGTCAACAAAAACCAGTATCCTGGTCCCTATAAATAATGAAATGTACATGTACCCTCTGCGTTACACTGCCTGGAGCCACCTCCAGGATCGTTCCGGTATTACGGGCGGATCAATCTCATCCCTAAAGGAACGGAAACGGGCGGCAGAGATGTCTCCTACTATAAGATGCCAGTGCCTGAATGACGGATTGGCTCTTTATAAAGACAAAACTCTGGTTCTCATCCGCAATGGAAAGGTTACTGCCCTATTATCCGGAGATGAAAATGATTACTCTATCATGCCAGTTGCCCAGTTGCTTAATGTCCTGGAAAGTGAACTTGCAAAATCGTACCAGAGCTTTGAACTGACCGGGGCTGTGACCACCCACGAAATAGCTTCAGCGACTTACAGCCTGCATGACGCAGACCTCGATAAAAGGATCATACAGATTCTTTCTGATAATGGCCAGTTATTTTCCGATGTGAACGTACAGGTGCGTCTTACCACATCCGATGTAGGTCTCTGTGCGGCAAGATTAACTCCCATCATTCACGTCGATCATCACACAGTGCCCATTGGAAGGAGTCTGTATGTCAACCATAAGGGTGGTACAAAGGCAATGTCACTTTATGCGGATATTGTACGTCTTTTACTGGCAAAATACAGGGAAAATATTTCCAACCTCCAAAACCTTATGAATATAGACATACTTCATCCGGCAGGCTGCCTCAGAAATACATACGCCACTTTGAAACTAAAGGGATATTCTGCAGAACTAAACCAGTGTGTCGAAAGGATCCAGCAGGAGCATGCCGATTCCTGTACCGGATATGATATTTACTGGTATTTAAATGAACTACTGTATCTGGCTGAAGAAAATGCCCGGAAAAAATCTAGCGGAAAAGTGCCGTTTAATACTATCCTTGATGCACAGGAGATTATTGCTGAAGTTTTGTTTATGGATTTAAAAATATTGGATTATTAAATGATATCCAACATTTTTGCGAGCACAAAAGGAGTGTCCTCAATAATAGGACGCTCCTCTTACAAAACAGATTTCCAAGCTATTATCACATACCATTATTAACGTTTGCTCCTGATATCAAAATCCCATATTCATCTGCCATAGCAACACCATGTACGCCGGCTGGAATATGTACAGCTCATAGACAGCCTCTACATCCTGCAGGGCTTCTTCTAGGCAAGGCTCTTTGTATTCCAAACCTGCCAAAAAGAAGCCAGGCCCATCAGCAGTCCCAATTACTGCCATGGAAGAATTATATATGGCTTGCTACTTCAAAAGCATCCCATATCGCATACATGATATTGGCAACCTGTTTCGCATCACCCAGCAAATACAATTCGGGGATTTCAAACTGTAGCTCTTCATACAAGCTATTCTCACTGCTGTAGCCAACTGATAGGATCACGCTGTCTGCAGAAATTGCTTTTTCCATATCTTTAGTCTCTACTATCAGCTTACCATCTGCAAAATTTTTCACACGGGCATCACAAATGGTTTCAATTCCATTAAATGGTATTAACCTTTCAAGCATTTCCTTATTTGCTGAGCAGATAGGCCCATTAGCAGCCATCAGTTTGGGCAACATTTCTATAATAGTCACCCGCTTTCCTTCTTTCGCAAGCCACAATGCAGTCTCACAACCAACCAGGCCGCCACCGACTACCACTACTGTGTCTCCCGTTTCTTTCTGTCCAGTCAGTACCTGATCTGCAGAATAGACCTTTTCGTCCTCTCCCAACGAAATCATCTTCGGACGGGAGCCAGTAGCAATGATGACGGTATCATATCTGCTGTCTAATGCCATTTCTTTTGTGACGGTAGTATTCAACGTAACAGGGACGTTAAGCCGCTTCAACTCATTCTCATACCATTTTGCCAGTAGAAGATCATCCTCTTTAAAATCAGGAGTTCCGCCCGGAATCAGATTCCCTCCCAGATGATCTAAAGCTTCAAAAATTTCAGGAGCATGTCCCCTCTCTGCCAGGGTCCGTGCCGCTTCACATCCGGCAACACCTCCACCGATGATAAGTACCCTCTTGGGCCTTGAAACAGGCTCATAGGCAGTAACCCGTTCTCTTGCGGCCCGGGGATTCACTGCACAATTAATCATGGAGTAGTGCTGGATACGACCCATGCATCCTTCCTGACAGGAAATGCATGGACGTATCTCTGCCATACGCCCTGCCCGAAGTTTATTAACATAATCAGGATCCGCCAGAAGCGGCCGACCAAGGGAAATAATATCGCAGGTTCCATTATCAATACATTCAGAAGCCATATCCGGATTATCCATACGCCCTGCCATCAGTACTGGAATCTTCACTGTCTCTTTCATCAGTTTTGCATATACCCTGAAAGGCCCCTTTTCCATATACATCGGCGGATGGTTCCACCACCAGGCATCATAGCACCCTGCATCGACATCCAGGGCATCATACCCATATTTCTCCAATAGTCTTGCAGCTTCCACACCTTCCGCAAGATCACGTCCCTTTTCTTCAAATTCTTCTTCGGGAAGTGCGCCTTCACGCCACCCTTTCAACATACTTTTCGGGCTGTAACGTAAGGCAACCGGGAAATCCCAGCCACAGGTTTTCGCAATCTCCTCACGAATCTCTTTCGCAAAACGCAGGCGGTTTTCCAGACTTCCGCCATATTCATCATTGCGTAAATTGAAAAAGGAAATGGCAAACTGATCGATCAGATAGCCTTCATGCACAGCATGGATTTCTATGCCGTCAAAACCGGCACGTTTTGCATTATAAGCGCCTTTTCCAAAACTTTCCACAATAGAATGGATTTCTTCAATTTCCAGTGGGCGGCAGGTCTTATCCAGCCAGCGGTGCGGAATTGCGGAAGGAGCCACAGGCGGAAATTCCCCTAAATTAGTAGGGATTGTAACACGCCCAAAACCGCCTGACATCATCAGGAATATTTTTGCCCCATAGGCATGAACCCGCTCTGTCATTTCCCTGCTGGTACGGACAAACTGTACCGGATTGTATGTACTGTTGGGAACGTTTGGCATGGACTGTGTTTCTACCTTACAATCCGAGAAAGTAACGCCTGTGATAATAAGGCCAGCGCCTCCCTGTGCTCTCCGGGTATAATAGTCAATCCCCCGCTGGTTCCAGCCGCCTTCACTGTCTCCTAAGCCCAACGGCCCCATGGGCGCAAGTGCAAAACGGTTTTTCAGTTCTCATTTGCCAATCTTAAACGGTGTATATAAATTTTTGTAACGCATATTCATACTCCTTTACTATATTTCTTGCAGTTACTTATGCCCAATTTCACATACCATAACCTTTATTGTGTCCTATAACCCCTCCGCTTTATATACTCTACCGCATGCTCTCCAGCCACAATGCCTGTAGTAAAAGCGACTCCCGCTGCGGCTCCCTCGTTATTATAATAAGGCACACTATAGCAACTTCCGTTATCGCCCCCTGCCACATACAGCCCCTCTATCACATGGGAAGATGATTTAAGCGCCCTGCAGAATTCATCTGTTTTTACCCCTCCAATTGTACACCATGCGCTCGGTTCATATTCAAACAGATAGTATGGCGCTTCCTTTATCGGTTTCAACAAATATCCAGCTTTTCCAAAAGCAGTATCCTTCCCTTTTGCACACATCTCATTATATTCTTTTACTGTACTTTCCAGAAAAGCAAGCCGGAATCTTTCTGAGAGCTCTGCAAGGGTATCTGCCTTTGCTGCAAACCCATCAGTTATATCCTTAGACAAATCCTCCATATTCCATCTGCGCTGCCGGTCATGGGTTGTCTTTCCCACATACCAATCCCTTGGTCTGCCATAATAATCATACAGGGAGCCTTTACCTAATGCATGGTAATATTCATCATCCAATATGGCATAATATTTCCCTTCCCGGAGTGTCATCTCTCCCCCCAGAGACAGTGGTTCATCTGACAGATACTGCTCATTCATAAAGCGCCTTCCGTTTCTGTCTACCAAAATCCCACCGCCAATGGCATAATACATATTGGAAGACATTCTTTTTACCATTTTAGAGTTGTAGCCCCCAAATTCATTGGTGCATAGTCCCCAATTTCTGTCCAGAATTCCTCCGGCTTCAAGCACCATGTGAATACCGGCCCCATCACTCAGCCTGCTTCCGAGAGCGCCAACATTAATATCTCCAAAATGCTCTTTGATCATTTCTCCATTTCCCAGATATCCCCCTGTGGCAACAATAACCGCACCGGCATAAAGCACTTCTTCTTTACCTTCAGCAAGATTTTGAGCTACAACCCCTTTTATCCGCCCGGATCCTTCCTGAATCAGGCGCTTTGCTTCCATCTGCAAAAATATTTCTACTCCCTGGGTTTTAAGCTGCTTGGATAACATTTCCCAACGCTTTGTGGGGGGAGTTTTAAACATCTGTCTCGCCCTGAAACCTACGCCGTAAGTATCTTCTAACAGCGTCATCTCTATTCCTGCTTCCAGTAAAACCTGTTCTACTTCCCTGCCCTTTTCCAGCGCATTATGCAGAAGGCCTGCATGGACAGTTCCTCTGGAAAATCCATACATATGTGAGAAAAGCTGCTCTACCGAAACTGTTGCATTCTGCTCCCGTTGCAATTGTGTATCTGCCAGAGCCGGGCCGCCACAGCGGGCGGCATTGCTGGCTGCTATATTCGTCCCTTTTTCCAGAATGGCACAGCTAAGACCTGATTTTATCACTTTCCATGCCGCCATCATCCCTGCTGCCCCAGATCCGATTACGATAACATCAAACATTTTCATCTTCCTTTACATTGCTTTACTTCTGCTCCGATTGCTATGATTCTTATCTTATGCAATATTGAATAAACTCATCTACAATATTGAGTACTTCTTCTGTCCAGAACTCTGCTCCCCCGTGATCCGCGCCTTCCACCATATAAAGACGGACATCCTTCCCCGTTTCCTTCATCTTTTTATACAAGTTGACACTTTGCCTGGTATTGACAACACGATCCTTGGTTCCATGGAAAATCAATGTCGGTGCAATATCAGTTTCTTCCGTAATATTGCACTCTGCAGACAATTTTTCGCATAAATCCGGCCTCTCCCGGAGATTGACGCCTCCCATCTCCATTCCCTCCGGACTGTCAGGCAGATGATGGTTTATTGTAATCGGGTTACTATCCTCCAGCATAACGCTGACAGAACCGTAGTAATTAATAATTCCTTTTACCTCGCCGGAAATACCAGGAAATAAGTTATCTGCTGTTTCATCATTATGGATGAGCCCTGCAAATACCGCCGTGTGTCCACCGGACGAATCGCCAGCCATAATAACTTTCTCCTGATCAATATGCAGTTTATCCGCGTTTGCTCTCAGGAAACGGACAGCATTCCTCGCATCAACAGCCTGCGCCGGAAATGGGGCAATACCGGAATGACGATATTCCACAATTGCCGTCACATATCCCCTCTCTGCCAGCTTCGCCAGCAATGGAATCTGTGTATAGACAACCTGCTTCATCCATGCGGATCCCTGCACGAACACTACACATGGATAAATTTTTTCCGGTTCATTTCTCGTAAAAGGCTGCAAAATCTCCAGTCGTAATGGCACATTATCAATATTTGCATATTCTACATTATGTAAATAATGAACTCCGACCTCGTTGCCACTCGTTTTAAGTATTTCAGCCCCTTCCACAGATTCTTTAAATTCAGGGAATTCCTCGTAACTTCAATCTTTAATTTCCACTTTGATTACCTTCTCTTTCATCATTTATACTTGTTTATCTCTTGACGCTCCCAGCATAATATATAACAACTGCCAGCCTGCACTTATTCATCCCCTCATAGTAATGCGATATCCTGTTTATCATTTTATTCCTCCCATCACGAGTTTTGTCAAAACTGTCTATCATTTTATACATTAGACAGATTGAGATAATAGGTCAAAATCCCATATCCTCCAGCCACTCGCAGCACAGCTCTCCCCAGTGAGCCACATGAGGGATGTCCATATCCAAATCATTATTTCCGTCAGCCATGGCCAGCCCATGAACTCCCGGCTGGAATATATGCAGCTCATAGGGTACTCCCGCGTCCTGCAGTGCCTTGGCCAGGCACATGCCGTGCCTTCCGTCATCACTCATGGTCTGCCAGATAAACATAGGCGGCGTGTCGTATGTCACATTCTTCTCAATGGCAAGATACATCCTGTCCTTATTATTTTCTCCCATCAGCGGATCCCTTTTCATGCCAAACGGAGCCGGGAACGATACTCCGCTCATAGCACCATAACCGATTACCGCTGCGTCCACCCCGCACGGAAATCTTTCAACCACATCCTCACTGTCCGGCTTCCCGTTATCTGGGTGAGTTGCACAATTCCCCGACAACATACCCCCGGCTGAAAATCCCATCACGGCAATCTTTTTTCCCAGATTCCATTCCTCCGCCCTGCTTCTAATCATACGGATTGTACGCTGCATATCGGCGATAGCGTCAAATCTTGTATAGGGCAGTAAACGATAGCATAAAATCGCCACATTAAACCCAGCCTTCCAAAAATAATGCGCTGCATTCACACCTTCCGAACCGGTCCGCCACGAAAAACCACCGCCATGGGCCACAATGACTGTTCCCCTGATCTCCTTGTCCTTTGTGGGCACAAACACAAAATAAGGATTTTCCTGCAGGGGCGTCTTCTCCGGGTCAAATCCAGGAGCCCCCTCATCCCAAAGGTACGTCTTGTGAAATGGCCTGAGCGCCTGATTCCATACCTTCAGGTTTCCTTCCACATCTAGGCTTCCATCTTCCCTGCGGTGCCGCTCTATCGGGAAGATTGACCTGTTCTCCAAAACTGCCTGCTCCAATAGCTCTCCGTTTTTCCTGTAAATCTCCATCATAAAAATCCTCCTACTTCCATGGGGCTTTAATCTAAGCCGCCGATATTTTCTTGATCCACTTCCCGCTCCGAAGCCTCACCACGCACCAGATTGCCTTAGCTACCTGATCGATCTTCAAAAAGAAATAAATCCAAAAGGCTGGCAGATGCAGCACAAACCCAGCCAGAACCCCCAAAGGGATTGACAGCACCCACAAAAAAATATTGTCTGTCACCATGAGGATTTTCGTATCGCCGCCGCCCCGCAGAGTTCCCTTTGTCATGATACTGTTCGTTGACTGGAATAATATAATGAAGCTGATCGCCGCCATAAGCTGCCCTGCAATCTGCGCCGTTTCCTCAGATACCTGATAAGCCCTGATCATGGGGGCGCTGATCAGCATAATCACACAAGAAGCAAAAATACCGAAAGCAATGCCCAGGCCCAATAATGCATAGCCCTGTCTCTGCGCTTTTTCCCTGTTCCCCTCGCCCAATGCATAGCCTGTTACAATAGCCGCCGCCTGTGCCATACCCTGAGTCAGAACAGAACTGAGCTGCTGGGTCATAGTTGTCACCGCATTAGCGGCCACAAAGCTTTCCCCCTGCCTTCCGATTACCATGGCTACCGCATTATTTCCCAGCATAAAAATCGTGTCGCTGATAAGTACCGGCATACTGATACGTATGTACTCTTTCCAGAGAGTTCCCGTTTTCATGAGCAGATGCTGGAGCCGGAAGCCTATGATTTTATCTTTCAGGAAAAGATAACCACAGATTACGGTAAACTCGAACAATCTTGCAATCAGCGTACCGACCGCCGCTCCGGCCACATCCATTCTCGGCATCCCGCATTTCCCAAAGATAAACAGATAATTGGCTCCGACATTGATAAAGAAAGCCGCTATAGATGTAAAAAGCGGGATCTGCACCTTACCTACTGACCGAAGCACAAGTGTGCAGGTCAGCGATAGCCCTAACAGGAAATAGGTTACAACAGACCATCTCAGATAAATCTCTCCCTGCCTTATTATGTGCTCATCCGGAGTATAAATGTGCATGATACCTGCCGGCACAAGGATTGTCACCAGGCAAAATACTGCCGCAAGCCCAAGACACAGGCGGAGCATAATGGCAAGGGTCTTGCGGATTGCTTCCGGTTCTTTCATACCATAATACCGCGATACCAATACGGAAGCGCCCATACCTATCCCCATACAGCATCCCTGAAAAACCATGATGAACTGATTTGCCAGGGAGACCGCAGATAATTCGGTCTCCCCCAGGGCACTGATCATCAGGGTATCCATCATGTTCACCCCGGTGGTGATCAGGCTCTGCAAGGCAATGGGAATTGCAATTTTGGCCACTAATCTGTAAAATTCCGGTTCCTTAATAAATAGAGTCCGAAATACTTTTTTTACATAATTCATTCTTTCACTACCTTTAGTCTTTTCTTCTGCTGCCGTTTATCTGTTACTTATCCTGCAAAGGCGGCATAATGACGCTGTTATCTTCCGAAAACAGATAGGATACAGCCTCAGGGAAATATTTTCCCCATGCCGGTTCAAAATGAGGCTGTCTTGTATCAAAAATCAGCGCCACATGCCGGTAGTCCATACCCTTTGTATGTATTTTATCAAAAAATGCCCATGTAGGCTCCGTTGCGGTATAATCTACTGTCTCGTAACCATTGTACAGGAAAAAGCGGTTATCCCTGATTTTAGAATAGTCATATTTATCCAGTTCCTCCAATTCAAAGGAAAGCTTGTGGCACCTGAATGCCGGCGAGAAGCACAGGCATCTTCCAAATACATCCGGATAGCGCATAGCCATATAGAAAGACTCCAAACCACCCATGGAACTTCCGCCGATTCCCGTATGGGCGGCATCCGCAATTGTTTGAAACTCCTCATCTATCACGGGTTTTAAATATTTCACCACAAATTCCGCATACACGTCCCCTGTGGTTTCCGCATTGGCAAGCATGGGATTTCCATGGGAAAGCACAAAATCCTCATCAACAGGATAAGGCGGCCACAGTTCGCTGCCTCTGGTTTCGAGGCAGGTGTCAATTCCCACAATAATCACCTGCACATCCTCCGGCAGCTCTGCCACTCCCTGGTCTGCCATCCACTTATACCGCTCATCCAGACCGGGAAAAAGATTTTGTCCGTCATGCATATATAAAACCGGAAATCTCTTCACACCATCATAGCTTTCGGGCAGCCATACCCGGATTGTACGCTTCCTCTTATCCGGATAGGGCTCCATGATCATATCGCAGGTCAACAGACGCCCCTTTTCAATTGCTTCCATCTTACTGTACTCTGTAAACTTCATTTCTGATATCTCCTTTCGATCAATGCACTGTCATATTCTGCTTACCGGTTTTTTGTATTTTCACTGTAAATACTTTCCCCTGTTTTGGTATTCCTGGAGAAATGCTCAAAAAATGCATACATCTGACGGATCATCTCCGGAGTCGGCCAATGGGGCATATTCATTTCACACATGATCCTTACACGCACAATCCCATCTTCGCTTTTCAAATCTCCGATATAATTGGTAATCCCGTCTGCTGTCACAGTATGCAGGCAATCAGCAGGGAGCGGAAGCCCTAAGTTTTTTTCTGCTTCTGAAATCCCCTTCTTCTCTCTCATGGCAAGCACATCCTTTAAATCTATCTCCCTTGCATGATTGACTCTTGCCCAGGAATTAATTCCCTCGACCATCTCCTCCGTAAAAGGATTGCCCTCCCGGTCTCTGGCACTATAAATCGGGAACCTTCCGCCATCCAGATTCCCTGAAGCCGTAAACACCGGCATATAGGTATTCATCGCCAAAGCTCTGGGAACTCCGTCAAAAGGCGGCTGCGGTTCAGGCCCTATTGCCTTGTCACAAAAATTGCTGCTGATCGGCGCTCCGCAGGGTCCCACTGCTGCATATACCTCCGGCCGTTTATTTCCCAGGGTGCCCGACATATATCCGCCATAGGAAAAGCCCGCAGCATAAATCCGGCTCTCATCTATCGGATAAAGCTTCTTTGCCTCCTCCAGGACTTCGTCCACCAGGTCATCCAGTTCCAACGAAGGGACAATTACTATCCATTCCCGTTTCGCAGCTTCCTGAACAAATCCCCATCCGTCTATAATACTGATAGGATTAAAACCTCCATGCAGCACTACCACCGTTGGGTATTTCCTCCCCTTGCTTTCCGGGTCAAATGCCGATACAGGAACAAAGGAATTCCACATCCTGTAACGGTTCTGTACCCCTTCCATCGGACTGTGGGGATCCTCCCAATAATAACCTGTTTTTTGTCCATACTCTGTCCAGCTTATCACATCATCCCGCCCGTGCGCTTCCTTTACCATGCCGCGCTTTGCCCAATAGGCCAGCACTTCCGGGGCATAATCATCAAACTTATCCAGTACAGGCTCCATCATCTCCTCTACCGCTTCCAGAAATCCTCCATCCTTTAATGCCTGCAAATTTACCTGGTCATTATACGTAACATACAAATCCCTGATCTTATCTATTTTTCCCGCATCATTCATTACAAATTGTCTCTCTAATATCTTCTCATATCTGTCCATTTAATTCTTCCTCCCATCTGTCATTTCTGCTATAATCACCTGTTCCTCCGGTTTGCCAAATGCCATATTATTGCTTTCCTTAATGAAAGCTTTCTGTCCTTTAAAGGTGAAGGTAAGAACACTCTCCCGGCATGTCTCAATAAACCTCACTCTGATCTCCAATACATTTTCAGCCGTCCATGCGCCGCTCATAAGCGCCTGGCATGCTGCGCCGCCCTCCAGATGATTCCACCGTCTGGAACCGTCTGTGGCTATCACTGCATGGCCGCTTGCTTCTTTGGCTCTCCAGTTCAATGTAACATTATCACAGCCAAAATCGAAAGAAAATCCCGACACCGGATCCGGCATTTCCATTCCTGCCATGATCTGCGCTACTCCCACATCTCCCAAATACAGGGTTCCTTCTTTTATCTTCCAGTCTCTGCCCTGAATCCCGGAGATGAGAGGGCTATACGGTGCAAATACAGGATTCGGCAGGGCCAGACGCTTCATCCTGTTTGCCAGTTTTTCCGCCGCCTGGCCATCACTCTCAACGCATGCCCCTGTATGCTCCCTTACTCTATCCAGGAACTCCCACATGGTATCCAAAATAGCCTGTGCCCAATGGGCTCCTGCGGCATTCTCCGTAATCGCAATGATCATATCCATATCCGGTACCACGATCGTAAATTGTCCCATTGCACCGTCCGCCCGATATACCCCTTTGGGCCTGCACATCCAGATCTGATACCCATAGCCCACAAAGTTATCCTTTGCCGGTGGATTTTTGCTCTCCTCACTGGCCGACTCATTCTGGAGGGTGGTTGCCCGCTCCACAAATTCCGGCGCAAGAATCCTTTCGCCCTCCCATAATCCTCCGTCTGCATAAAGCTTCATCAGGCGTAGATTATCCTCTGTGGTGGCGTAAAGCCCGCCCCCGCCCACCTCACAGCCGTCGGGCATTTTCATCCATAAATGGTTGTCGGCAAAAATCCCTATCTTATCATAAAGCCTGGTTTTTAAATACTCATGCATTCCCATTCCCGTCTTTTTGACAACGATAGCCGATAACAGGGAAGAGCCCACGCTGTTATACATATAAGCAGTGCCCGGCTTATGATTTACCGGCGTATGTAAAAAATCCCGGATCCACTGCACGCTTGCCGCAGGCATCTCGTCCATGCCGCAGCCCATGCACAGTACATGATGCACAGTCAGCTCTTTCAAATATTCCGAAGGTTCCTTTGGCGCTTCCTCCGGGAAAATATCGATAATCCTCTCATCTAACCTGACCAGCCCTTCTGTATATGCTATGCCTACCGCCGTGGCCGCATATGTTTTGGAATGGGACTGCAGGCCATGCCGGATCCCCGGGGCATATGGACTCCACCAGCCCTCCGCACATATTTTCCCATGCCGCATGATCATCAGCCCATGAGGCTCCGTAAAACCACTCTCCAGGCGGTCGATTAACCACTCAATATCTCCGGAAGCAATTCCCACGCTCTCCGGCGTTACACGTTCAAATTCCTTTCTCTGGATCATTTTTCTCCCTTCCTTTCCCACTTTTCTTACACTTCTACTATAACAATTTCCAAAAGAATATGATTTTAATAATGTCTGATTTTATTTCAAATTTACAGGGCTTTTATTTTATAAGGAAAGCCGGAGCATCGCCCCGGCCTTTTTACGTTTCTTTCTATATCTGTTCGTTATCTGTCTCCTGCAATACCCTATCCCTTCACACCGCCAATAACAACGCCCTTTACAAGCTGCCCCTGTATGAAAGGGAAAATGACAAGGACCGGGAGCACCGCGATCATGGCTATTGCCATCCTGACTCCCACGCTCGGCAGGTTCATCCCCGCAAGGTTTGCTCCCTCGGTCAGGGTAGACTGCTGGGTCAGCAGCTGAATGTTATTCATCAGATTGTTCAGATAAACATTGATACTGTAAAGCTTCGGATCGCTGATATAATACAGACCATTCGTCCAGTCGTTCCAATAAGCAATCCCTGCAAACAGGGCTATGGTGATCATAACCGGTTTGGAGAGCGGGACAAGAACTTTTGTATAAATCTGCATTTCCGTTGCCCCGTCAATCCGGGCTGCCTCCAAAATAGAATCCGGAATACTGGCTGTGTAATAATTTCTTACCATCAGCACATTCATGCCGCCCATCAGATAATTGGGCAAAAGCAACGCCCATATTGTATTTTTGATGTGGAAGGTTCTTGTCCAGATAATATAGGATGCCGTCATACCGCCATTAAACAGCATGGTAAAGAACACCACAAAGGCAAACACATTCCGCCATTTAAAATCTTTTCTGGAAAGAGGATAGCCAAACAGAGAAGTAATGATCACATTCACCACTGTCCCTGCAAAGGTCACCAGGATCGATATCATATAAGCCCTGAAAATCGTTTCCCTCTTTGCCCATAAGTATTTATAAGTATCAAAGCTGAAAGCGCCTGGCCAGAATTTATATCCTTCTTTTATCAGCGCCTGCTCCTCCGTAACGGAAGCCGCCAGCATCAGCAGAAACGGCGTAATACAGATTGCTGTAAATATCAGCAGGATTGCTAGGCATATGTACCTGAACCTTTTTTCACTATTCATCCTTTTTTTCATATGCCTTCCCCCTAAAATAATGCACTGTCACTGTCAATCCTGCGGACAATCAAATTTGATACCATCACCAATATGAATCCCAAAACAGCCTGGAACACACTGGCTGCGGATGACATACTCACATCATTGCGCTCCATCAATGCCCGGTATACATAAGTATCAATTGTCTGGGTGGTCTCATAGAGCATTCCTGAATTCATGGGTACCTGCAAAAACAGGCCAAAGTCTGAATTAAATATCCTGCCCACAGACATCAGCAGCATCAGGATGATCATAGGGCGGATGATCGGCAGCGTGATCTTAAATACCTGCTGCATCTTCGTTGCGCCGTCCAATCTGGCAGCTTCGTAAAGGCTTTTATCGATACCTGAAATGGACGCAATATAAATAATTGCACCGTATCCTGCGCTCTTCCAGAAATTGACGATAATCAGGATTGCAGGCCAGTATTTTGCCTCCCTGTACCAGCTGATGCCCTCCCCCTTCAAAATCGTATTGTTTACAAATCCATCCGACCCCAGAAAGGCATAAACCAGATAGGCCACAATGATAATGGACACCATATTGGGAAAACAGATTGCCGGCTGTATGAATTTTGCGATCTTCATCTTACTGATCTCCGTCATCATGACCGCAATCGCCAGGGAGAATACCAGCCCGCCAAAAATAAATACAATATTATAACACAGTGTATTCCGTATCATAATGAATGCATCTTTGGTTTTAAACAGATATTCAAAATTTCGCAGCCCGCACCAGTCGCTGGCCAGGATCCCCTTTTGAAAATCCAGATCTTTAAATGCTATCGTTATGCCGAACATGGGCAGATAATTGTTTACAAACAGATAGACCAGTCCGGGCACCATCATTATCAGCAATGGTATATAGCTTACTCTCTTACTTTTCCTTTTCTTTTCTGCAATGGATGTAACCATAACCCTCTCAACCTTTCTTTTCATAGAGGATGCCGCATTAAGCAGGTCTTATATACGCCCTTCTCATTGCGGCACCTCTTTGCTCTGCCCCGGCTGCTCTACTTCCATGCATCCAGCTGGCTCTGAGCTTCTGCTACAATATCGCTCATACCTGCAGCTTCAAGTTCCTCCAGTAATTTAGGGATATATACCTCCGGATCCAGTTCCCCGGTAAGCAGTCCGCCCTCATACTGTGCAATCACGTTACTGATTGCCGCTGTCTGCGTCTTAATATTTGTGATATCGACCGAAAATCCAAATACCGGACTCTTCTTGGCATTTTCCATCTCGGACGCCATAAACGGAATATCAGATGCCAGTGTAACGCCTTCCATAGAATACATGATAAACTGATTACCAATGATGCCGCAGGTCAATGCCGCCGTGTAAGGAACACTGTTCATGTCCTTGCCTTCCGGCCACAGAATGGAACCGTCGCCGGTCCCTGCATCTACCCAGTCGCTTCCTTCCACGCCAAAGATCAGCGTGTTAAGTACAAATTCGTCTGTATACAGCATATTTAAAACCCTGGCAGCACCATCCGGATCCTCACAGGTATAGGCAATCGCCCATGTCAGTGTGATCGGGTTGAGCATCTCGGTAGAAAGATCGATCGCAACGGTCTCATATGGGTCTGTTCCTACTAAAGACATTGCCTCCACGCTTTCCGTACTGTAGGCATAGCCGATGATATAACTGCAGGCTCTGTCTGCTTCCATTAACGTACCCGGAGCGTCTGTGGAAACAGATGCATCCTTGATCGTGTAACCTGCCTGATTCCAGTCATACGCGATCTGACAGGCCTCTTTAAAGAAATCCGTGGCATACATATTCTGCACTGTCCTGTCATCGCCCACAACACACAGGCCATTGTTTAACTGGGTTACCTCGTAATCGCCTGCTCCTCCCAAAACTCTCATCTGTTCAAAGCTGTTGCCTGCACCGTTTGCACCTATCGAAGGAGCGATCGGAGCCCTGTCAGGGTAAATTTCCTTCAGTTTTGCAAGCACCGGTGCCAGATCTCTGATATTGGTAATGGATTCTCTCTCTACCCCAAGGGAATCAAAAACTTCCTTAGGGCATACCCAGTAATAATGAAGCACACTGCCCTTATAACAGGGAAGTGCATAGGTCTTACCGTTAAACTCACAATTCTTTTTGAAATCCTCTCCCATTACCTCAATCGCTCCGGCCAGTTCATCATCCAGATATTCATCCAACGGGAGAACCTTATTTGTCTGTACCGCTGCATCCAGGCCAGTGAGCGGACAATACAATCCGATACTCTCACCGCCAACGATCGCCATGTCCACCTGAGTCGTATAGTTATTGCCGTCAATCGGATCCAGATCTATCCTTACACTCTCTCCCTTTTCCTCAAGGTAGGCATTGATCGCATTCTCAGCTTCCACAGTCCCTTCCTCAGAGGGAACTACCACCAGTGCCGGATAGGAAACCCTGATCGTGGTAACCTCCCCTGTCCCCTTGGATGTTTCCTGGCTCTCACCAGATGCATCTTCACTTTCACCGGCGCTGTTTCCACTCTCGGCCGCTGTATTTTCCTCTCCGCCGGCAACACTGCTCCCTCCATTTGCCCCTGAACCGCATGCTGTCATGGCAACCATTGCAGCGCTGAGCAGCAACGCCAAAATCTTTTTCGCTTTCATTAGAATCCTCCTTTTGTCCGAACCGCCTTTGCAGTTATCTTTTACTGTTTACAGTATAGAAAAACTGCCCCGCAAAAGCATATAAAAAAGTATGCTTCCCTTTCATTTTTGTGTTATCTTCTATTCATCCATATACCACATTCCCGCATACTGCTCCGGATTCTCCAACTGCTCCTTCATATATCTGATCAATACCTTTTCTACTGAATAGGAGAGTAAAAAGCACCATGCAGAGGGCAGTACCAAAACAGCGGGCGGTATGATCCACGCCGCTGCTATCCCTGCTACAAGAGTGATTAACACTGGAACCAGCGTCAGCAGATTTGTTACAGAAAAAAACACTGCCAGCCGAAACGCCGACAGCAGGGATAAGGTAAACCGGGAAATAACCGGCAACAGATAAGCGCTCACGCATGCCAGCACTGCCGTTGAAATCAAAAAAAACAGATAATAGCATTTGCCCAAAGTTGTGGTCAAGCCTGTAAGCTTTGCAAAGTAATTGGCAAAATAAAGAAGCACCCCCACCAAAAGATAGATCAAATCCAAAACGATCCCCTGCTTAAAGTTCTGCGAAAATCCCTTCAGGAAGTCCTTAAATACATATCCTGCATCCCGTCTCACTACCTTGACGGTAGCATAATATAGGGCAATGGTAGCCGGAACGATTGTGATGACAGGAAGACAAAACAGCAGCCACAACACACTTAAAAGAAACATATCTGCAATCTTACCCAGAGCAGACATAAATCCATTGTTCAAAAATGACATTTCTCTACCTCTTTCTTATTTCTCTCATTTACTTCCCAAGGCTGTTTTTCCATGCTGCCGGGGTCATATCACAATATTTTTTAAATACCGTGGAAAAATAAGGAATATTCTCAAAGCCAACCATAAGGGCAATTTCTGTCACACTGTAAGCGGTTGTGCTCAGCAATTTTTTTGCCTCCTCGACTCTGCAGAAATTGATATATTCCCGAAGCGCCATGCCCGTTTCTTCATGGAATACCTTGCTCAGGTAATTGGGAGTCAGAAAGATACTGGCGGCAATATCCTCCCTGCTGATATCTTCCCTGAAATGCTCCCCAATATACTTCTTAACGCGGGCAATCACTGAATCTGATTCCTTCAATGCATCGACCTGCTCGAAAGTACTGTCATATAAATAACTGATATATTTGACCATATTTACCGAGGAATACTCCGCTTCCTCATTCAGCTTTCGGAAAATCTCATTTTGAAACAACTGATATGCCTGAATATGGTTTTCAAACAAAAAGCCATAAAAGACCTGCATAAAATCATGGTGAAAAACCTGCATATGAATGGTATCCAGATTATTTTCCCGGTCTAATTGCTGGAGAAACCTCTTGGCCATTTCCAGAAGCTCTGTCTTTTTCCTCTCACGCAGGCACCGCAGGACTTCTTCCTGGACAAAAACACTTTCCACCTTCCTCTCTCCGCTCTTTTCCTCCAGCATTATGATTTTAGAGTGTTCCGCCCTCTCCCGCAAAAACAGTTCATCCATAGGCTTTTTGCCTTCTCCAAACTCCGCAGGAAGCATAGGAGAAGAAATTGCGCAGGAAAGTGCTATCCCCAGGTATCTTTCTGCCACGGAAATCAGCCGGCTACAGCGCTCCTGTATCCATTTTTCGTCTCCTGCGCTCTCCCGGACTGGCATGACCAATATATAATATGGATGGACTGTATTTTCGACAACACAGTTTTCATTCACGTTTCCGTAAACTGTTTCCGTGGACAGATTACGGAAAATAAAATAAAACTCTGATTCCGTCATCTTTTTCATCTCATTGCTGTTCATATTGACACCGGCATAGACCAGATAATAGCGCTCCGAAACATCAAATGAAATATCCCTCCGCGCTGCCGCTATTTCCAGAAGTTCCGTACTTCCCTCCATGGTCTTGTTAAGCAGCCGGTTGATAAAATTCTGTACCAGATAGTCCTGATTCTTCTCGGCCTGCCTTTCCCTGGCAGCCAGCTTTTCCCGGACACATACTTCCTCCTGCCTTTTCCTGCATTTTACGATTGCATTTAAAAGGGCTCCCGAAAGCTCGTCCAGCTTAAAGGGCTTGAGCAGATAGTTAGATACTCCATATCGCAGCGCCTTCTGCGCAAATGAGAAACTGTCATGACAGGTCAGAAAGATTACCTCCGGATGTTCCTCCCGGCCTGACAGCCCCTCAAGCATTTGCATGCCATCCATCTGGGGCATCTCAATATCACTGATGATAATATCCGGCCCGTATTCCTCCACAAGCTCTAATGCCTGGGCCCCCTGATAAGCTGCATATACCTGCTCAATCCCATATTCCTTCCAGGAAATAGAATTTCCTATCATCTGTACCGTATTGGGGTCATCGTCCACTACCAGAACCGTCAAACCCATTCTTCCGTTCCTCCTGTTAAAAGCTCTGCAGGTATCCGTATCTCTACCCTGGCGCCGTGGGGCACGGCGTTCGAGAGTCTGAGCAGATCTTTACGTCCATATTGCAGCAGCAAGCTTCTTTTCACATTATTCAGCCCAATATGCTTTTCTTCCGTATCTGCCATTTCTCCGGATGACTGTCCCTCGTTATACAATGCCAGTGTCTGCTTATCAAAGCCCTTCCCATTATCCTCCAACGTAACCTGATAGCCGGCAAAGTCTTCTGTTACTATTTCTTCGCAGGTAATAGTAAGAATCATTGTCTCCTGCAGTGTCATGGCATATTTAAACGAATTTTCCACCACAGTATATAAAATCAGATGCGGGATTTGCGCACTTTCCAGTTTCCTGGGACACTCTGTCATCAGAATCACCGATGAAGGGAATTTGATCTTCTGCATATTCACATAATTTTCAATATGGGACAATTCTTCCTTCAAAGTTACCGTGCCAGTCATGATCCGCATCATATAGCGCATGTGGTCAGAAAGTCCGGACAGATATTCCCGGATATCTTCGTCCCTGTTCTGATAAGTCATACTGTTCACTGTCATAATGGCATTCAGATAAAAATGCGGCCGCAGCTGTGACCTGAGCTGCCTAAGCTCCATATCCTGCTTTTCCACCCTATTTTCATAAAGCTGAAGCCTGGCAGAGAGTACCTCATGCAAAAGATAGTTCAGCACTGTCTGCAGGGTATAAATCTCTTCTGTCTCTGCATCTGCTGTTATTGTCAGATGTTCTATACTGCCTCCCTCATCGGCCGCATTTTTAACTGCTCCGGAAAGCTCCGCCACCGGCCTGATCACTGCTCTGCCAAGAATCAGGTGCTGTACCGTAGTACTTCCCACACTCACAAATACCAGCATCATGATACTTGCAAATGTACTCTGTTTCATAAATTCCAACGATCCCACTGTAATATATCCTTCAAATGTAAGCGCCGTTTTCGAAGAGATCCCTTCGATCTTTATTTCACCTGGCGTCTCAGAAACAGGATGTACATACGTAAATCCATCACTATCCCTTATAACCATATGTCCCTCAGCTATTTCACAAAAAGTATTCAGTTCTGAGAAAACCTCATTGCATAAAAGCCCTATTCCGACATAGATATTTTCTTCAGGATAGCCATACACCAGGAAGCAGTACGATACCCCTCCTACCTCACGTATTTTCCAGAGACTTCGGTTACTGTTTGAAATCAGCTCAGGCACATGCTCCATCACATAATCCTGATATGCCAGCTTTTCTGCCCCGGTCTGCTGCCCGGAGAAAATTCCCATGTAAAAATCATCTTTACGGCAAACAAACATTGTCCCCAGATCATCATAAAGGAGGGCCTTATCATCCATCAAATTTTTGACTGCAACTTTGCCAAAATATTTTTGACTCTGATCTTCTGACCACAATCCCTCATTATCAAGAACACTGTGAAGCATCTCCCTGACCTGAAGGGCATCTGTGTTAAAACGGCTTTCTAAGTCCTTGATCCTTGCCGTAAGCTCAGCCTCCCTGGCTGCTGTCTCCTCCTCTACCGTATGTCTTTGGAAATAGAATCCCATCAGCACAGCCAGGCCAAGCACAACCACAAATAAAGTCACTTGTACTACAATTGTGATCTGGGACAGGGAAACGCGTCTTTTCATAGATTATTTCTCCCTTCCGGTCAGGTGATATGAGAACTTACCTAATATAGGTAAAAGGCTCTCCCGAATCTACAAACACCACTTCCAGGGAACCTGTCACCGATTCCATCCAGTCTCCCAAATATTTCATACCGCATTCTTCACTCCGCTCGTGTCCGAGCACCAGCATCCCTTTATTAAACCCCAAAGCTGCGGCATCACGGATATAGGCGCTGAGCGTCCATTCGGTAATGTCGCCGCAAATGACTACATCAATATTCCTCTCCCGAAGATGCATCATGGGACGCTGCTCTAAGCCCAAGCCCAGGCTGCCCCCTCCTACCAGTACGCTTACCCTTTTTACCATCATCTCCGGATTACCAACAATCTGCACCACATCCATATCCAGCTTGTCCCTGAAAAACTGACAGAGATTTCTGAGGGAAATTTCCGGGATCTCATAGCATGCGCCAAAACGGTTCAAATCGCTGCCTTCCACATCCGGCATTCTGAATCCGGCCCAGCCAAATTCTTCCTCAAATCCCCTGTAAATTCCATCCTCCTCTCCCATATGCATGTGATCATGAAAACGCCAGACGGCAATTTTATTTTCCTCCAGAAGTTTTCTTTTCTCCTCATAAACAGGATCCCCACTAAGCCAGTCTGTCTGATCCATACCTGTAAACCAGGTAGGCTCATGTGTGATAATAAAATTGGCTCCTATCTCTATGGCCTCCCGGATGACATCCACAGTTGCCATAAAAGTAGTCACTATCTTTTTTACCTCCGTCTCAGGATACCCGATCATCAGCTGATCGCAGGTTTTGTCACTCGGAAATGGCTTAAGTCCCGTCTTTTGAATGATACCATTAATAATTTCCTGAACTGTCATTGTAATCTCCTCCTTTTATGCCTGATGCTCTTTTCAGTATATATTATAGTTCTATATTTTTCTATCGAATTAAAAACCGTCATTTCGTAATCCCTATAGCAATCATAAGATACGCCCTTCCGTATCCTTAAAAAACCGGTCACAGTCCCTTGCAATTATCTCCGGGCATTCATCCGGACCGCCATGTCCCAGATGCTGATAGGTCAGAAGCTGCGCACCGGGAATCGTCTTCGCAATCTTTAAACATTCCTCCACTTTGGCAAGCGGATCAAGAACACCGTTTAAAATCATTACCGGAACAGGAATCTGCGACAGCTTCCCGTAGAACTCTTCCTCTGTTTCTGCCTCACAGGCCGTCATATTGCTGTTTTTAATCAAAAATTCTTCTTTCTTACGGTTCATCAGAATATCCAGATGTTCCCTGTGGTTATGCTCTCTTCGCGCAAGCCTTTGGGGATTCTGCGAGGGCCAGTACTCCATCCATGCTATTTTCTCCAGCTTTTCCCGGTTTCCTACAATCTCTTCAATTTCCTTTTCCTCATACTGCATTGCTTTCACGCCGTCCTTTTCATCCCTGCGAAACTGTGCAATACCATCACAGCAGACGAATCCACGCAGCAATTGGGGCTGATGAAAGGCAATATACCATCCTGCCCAGTTCCCATGGGAAACTCCGCTGTAATAAAAACTTTCAATCCCCATGGCTTTGGTAAATGCAATAACGTCTTCTCCCCATACCTTCGTATAATCATGGGGTCGGGCATCAAAAATGTGATCTGACTCCCCATAGCCCCGCATATAGATCAGAAAAACGTGATAGTCATAGGGTTCTTTTCCCAAAAGCTCCATATGGCAGTCTGTCAGGAAAAAATTCTGTGTGGAGATCAGATATTTATCACCGCTGCCAATTTCCCGGTATGCCAAAGTCACACCATTCACCTGTACCTTCTTAATTTCTCCATTCATTTCAATCCATCCTCCTGTCTTTTATCTATTTTCTCTTAAAACCTGTTTCATCTTTACATTTTAACTATAAACATTTTTATAAGATAAAACTTTCAAATATATTCTCTCTTATTTCAATTTTGTAGGAATACTTTCTCTACCTTTAACATTCAACAATACGAAAAAGCCAAATGAGTCCTTTATAAATTTTACACACAAAAATAGCCTTCCAAAATCGGAAGGCTTATGTTATATAAAAGTTTGTTACATTAGACACCTAATGCTATCTGTCCATCTTCTCTATCAGTTTTCTCAGTGATTCAATATGCGCCTTTCTATCCTTTATCTGCGGTTTTCTATTTAAAAGCATGTCTATCCGGTTTATAAAATACGCAATCTCCCCATCTGCACTGCCTGCTTCGGCTTCTTTTACGTCTATGGCAAACGTATCATCAAATGGTTCAAGGCTGTCATTTATCTCATCATCAAAAGGTTCAAATTCCGGAATAGCTTTCTCTTTTTTAGCTTTTTCTGACCCATCAGCCTGAGATGTTGCGACAGGCAATATTTCCTCCGGCTCTTTCTTCTGTTCCGCCTTTGTCTTTTTTTGCTGCTCCTTTCGGGCTAAAAGCCTGTTCGCAGTCTGATTGATCAGTGTTTTTGTTAATGATAAAATATTCCCGTCAGAAGCCATTCCTGAAAGGATCCCATAAAGTTCCTTTTGGTCAGCTTCCGACAGGCTTACCACATTATCAAAAATCGTATACTCACAGTTCGGCTGCTTTGTGTACTCCAAAAACTCAGGGATGAGGTTTAAAAGAGAAAGATATCTCTGTGCAGTTGTAGATGAAATATGAAAACGCCTGGCAAGCTCATCCCGCGTCTTTCCCTTAAAGCTCTCATTTGCAAGCACATTTTTCTTATAATAGTCCAATGCCTTGGCCCAGTTAAATGGCGTCATGTTCCTTTGCAGTACATTGCTCATGATAAGCCGCTTGGCTTTTGCTACCTTATCCGGCACATCTTCTATAAAGCATGGAATCGTTCCCATATTATTTTTAAGAGCAGACTGATATCTCCTGTGTCCGGAAACAATTTCATAACGTCCATCCGGCTTCTGGTAAACTTCTATTGTTCCGTGGAATCCTTCCTCTGAAATATCCTGTGCCAGAGATTCAATACCATCGTAGCCAAAAATATCTTCATTATCTTCATTCATATCGATCAGATTGACATCTATCTCTTTCATTTTACCCATAGTATTCACATCCTTCCATGCTTGTAATTATAAATGGATTCTAAAAGCCCGTCAACTCAACAAGTATTTCCTTTTCCACACTTGGTAAATTAGTTTGACTTATATACTTATTTATGTATACTATACTTAATCCATTCATGCAGGAGGTGCAATATGACAATTTTAGGTATAGATGTTGGCAATTCTGATACCAAAAGCCAGAATACCATTTTCCCAAGCGGCTATGAAGGTCCTTATTCCTTTAAGCCGTCGCTCTCTTCCGATTGCCTCAAATTTGAAGGAAAATATTATACGCCATCAGATGAAAGGCTGTTTTATCTGCAGGATAAAACCATGGATGAACGGTGCATCATCCTTACCCTTATATCCATTGCAAAAGAATTGATCATGCAGTTCAGCATGTCCTCTGATGCGGAAAGAACATCTATCCAGAAATCCATATCCGGAATCAAACATATTGCCCTTGGAGCCGGACTTCCAGTTGCCCACTATAAGAAAAAATATATTGAGAATCTCCTTGCATATTACCAGAAATATATGGGCACAGGCATAACCTTTTACTACAACGACTACTGCTTTTCATTTATTATGGATGTCTGCAGGATATATCCTCAGGGGGGAGCTGCTGCTGCATGCAGTACAAACAAAATTGCTGCTGTATACAATACCTATTATGTCATTGACATAGGCGGCTATACCGTAGACGTTGCGCAGTTTAAAAATGACATTCCTTCCAGGGACAGGCTTTCGCTGGAAATGGGCATTATCATCCTTTATGACAGCATCATTGAAAAGATATTTGCGGAATGCGATATCCATATTGACTATGATTCTATTGAATCTGTGCTTCATGGCCAGAATACCATCCTGCCTGAAAAGGCAATCAGCATTATAAAAGAACTTACAGACAAGCACGCCGGCAATATCCTTAATTATTTAAGGCAGCAGAAAATCCGCTTTGATTCCCATCCCTGCCTTTTTGTCGGGGGCGGCTCTGTTATGCTTAAAGATTCTATCATGAATAATCCGCTGATCAGAAAAGATGCCGTACAGTTTATCACTGACACAAAAGCCAACGCAAAGGGATATGCCCGCCTTGTAAGCATGGAATATCCGGAGGAGGCGCCAAGATGAAATCAAAACTGAAAAAATACTTATATTTTGATGCTTCCGACCCACTGCAAACCGAGATTTTTCACATCCTTGACAGGGTACGCTATTTCCAGACAAAGCTGATTGTAAAGCTATTAAGCGAATTTTTTGAAAGGCAGGGAATCAGCAGTAATACACCCCCTGACCGGATTAAAATTATGGTACAGCTTTACCTTGACGGGGAAGAATCTCCGGCTGCTCCAGCATCCTTGGGAACATTCTTCTCCACAGATGTAATGATAAAAATGATCCAATCGCTTTTGCCACAAACTGCCGTTACTGAGCATAGCACTCCCTCTTCCATATCAGGCATTTCCTCCGCCCAATTACAGGCCTTACCGCCTGCAGGCATAAAGCGGCAGGAAGGGACAGATGCCGAAAACAGCGGCATGGCTTTGCCAAATGCCACTGAACCTGAAATATCTAAACTGAAACAGATGGCACAGGGATTTTTATCAATGGCAAGCGAATAATCTTCGCAGAACTTTATATGTGTCCGTTTTGGACACCTTTTCATTAACATAAGGATGGCTGGCGAAGCCTGACATCCGTTGTTACAATAAGCTGGCTCGCGAAGCGTGACAGCGTTTGTTTTCCATATGCTACCTTTGTTTATATATAACTTTATAACTGATTGGAGCCTGATTATGATAATAAAAAAATTTAAAGAAACTGCCAAAAATCCGCTTTGGTTGTCTAATTTCTCAATTATTTTCGCAGCCTTTCTCCTGACGAAACATTCCTTTTATGCTGCAGCAACCGAACTCGGTAGAAATATAGAAAGTACCAGCGGGAAACTGCTGTCAGAATTAAAGGCAATCTACTGCGGTTCCCTTTGCTGGCTGCTTCTTGCAATCAATATCTGCATCCTGTTTTTTTCAAAAGATGATAAAATGATCAGTTTTTCCAAAAAGGCGATTTTCGGATGTATCATCGCATATGCGGCGTTACAGATTTTGGTTAAATCATCCGGCGGTTCAATTGGTTCCACAATTAATAATATATCAACCTGGATGGGTGGCTGATCAGTTCCTTAAGCCATCCGTATGATTATTTCAAAAGGAAAGGTAAACGTTTCATGCCCTTAACAGATTTTTTCGCAGGTGCTGCACAATCCGTTGGAGAAAGATTTTCAAAATTTACAGAAGGTTGGGATCCATCCTCCTTACTTGGTGATGCCTTAGAGGGCCTGACCAGCACCGCTTTAATTGATCCCCTTATGGAGGCAATCGTAACCTTTTTTTATAAACATGTTGCAGATAATTTTATCCTGCTCATAGACTACCTGCTCAGCCAGTTTGAACCTTCATCCAGTTTCGCTTATGAAATGTTTGGCATCACCGACGGATATCGCAGTCCTTTATTTAATGTTTTTTATTATATTGCTACTGCCCTGTTGTTTTCTATTTTTGTATTCAATTTAATTTCCATTTCCTTTGGCCCTGTTATCGACCAGAAAAACGGCGTTATGGACTCCGTTTCGCGGTTTTTAATTTCTGTGGTTTTGATTTTATCCATAAGGCCATTTCTGGATTTGCTGAATATAACAGCAGATTCAATTGCTGACCTTACATCTGCAACAATAATCAGCGGTTTGTCTCTGACAAATACCGGTGTTTTTGATGCCCTGGACAGAAAATTTACGGCTATTTTTCTCGGCCTGTTTCTTGTCATCCTGTTTCTTGCCATCATGATCGAATTTGTCAAACTGATCCTTTCCATTGTTGAAAGGTATATTGTGGTTTTTCTGCTCCATATTGCCTCTCCGGTTGGTGCCTGCTTTTTTGTCAGCCGGGCAACCTCTTCCATTTTCAGCAATTATATAAGAATGTATGTTGCACAGCTGTTCTTACTGATCATGAATAAATTCTTCCTTTATATGTTCGTTGAAGCAGTCGGGCAATTGGCTTTCTTATCCTTTGTAGGCTGTTTATCCCTGATTGCATTCTTAAAATGTGCCCAGAGAATCGATGGTTACATGAAATCGTTGGGGCTCAGCGTTGCCCAGACCGGCAGCACCCTGCTGGGTTCTCTTGGCGGCGGTGTCCTGGCCATGGGAGCTATGATTAAAGGAGGAAGGAGCGGCTCTGGCATTATCGGACAGGGACTTACAGTGGCCGGTGCAAAATCAGGCGATTTTGGAATGGCCCGTGTAGGCACCCTGATGAAAGGGTTCTCCTCCGGCCAGCCGGTTCCGGAAGCAAAATCTTTTTCTACCTTTGGAGAACTGGGCGGTTTTGCAAATACTGAGGCTGAAAATGCAAAAGTAAAAAAAGCTTTTCTCAATTTACTGCAGTCTGGTAACTATAAAGCAGCCATGAATGCCCCGGCCCGATTGCAAACTTCTGCCATTAAGTCAGCCTTTATCGCTGAAGGGAATGATATTTTTAAATCAGCTACCGGTTTTAGTTCACAAAACATAAAAAGCGCCCAGGTAATGTATGATGGTTCTATCAGAGGCGTCGTAACGCATCAGGCTACTAATGGGAAATCATATTCTTATGATTTTACTGCCAGCCCCTCTTCCCTGGGAAACGGAAAAAATGTTACATCCATTAATGGGCCCGGCGGAAGGATGTATATCTCCACTTCACCTTCCAAAGGCAATGATTTTTCAGGCATGGAATTTTCCAACCTTGACTTTTCCCAATATCATGACAACCAGATATCAGAGGTTGCTTCTGTCACCGGCGCAAACATTGACAACCGTATGTGGCAGGATATGGGGGTCAAGAGCTGCATTGTCAATGAGGACAACATTTTAATTGCAAGAAATTCTGCAGGCAATGAAGTGGCCGCCTACAACCTCGCAACTGATTCCGCTTATTATAAAGGGATAAATTCAAATCCCCTTGTTAAGAATCCCATACAGCCATTTTCAGCCTCTGATGTACTCTCATCGCCTGTTTCCAGATCATTTCCGCCCGGGGCTTCTGTCATTGCTGACTCTTTTGTTGTCCATGACAGCACCCCCGCAAATTATTATGCCACCTTTGACTGGAAAAGCAACACAGAAAGCGGTCAGGCAATTATCAAAAGGCCGGTTCCCGATGATCTCTTATCAGGCTCAAAGACCCAACTGATAAATATGGGTAAAGAAAATGGTCATTATAAAGTGTCGGTAAAAACCCGGAAGCAGTCCAATACAAAAGTACCAAAATAAATTTCAGGCAGGTACACCATGGAACCTTATAGTGAAGACTCCTCAAAAGAGCAGGAACGCGGAGAATCTTACAGTCCATCTTTACCAGAGGGGCTGTTCCATAAAATACAAAATTTCACCGCTGATAAAAAATATGGGAGTCCCCCAAATTCATTCAATAAACCGCAGGCCATAAACAACGCTGCAGCCGCCGGGAAAACATCCACAGGCAGTGCTGCCGGAAGCGGGACTGCCGCAGCAACCGGAAGCGTGGCAGGAAATGTAGCTGGCGGCACAGCCAGTGCGGCCACTACAGGTGCAGGCAGCGGGGCTGCTACCGGCGCTGCAGCAGGCAGTATCGCACCCGGCGCGGGCACTGCTGTCGGCGCCGCAATAGGCGCGGCAGGAGGAACCGCCGCAGGTGCGGCAAAAAAAGGGCAGCATAAAAACTGTATCAATGAAGTGCCACCATCCTCCGAATCAAAGGTCAGGAAAAAGTCTTTTGAAAACTCCGGAACCAAAACCACCACTCTCGATGACAGTCTGGCCGTAAAGATTGTAATTTTTACTACTGCCCTGCTTCTGGCGCTGGCACTGACATTGGTTGTTATATTAGATTTCTTTATTGGCGAGATCGCATCCCCTGTTATGCTCATGTTCAAAAAAACTGCTTCCCATAAAGCCCTCGGCAGCCAATTTATTGAAGACTGCGGAACTGCGGAACCCAGTTATGAAGAGATAGTCAATTGTTTCTGCCAAAAGCTCCAAAATGCCATGGAAAAGGCTTACATAGATACCTGCTATAAAGAAGTTTATCAGATTGCTGTTGAGCAAGGGTATGACCTTGATCTGACCCTTGAATCCTATCATAATACAGAAATTCCCTATTTTTTCAGCGGGGAGAAATGTAATGTAAATTATGCGGAAATCATGTATTTAATTTCCATGTCACCGGAATACAAAGTAATATACACACAATTTGATTATCTGACCTTTTGCGACCTGCTAAATCAGGATGAATTCCTGAGATGCCTATATGATCTGAATATAATCAAAACAGAAAAAAAGATTTTTACTGGGCATCTTGAATCCGGAGAATCGGGCATAGTCCATCAGGATGGAACTGTTGTCATAACCCACCCGGATCTTTCAACTTCTACTTATACCGGTAAAGCGGCGGAGGCTTATTATAAGACTGTCATCTATGGAGAAGTCCACGTTAACCACTACCCCCTGAAAAAGCTCTATAACTTTTTTAATGTAGATCCCTATGGGAAAAACGAGATCATTTCTTCTATGACTAACCAGCAGGCCATCGGCAACCTTGAATATATGGCACGGCTTTATTATGAAACAGCCAACTGGGGCAGTTCCCAGCGAACTCCCCTCTCAGATTATAAAAAGTATACCGGCATTTTAAACTATGATGTACAGAACATATATGAAAAAGACGTCCAAAGATACTCCAATTTTTCAGGCCAGGAAGTCTATATGGAAATGCCTGAATATAAACAGAACGCCTCCGCCTGGGGCAGTCTTCCTTATGCGTCATCTACCATCAGCAAGCTTGGATGCTGTCTCACATCCATGTCCATGGTATGTACTTACTTTACCGGGGAGTCTATCACTCCTGACATTTTAAATACTTACATACGCTCCTCCCATCATGGCGAACTATACCGTGATCTTATCGCAGCACATTATGGATTTCACCAATATACTGACTCTGCCAATTTCAATACAGAAGCAGTAAAAGGTGAGCTGGTTAATAACAGGCTGATCATTGCGCACATCAGGGGCGGCGCTTTGGGAACCGGAAAATATGGTCACTTCGTTGTGCTGAATGGGTTTTCTTCGGAAAAGGGATGTTACTATGTTAAGGAACCGGCAGGCCGTCTGCCAGATACTGTTTCTATGGCTCAGGCCGCGGAAGTATTTGATGCCTATCGCTCATATGGATTTTAGGGAGGTTTATTTTGAAAAAAATATATCTTTTAATCATACTTTTTGCTTTCATTATCTGTCTTGGGACAATACTTATTACCAGCCATCCGGGTAAAAAAAGAAACCTCTCTTCCTATACGCAAGAAGAAAATATGAATGGTTCTCTTGAGCTTCCAATACAATCCCCTTCTATTGTACCTAGGGATGACTATACTGGTGCTTTTGATGACGGATTTATAGCCGAGGAATATTATGTCGGCTTCACCAATTTAAACACAGTTTATGACCTTCTCACACTGCAGGCACTTTCCGAAATTTCTTCTGAGGCTGCCGGTTATCTCAACGAACATGGGTTTGGGGATGTTCACTCATTAACCATTATCGAAAGTTCTATCGTCTATGACAGGTCATACCCTTACTTTATCTGCAGGCTTGAAAATGTCAATAATATCTGTCTGGAGATACGGTATGATATCGAATTAATGCAGTTTACTTTTGACTTATCCAGTCTATAGAATCAGATATATTTTGCTGACAGGCCTATCATATTCCCTGCCATTTCCTTTATTTTAAGTATTTTCCCTTCCACGACACGCATGTCATTTATTATTGACTGTTTGGGTCATATCTTTTTTCATCAGAAATTTCACCGGATATTGGAATATGGAAAATATTCAGTCAGTATTTCTGGCCTTTACGGCCTTTATGTTTCCTTTGCTTTTTTTTAACTTTAAGGTATAATATTACTATTCTACTCGTTTGCTGATCAGGAGGCAAAATATGGCATACCCTAAACAGTTAATTTCATCATTGAGTGAACAGATTAATGACAAACTGCTGAATTTCTTCGAAATAGAAAACCGCAAATATTTTCAATCTTATTCCGATCTGAATGATATTGTTGAAAGCACTCTGTGGCAATATATTAAAAACGAAACTGAGAAGTCGGAATTGCGGGCTGTATATGGTGTACAGGTCAAGCAACGAAGGCAGAAAAGGCTCAGATGGATGGAGTCTTTCAAAAAAAATCTGGATGACTACCCCTCTACAGATAGGAAAAATCCTTTTTACTCCATTTATCATAACTATGATGAGCTTCCGGGGCACAGCTTCCTCAAATTGTATGATGCCTCTGATGTAGAAACTGTTATTGATAATTATAAAAAAGCTTTGGATGACTGGATCAAAAATGATAAAAGCCTGCTTATCGACTACCCTCTGATTTCAACTAAAACAGATAATCAGGTACTGACTTCCTTTAAAACTGACCTGGTTATTAATTTAATTGACATTATCATGGACTCCCTGGACGGTAACATTGAATCGTACTTTGCCAAAAAACCGGATATCCTGCTTGAAAATCCACTTTTTGCAGCATCCAAATTCTCGATACCCTTCAAGGCCTCCCTGGATTCATATGTCGCAGATCTGATTAATTCAGACAGTAATGATATGGTTTTCCAGATGCTGGTCAACCACGAACCTGAGCATATGGAGGAAACTCAGAATTTTAAGGTTTTTGACCCAAAAGACAACCAGTTACTCCTTACGCTTATAAATAATATAAAACTGGACTTCTATGACAGTAAGGCTGTAGCCATTGAAGTAGGTGCGCTTGCCAGATCCCTGAATCCCAAACCAAACAAGCGCTGTTATGAAGATGTAAAACAACGGCTCCATAATATGGCCCGAACCGGTTTCCGTCTCAGTAAAAAGGATAATCCGGGAAACCCTATCTTCACCTTCAACTTTTTTGACAATGTACTGACGCAAGAGCAAAACGGAAAAGAATATGCGATAGTTACTTTTGGGAACGTGCTCTATGAAGCTATTACAAAAAAGAAAATGATAGCAGTTACTTCCAACAGCTATAATTCACTTGACTTGGAACTGAGCAAGCTGCTCTATCACAACCTCCAAAAAGAACGGATATTGCTCTCCACTTCTTCCGTTCCAGACGAGAACGGTTTCCTTTATAAGAGTTATGACTATTCTTACTTCCAGCGCATCATTCTTTTTAAGAAAAAAAAGAAAGCGGACAATATTTTATTGTTGAAGAAGGCTTTAGATGAATTTGTTGACAAAAAAATAGCTCTTGCAAAATTTGAATATGTGCAAAGCCAGGGATTGTTCCACCTTTATTATTTTCAGCTCTCCGAAGATGAAACGGCTGATTTGGTAAATAATAACGAAATCATCAACCTTCCTGCTTTTAGCGATTCTCTGGCTGCTTCCGCAACAGATTAAAATTCCAGATAGACAGGAGGCTGCTTTTCCAGTCTCCTGTCTGCTGTAAGAGAAAGCTTCTTCTTTTCTTAATAAAATATCTCCCTTTTTGCTACCTGTTTTTTCGCCATTTTTGTACTTTCACCTATTTCTCCAGAATATCAAAATAATGAAACCATTTTTTTCGCCATTTCTAAATTGATTTGCCTTTTACAATCAAGCTGTTTCCCATATCTAAAATCATTTTTTAATTTAAAATGATATTTTTGATACTCTTTTTTACGCCGTTTTGGAGCTTCCCATTAATTCCATACTTCTCTATAAAATGAAACCATTTTTTTCGCCGTTTTTAACACAATTTATTACACTTTAAAAATTTGAAACCTATTTTTACGACATTTCTTTCGTATTCGGCTTTGACAACAAATATTCACTGTCTCTACTCTCTAATTCCCTAATACTCTGCATTATTTGGACTCAAATAAAACCCAAAGGGATTTTTTAATATCTGTCATACTGCTTTAATGAATTCCAGAAAATGAGACCAATTTTTACGCCGTTAATTACTTTCCATCATCTATTCAATAAAATAAGTAAGAAATGATACCTTATTTTACGCCATAATGGGCTTATGATACTCTACATTTGTCATATAATAAGATTTCTTATAAAAATGAAACCTATTTTTACGCCGTTTATACAAATTTTATTAGTATTTATAAGGCACAAGAAAAGATACCAGTTTTTACGCCGTTTTTAAAAAGGGTTATATTATCGTCTTTACTCAGTTAATTATTTAAAATGCTATTATTTTATTTCAAAAATTAAACCACTTTTTACGCCTTTCTCTTCTTTCAATACTCATTTTCATGCCATTTTTATGTGTTTCAAAATTTGAGTCCAGATTTTTCGCCTTTCTCATCCCAATTTTTTTATTCAAGAAAATTTTTTTATCAATAATTATGGCTTTCTTTATAAAATTTTTCAGTTTTGAAACCTTTTAAAACGCCCATTTCTTTATAAAACTTTTCTTTGAACCTTTTTACTTCCATATTCTTCGCCCTTTTCGTTAAAAAATTTTTTTCAAAAAATTGTCAGGCCCAAAATTATTGTAATTTATTGGCTTTCTACCGTTGAAACTATTTTTTACGCCATTCTATTCCATCATTCTATTCCATCATCAAAGCAGGCTTTTTTTCAGCGTTTATCAAAAAAGTACCCTCTTTTACGCCATTTCGGTAACGTTTACAAATAAATATTTTATGCTTATAATGCTTTTTATAGTACAACATTATGTGCTTTGAGGATTATTTACCACAATATTTATTCACTGGTGATGAGAAAGGAGGTCTCCATATGGAACTTAATAATTTTGCCCGTATTGGAAAAGGTGTCCTTTCAAAATCTATCGGACTTCAAAAAAACTATGTTGAAGTCTACGAAAAAAGGGATGATAAATTGAATGAGGTACAGTCCCACTGTCATGAATGTCCCGTTTTTCAGGTGAAAAAGCAACTGCAGGAATATGGCCTTGAGAATGCTTATGAGGAAATCCACTGCCGTTGCAAAGGCTGCTCTCAGGCTGTCTATGAACCCTCTTTTGAAGTCAAAAGAAAATACATTAATGAAAAAAATAAATATGGGTACCAGCCTACGCTTAAAAGCAATGCGATTAAGCTGCTTTTATTATATCATTTTCTTCAGCCTGATTCACTTGGATTCATAAAGAATGTGAATATCAAAGAACTTGCCGAAAAACTTGGCTGTACTTCTGCTACTATTCACTACTCTAACCAGGTATTAGCACAATATGGTTATTGCTATATTTCCGAGTCCGGACTCTATGATAATCATATTAATATTCTGCTTCCTGAATACAAAAACTACCATAAAACAGCAAATGAAGGCGGACGCGGTTATATTACCATGTCCTCAGTTATGATGCAGGATCTGCTCGGCATCGAAAAACTTAATACATTACGTCTCAATTTAAAAGGCATTCTCGAAATTGATAATGCCTCTTTTGGTGATACTCAAAACCCGTATGTTTCTTCTGCTACCCCGTCTTATAAAAAACTGCAAGGTTTTCTGCCAGATTATTGCAAGCGAAATGTGATCGTTAAGGCTTTAGAGCAAAATGATTCTATTTTCAATTTTACTTATTATGATAAAGCTGTAAATTTTGAAATAAAGCTTAAATACTCACAGAAAAATCTACGTGAAGCCATGACCGAAGAGGCCGCAGAGGAAATTAAGATCTTTGTCAGCTGCCTGAATGATGTTTTAAATGAAGCAGGTCCCCGTTACATTCATGGAATTAATCCCCGCACCGATGAGCTTCTATCCATGTTTCATATTAAAAGCTTTTATTCCTATCTTCCTTTAGAGCTGTCAGATGGTGATTATAAAGACCTTGCCTCCATGAGCGTCCAATATAGCAGCGAACTGGTACATAATGCAATTTCAATTGCCTATAACCAATACATTATCCGTGGTAAAAAAATCAAACAATTCGGAGCTTTAATCCGATCTATAATTCGAAATATGTCTGTTTATAAAAATGCTTCCTAACCATTTTAAAACAGCGTTATTCTTTATACCTTAAAAGTAGAAATTAATATTCTTATCCTTCCTTTATCATTCTCCTGCTCTATTTATGTCCGTATATATTCCAGTCTTTCATTCATTTAAATTGAATTCATGGAAAATTCGTATTTACATATTCTGTTTATCTATATTGCGTATTTTATGGAGTAATCTATTATCCACAAATTAAAACTTTTCATCTTTTAGAAAATATTTTCATCTTCATTTATAACTTTTAATCCCTTATATAAATTTTTCATCAATATTTCTAACAATTCATCATCGTTTCTATTTATTCTTCCACATATTCTTCCTGGTCATCTTCTATTATTCGGATTTTTATTGATATTTCAGGCGTTTGAAGAGTTCTCATTTAACAATTAATGTCTAATTAATGAAAAAAGAATGTTTAATGTATGTAATATATATGATTATATGTATTCATTTATTCTTACTTTCTTACTTTTAAATATAAAAAACTGGCACCACTTTTTTTAGTCCAAGTATTTAACTTTGACCTGCATTTTGATGAATTTGGTTAGTTTCAACAGTATACAACTGGAGATCAGCTGCTTCTGCTCTATTCTTGCTATCCTTACACGTTTGTTTTCTGCTTTTCCGCCGAAAAAAGTTTTATCGATTTCAACTGAGTCACCGGACTGAATCATAAATAGAATATCATCACTTTAAAGTTGTTGCAAGTAAATGCAATGCGTTGCATGGAGGATATCACTGCCAAGCCTGCTCCAGGCCTCAGGTTGTTTGATCATGTAATAACATTTTAAGTTGGATTTTATTGTGAATGTAATACATTCTATTATGGCAGAGTCTGCTTCCAGCTATCAGATCATTTTTCTGTACGACAGCTGATATTCCATGAAGCCTGTCATTGGCTTCATGGATGAATTTGAAGACCTGGAAATGATCTGGTGCATAAGGACAGATACTGTACTATATGACCTTCTTGGTGAAAGGACAGGTAAGTAGGGGCACTCTCGCACCTATGGAAAAAGTCGTAGGTACGGTGTCTGGAGGATACTGCCACTTTGACTGCTTTGAACTTATGTTCCAATTCGAATATCTATAAAAATTTGTAAAATGCTGCTATATTATTTAAACAAATTTTCCACCGAGTGGAAAATTGTGACGTTAGTAAAGATAGTTAAAGTCTTGTATATTTATCACATAGAATAAATATCTTTTGCATGTTTGTAACCATTAGCCTTAATTATTCGTGCAAATGATCCTGACAGATTTCCCATTTTCCTGTCATGAAACCGCCTGACACCTTATTTCCTTACCCAGACACCTTAAAAAGGGCAGAAAATCCCTCTAAGCTCCATCATAAGGCATTTGGCTGTCAAGGTTCCTTGTTGCTTCTATTCCAAATTTAGCTGCAGGCTCCGAATGTTTTCCAGCGTTTCATAGAATTCATCTTTATATGGGCAGATACGAACGATATCTTCCTGTGAGGAATCTATGTTTGTCACAATAAAAGTAAACAAATGCACCAGCCGGTCTGTTGGCTTTTCGATCTTACAGACAACCCGCCTCGGATAATCCCAGCTTCCGGCCTGATACATGAATTCCCCATATGCTGCGTATGATATTTTATCTTTCTGTGTCATTTCAATCAGGTGATCTTCTATATCTGATGCAAGGGCCCTGAGATTTTTGTTCTCTTTCAGCCGGATGGCATAAGAAGTACCATTTGTTTCACACTGTTTATAAAGATGCGGTGTTACGAAGCCGCTGTCACCGCGAAGCAGCAACGGGATATCTGGATATTCTGTGCGAAATTCATCCAGTAAGGGCTAGAGGAAACTAACCACACCCGTGCAGGAATAAGCTGTGCCGTTACGGAGTTCAATTTATAGCAGATCCCCGGTTATTCCATCGTAACAGACAAGCGGATGATAACCATAGCTCTGACAATGGAAGTTAAAGTCTTCCCCTTTATGATGTCCATAGGTATCAAGCAGTGTGGAATCCAACTCCAAAAGAATCATCTGGGGCTTCCTGATGGCATAAACCACCTTACGGAGTGTAGCACCGTCGATAACTGTTGGATGAATAATTCAGGATTAGTTATATTTATAAAAAGAAAGAATATAATATTAATGATAAGGTTTCGCACTCAAAGCAAACATTTAAATTATAAATGCAATTAAGTTTTCCACTTGGCGGAATTTTTGCATTGATATATATTATTGCAGATATTAATAAATATTTCCACTCGGTGGAAATGTAAAAGAAAATTTTCAAGAATATACTTTTGAAGGAAAATATAACGTTATAATTTCCACCAAGTGGAAAACAATAACAAACACGAAAAAATATCAACTCTTCTCGACGGAATTTTTAGATTATTTCTTTGCTAGTATTAATATATATTTTTCCGTCTAATAGAAAATAATATAAATAATAAAAATTCCACTTGGTGGAATTTTGAAACAAAATTATTAAGAATATATTCTAATTGAATAAAAAATGAAACAATATAATTTCCACCAAGTGGAAAATGATAGAAAATATAAATAATAATTGATAATGATAATTCCACTTGGCGGAAAAGACTTCATATCACTTGATTATTTATTATAAATAAAGTATGATAAAAAAGTACAAGCTATGAAAAATATTACCTTCAAAAGAAAGGGGTACATATATGTCAAACACATCATGGAATGAACGAATGGATAAGGCATTAAAAGAAAAAAAATGGGATATGAAGGATTGGCACAGAGCACTTTCTTTAAATCAATGGTCTTTGGAAAATCTGATGGATATGGATGTGTCAGAATTGAACAAAGACGCATTGGAGCAAATATATAATGATACAAAGAATGCTACACTAGATAATAAAATGCTCCGGTTTGAAAATCCTGTTATTATTGCAATGTGGACTCATAAGGGAGGGACAGGTAAATCCACAACGGCAATTAATTTATCTTATGAATTAGCATCACGGAATTATAATGTTCTGGCAATTGACACTGATAGCCAATCGGATTTAACCAGTGTATTATATCCTGAGTATCTGGCAAATGAAGGATCATCTTTTTATGATGCATTTATGATGCGGGAAGACTTAGTTGAGGACGATTACATAATTCATACTTCTTATACTAATCTGGATATTGTTGTAGGCTCAGCCAAAAGTGAAGGATTAGAAGGAAGCATGAGTACAATGGAAGAAAAATATCGTAATAAGATTTGGAATAAATGCCTGAAGGGTATCCGTAAAGCAAATTATTATGATTTCATTATTATTGATATGGATAAATCATCAGGATTAATGAACAAAGCTATTTTATCAGAAGCAGATTATGTCCTTTCACCTATTGAATCACCTATTTTTGCTATAAAATCGGTACCACCAATTTTAGCGCAAATCGAAGAAGTGAAGAAATCGAATCCTAAATTAGAGTTATTAGGTTTATTATTCAATAAGGTGGATTTCCGGAAGAAGAGATCATTTTTAGAATCAACACAGTTAGTAGAAGAACTTGCACCAGGATATGTTTTAAAGAATTTTATAAAAAATGATTCGAATATAGACAATTCACAAAAAGAGCATATGCCTTTAGGTGTATATAATAGAAGCAGTGTGGCAAATAAGCAAATGATTGATGTTGTAGATGAATTAATTGAGATAATAAGAAAAAGGAAAGATGAGGCGTAAATTTATGGCAGGAAAAAAAGGAAATATTAATAACGCGGACTTTTTAAGTCAATTAACACAGACATCAAAGGACTCGACAAGAGAAGTTCACAGAGTCTTAGCCAAAGCAAAGGAAGATGAAATTATAGAAGCCGGAAAGAAAAGAATACAATACATAGATGTAGATATGATGGAAGATGCTCCTGAAAGCTGGAACAAGTATCCAAAGCTAAAAGATAATCAGCTTGATAAGTACCTGGAACTGAAATTATCAATTTATGAAAAAGGTGTAGAAGAACCATGCATTTTATGGCAGCAGATTGATGATACCTATATGATTCTCGCTGGACATAATAGAAGACAGATTTGTAAAGAAATAATTTCAGAGAATAAGGATATAAGAGGATTCGAAGAAAATAAGTTCCGTTTTTTGCCATCTATTGTTTATGGAACTGATGAGATCGATGATGCCCAGGCACAGCAGATAATTGATGATACGAATTTGTACAGAGATTTTTCAAGACTGCCAGCAAGAGTAAAAATGGAGATTATGAAGAACCGCATGGAGGTATATAAGAAAAGAAAATATTCAAAGGGGGAGAGGATTGATCAACTGGCAAAAGAATTTGGAATTGAAAAGTCTGCTATATACGAGAATTTAATGATCAGTGAAAAGATATGTAAGCCATTGCAGGAATTATACTATGAAGGGAAACTTTCAAGAAAGGCTGTTATCAGGTTTAATTACTTTGCTGGAGATACGCAGGAGTGGATATATGAGAATTTTAAGGATGATATCACTGAAGCCAAAGTAAAAGCACTGAAAAAGAGTATGGGGCGGGAAGAAATAAGAGAGTTGTTTCAGGCAGAGAAAAAAGAAACAAAGAAAGTCAGCTTTGATATTCCGGCAAATCGAATTGATGAATTCCGGCAGATGTATGAGAGGTGGATGGAATCATTACCAGAGGAATAGGATTGATTTAGTGCTTTTCCGTTCAATAGATTTACGGAGGAATATTTTATGGGGATTTATGTGAATCCGGGGAATAAGGGCTTTTGGGAATCCGTCCGATCAGAAATTTATGTAGACAAAACCGGATTGATCGCAGAGACCAACAGATGCATTAATACGGAACAGAAATATATATGTGTCAGCAGGCCGCGGCGATTTGGAAAATCCATGACGATTAAGATGCTTGCTGCTTATTATAGCTGTGGTTGTGATTCGAAGGAGTTGTTTGCAGGACGGAAAATTGAAAATGATGAATCTTTCGTAAGACATTTAAACCAATACGATGTAATTTATCTTAACATGCAACAGTTTCTGACTAGAGCTAAGGGACAGGATGTGGCGGATTATCTGGAGAAGACTGTGATCGAAGAGCTTTGTGAAATCTATGGAGATTTCTTCTTAAAACAGACTACTGCTTTATCGGTTGCTCTTGAGAAAATATTTGTCAAAGCAGATAAACAGTTCATTTTTCTGATTGACGAATGGGACTGTGTGATGCGCGAAAGGCAGGAATCCGAGATGATGCAGAAACAGTATCTGGATTTCCTCCGGGATCTTTTGAAAGATCAGCCTTATGTTGCCCTTGCATATATGACAGGCATTCTACCTGTAAAGAAATATGGTTCACATTCCGCACTGAATATGTTCCGGGAATTCTCTATGATAAATCAAAAGTACTTTGAGGAATATACCGGTTTTACAGAAGATGAAGTAAAAGAGTTATGTGAGCATTATGGTATGGATTTTGTTGAGGCCAGTAACTGGTATGATGGGTATATGTTCAGAAAGTATAAACATATATATAATCCTAAATCTGTAGTAGAAGCAATGAGCTGTCATGATTTTTCACATTATTGGACATCAACAGAAACTTATGAAGCTCTGAAAGTTTATATAGATATGGATTTTGATGGATTGCGCGCGGATATTGTGCAAATGCTGGGTGGTGGACATGTCAGGATCAATACTCGCAGCTTTCAGAACGATATGAAGAATTTCAAGACAAAAGATGATGTACTCACATTGCTGATCCACTTAGGTTATCTTGCGTATGATTCCAGGAATGAAGAGACGTTTATTCCGAATAAGGAAATTATTGAAGAATTTAAAAGTGCCATGGGTGTGAGTGGTTGGCCTGAAATAATGCATATACTGAAGGAATCGGAAAAGCTGCTGAGTGATACGCTAAACGGTAACGCAGAAAGTGTTGCCGAAGGGCTCGACAGGGCACATACTGAAGCGGCATCCATTTTGACATATAATGATGAGAATTCTCTTAGCTGTGCTATTAGCCTGGCGTATTACAGTGCAAGGAAAGATTACAGGCTGATACGGGAATTCCCTACTGGAAAAGGCTTTGCAGATATCATCTTTTTACCGTTACCCCATGCGAACAAACCAGCTATGGTAGTGGAGCTAAAGTATGATAAGAAAGCCAGTTCAGCCCTAATGCAAATAAAAGAAAGGCGTTATACACAGGCACTTGAGGGGTATACTGGTGAGATAATGTTGGTTGGTGTAAGTTATAATAAGAACAACAAAAATAAACCGCATAGTTGTGTGATTGAAAGAATGGAATATACTCCGACATATTAATCAAAGTCAAATATAATGGTAACTTTAAGGTGTATGGAATGCAATGTAAACCATACGCCTTTTTGGTACCAAAAAGAAGAAGCATAATATGTCGCCACGGAAGAAATCGCAAGGCAGACAACCAGTGATGGCAAAGCTGCATAAAGGCAGGCGGAGATTGCAGGGCGTAGTGGAAAAAAGAAGAGGCAGGCAGAAGAAAAAAATGATATGGAGCAGGAGCATATCAATTATATGGGTAGAAAAGACTCAGATAAGGAGAGGGTATGAAAATAAAGAAGATAAGCGGTACTTTTTCCATTTGTAAAGTATCAGATTTTTCACAGGTGAATTTGGACGCACCATACTGTTTTACCGGACAGACTGATGAAGAAAAGTCTTTGGTTTGTCTGACAGAAAATGTGCCAGAGAATGCGCTTAAATGTGATAATGGCTGGAAAGCATTTCGGATACAGGGCATTTTGGATTTTGGCCTGATCGGGATACTCTCCCAAATTACATCACTGCTTGCAGAAAATAGGATCGGGGTTTTTGCCATATCGACATATAATACAGACTATATCTTAACTAAAAGGGAAAACTACGAAAAAGCTTTGAAGGTATTGGATAAGGCTGGGTATTTTATAGAATGAAAAAATCCAGTTGGCAGGAAGGGCGGATTTGTAGTCTTTTTACAAAAGTCTTTTGGGTGTTAATAATAATGGCATCCAAAAGATTTTTATGCTGTCCGGCTCAGAACCTGACTGGACTTTGTAACAGCATGCTATAATTCTTTTAAATGGATTTTTTCATCCATATATGAGGACAACCCTCCTCATCTTCTATATTCCCAAATTCTGTGAATCCTAATTTTTTGTAAAAATCCGTTACGCGGCATTGGGCATGCAGGATTATTCCTGTGCCCCCTTTCTTTTTTACATATTTTTCTGCTTCGCCAACGATAATCGAGCCGATATTTTTGCCACGGTATTCTTTTATAACAGCAAGTCTTCCAAGTGTATATTCGTTCATTTCTGTATTCCAGAACACACGACAGGTTGCAATAGGCTTTCCCTGATCGCTAAATAATACAATATGTGATGCAACGCTATCTATTTCATCAAATTCGTTTTGAAACCCCTGTTCGTTGATGAATACCGATTCCCTGATCTCCTTAGCATAATTCGTAAAACCTTCATATACTGATATTTTCATTGAAAATTAAATCCTCCAAATTTCTGATTCATCTTTTGTTATCCTATCATGATGATTTACTGTTGGCAAGAACTGATGGTTAGAATATCACACAATATTATTATCTTGAAAAAGTAAACATATAATGGTATAGTATACAATACTGAAAGGAGTATGAAATGAATGAAGCATTACCACAAAATGCAAAATTTATACCGGAAAACGTTATTAAAAAAGGAAAGATATTAAACATAGATTGGATAAGGTGGGGAGAAGCCGCTTTATTTACGTGTCTGATGGCAGTACTGATATGGTCAACAGAGCTTACTGTGAAGGTTAAACTGATTGTGGTGGTGGTATTGGGGATTTCAATTGCCGCTTTTTTCCTTCATGGTATAAAAAATAGAAGTGTAACCCAGGTGATTGCAGATATGATAAAGGATAAGAAATGCCGCAGGAAATACAGTCTGGCAAGTCCTGATAAAAAGGGCAGGAGGGAAGAGAAGGAGAGTTTCGGGAATCAATCACTGTTTCAAAGAGTGATAAAAGCAATTAAATATTACATTTGGGCACTTGATCAGAAGTACGGGGAAGGACAGTAACTGATTGCGCTGAGGAGGAATGGAGTGGATAAAGAATTAGACAAAGCTATAGGTTATGCGTATAGATCAGTGAAAAAGATATTATGTTCAGAGAGAACTGGTCAGCGCAGAAAAAAAGAAAAGAAAAAGGTTATAAAACATGGATACTCTCAGGATGTCCTTCCTGTCAAAGCGATCAAGAATGGAATTATTCAGACAAAAACGGGTTCCTATATAAAAATATTAGAGATTCTCCCCATTAATTTTGTCGATAAAGAACCTCAGGAGCAGGCAGATATAGCTGGTATTTTTGCATCTCTTTTCCATGAGGGTCCAAGACAGATACATTTAAAATGTATTACTGATAAAAGTAATCCATCAAGGCTGATATCGCTTATTCATGAAAGATGTGAAAAGGAAAAATGGCAGAGGGGATTATCTGAGAAAGTAATTGAATGCGCAAAGGATAACATAAATAAAGCAATAGCAATCAGCGAAAACAGTTCGTTGACAAAAAGGTATTTTGTCATATACAAATACGAAGGCAAAAGTACAGATATCAATAATATTTTTTTCGAGATGGAAGCTGTACGGCAGTCGATTGCCATGACATTTATGCAGGCTGGAAATGCAGTAATAGATTATGGATACGAAAAATCATCGTATGAAGCAGGAGAGATTTTATATTATTTTTTCAACAGGCAGACATGCCGCAGAGAGTCCTTCCAGCAAAGGATAGACAGGTTCACCTATGATGCAGCCCAGCTTAAGGAGGCAGGGCAGGACAACATGGGAAAACCTGTAAGTGACAAAGATTTGATTGCCCCTAAAGGGCTTTATTTTACAAATTCAGAGTATATTTACATAGACGGGCAGTATAAAACTTATCTGATCCTGAAAGAGAAAGGCCATCCTGCTTATGCAATTCCGGGATGGCTGGATTCCTTTACGTCTATAGGGGATGGCACAGAGGTGGATATTTATATCGACAGGCTTCCGCACGACACAACCTATATGGCTTTGGAACAATATACGCGGGTAAAGATAGTATCTGGAAATGAAAAGGTTAATAACAGTACGAAGCGTAAGGAGATCTTTCATCAGGCAAATAATAACATGGCAATTATAAATGCGCTGGAAGCAGATGAAGACCTGTTTAATGTGGTGATCATACTTACCATTTCGGCCGCGTCTATAAAGGAATTAAAAGTACTCAAAAACGTCATAGTAAAACAATTATCACGGAGCAGGAGGTATGTTGAGGAAGCCTATGCCAACACCAGAGAATTATTTCTTGCGACAATGCCGCTTATGGAGATTCCCCACGCGATCTTTAGCCGTAATAAAAGGAATTATCTGACCTCATCCCTGGAGTCGCTATACCTGTTTACTTCATACGAAATGTTTGATCCGACAGGATTTATTCTGGGAGAAAACGCCAGGGGCAACAACAGTTCGCTTGTGGCTTTAAATCCTTTTAATACAGCAATTTATCCAAATGCCAATATCGCTGTATTCGGGATGTCCGGAGCAGGGAAAACAATGAGTACTCAGATTATCGCAAGGGCGATGAGGATAACCGGGCAACGGGTATTTTTTATATTACCAATGAAAGCGCATGAATATTTAACAGGCTGTAAAGCAATAGACGGCTCTTATATACAGTTGGCCCCTGGATCGAAGGACAGGATAAATATCTGTGAGATCAGGCCGGAATCAAACATAGACAGAGAAATATTTCATGATGCAGTCTCACAAAACGACTCGTTTTTATCAAGGAAAATAGCATTCTTAGTGACCTGGATGCAGCTTAATATGTATACAAGCCGGATGACGATGGAGGAAATTGATATAGCGGAGGTAGAACTGGCTAATCTCTATTTTGATTTTGGAATCAGTGCAGATAATTCTTCAATATATGAAAAAGATGGAACCCTAAAGCCCATGCCGATTATCGGTGATATTTATGACCGTTTTGCGGAAAGGCCGGAGCTTGAACGTGTGAATAAAGTAATCAGGAAATATGTAACTGGCCAATGCCAGAATATGAATGGCCAGACTAATGTTGACCTGACCAATAAATTTATATGTTTTGATGTGGATGAGTCTAATATGAATAAAGAATTGCTGGCGCCTTTCATTTTAGCAGCGATAGACTGTGCTTATAGTCTCATCCGGCAAAACAGGCTTTATTTGGACACGATATTTCTGGATGAAACATGGCGGCTGCTTGTCCATAATGGAGCGGCAGAGTTAATTAAAGATATGGTTAAAATAATCAGGGGATATGGGGGATCGGTAGTTACCATCACGCAGGATATTAATGATTATATCTCAAATCCTGCAGGGAAAGCGATTGTGGCCAATACAGCCATAAAAATAGTTATGCATCTTGAGCGTCCGGAATGCCGTGCGCTGGCAGAAAGTCTGGGGTTGGGTGAGGATGATGTCAGAATCATCACACACCTTAAGAGGGGGCAGGCTATGATCATAACGGCACTAAATAAGATTGTTGTCAATATAAGGCCATCAGAAAAAGAAGAGAGGGAATTTACAACAGATCCAAATAAGCTGAAGGCGATTGCCGAGGAAAGAGCAAAGTGTGATGCAGGGGGATAGAAAAATATGTAAAGAAGGAAAAACGGTAAAAAGAAGGATAAATGAAATAATATCCTGTTTAATTACCGTATTTGGGCAGACGATGGAATACCGTAAAGAAGGGGAAAATACCGTAAAGATTGGAAGTAAGGTTTAAGCTGCAGGTAAAAAACAGTATTCGGCAGTGAAGGAGGAAACTATGGCGAAACTATCGGCAGAACAAAAGCAGATCATGGAATTTTTATCAAAATTCGGGTGTGTGGATATGGAACAGCTGTATATCATCATGCGTCCGCTGAATTCAGAATTGGTGACGATCTTGATAAACATGCTGATTAAATCAAATCATATAGAAATTGTATCAGGGCATTATTTAGTATTAAAGGGGCAGTCCGGAGCCTATTGTAAAGAGACCATACTGTGTATTTGGACGATGATGGAATTGAGCAGGGATAGGGAGGATTACTTTAACGCTCTTGCGGCAAGTTCTCCGGCAAAAATATATTTTACATCCAAAGGGACTAATGCCTATGAACTTATCCCCATCAACGAAACAAAACTGATTAATGTCAGGGCAGTGCAGGATAAGATTATGGAGAGGAACCATCAATTTGAAACGATTCTTGACAGTTGGATTGTCTTTGTCTGCGATAATCGGGAAATTATCTATAAAATCAAGGAATGTAAACTACAATTCCCCTTTATTGTCTCATATGTGCAGCCATCAGAGATACCGGAAGGGAAACCAATGATAAGGCTGTTGAAAAGTACGCCAAAAACAGGTTGATTCCAGAGCAAAAAGGGAGAAAAAGGATATCTAAAAAGGTGTGGCAAAAAATTAAGAAAGTATTCAAAAAGGTGCAGGAAATGAAGAATGCCTGTAAGGGGAAAAAGCACTCTTTTATGCGGTGAAATTGCTTTCTGATTGGGTAATTGTCATTTTGAAAATCCAGGGTGTGGAGGACAGTGGATAGAACCGCAGAAGGACGCCGGTGAATTTGTCAGGGACTGGACTAATCAGTGGGCATCATATAACAGAAATACTTTGCGATACAGGAAGAATAATAGAAAATAAGATTGAGGAAAAGCAATCACATTGGGGAATGGAGAGAGCAGTGAATGATAAGGTAAATTATAAAAAGGGCTATAAAAATGAAATCCTTCGCCTGATATATCTTTGCGGTCTGGTGCCCTGCAGCAGCTTGCGGGTATTAAGAAAGGATCCGAGGATGTATCAAAGGGCGGTAAAGGTGATGGAAAAGGAAGGGATTGTTATAGTGGATAAAAAGGGGGGAGAAAGAAATATCCGCTTGCTGAACCGCAGAGAGAATAAGAGAAAATATGAGTTTTGCCTTCCAACAGAATATATTGATTATTATGAGAAGGCGGCATATCAATGTTTTGTCAAACGACTGTCTGCCCGCAGTAATACCGGAACTGCTCTGAGCGCAATCCACAGCAGTGCTGCAAAGATATTGATGTATGCGGCAGGGGCCGATATAACGCCTGATAAAAGGGATATAAGAACAGAAATGATAAAAGATGAAGATATATTATACTATGACTCTGTTGAAATTAAATCTGCTTTTGACTACAGGGATAAAGCTGTCACTTCAAAGGAAGTGAGTGGAACGGCTTCAAAGAAACTGCAGAACTCACGTATTAATGGAGTACTGATCAGCCCGGGCGGAGTATATGCAGTTTACAATATTGGGAGGTCTCTGATAAAATGCAAATATTTTGGCGAGGTCAAAATGGCAACATATATTACCCATATGGCAAGACGAAGATCTGAGGCAGAAGTCAGTGTGAACATGCCCAGGGAAGCAATAATTATATCCCGGAGGACAGAACTGTTTACTAAGATATGCAATAAAGAGCCTGAGAGCAGGAGAGAGGAAAGTATATCCAGTCTCGGATTTGTTTATGACAGGCTGTATGCCGTTCCGGAGGACAGGAACGGGGTGTTGATGCTTTGTATGATGAAGGAAAAAAGCTGGAGAAAAAGGATATTTGACAGTATATTGAAAAGCAGTGAACAGGAGAACAGCAGATATGTTTCTGTTTGCTGCGATGGATATGATAAAGAAAACGGCATATATAAACAGGTTTTTTGCGTACCGGATTTGGTAAAGCTGAATCGGTTTGTTAAGCGTGCCGGCCTGGAAAGGGGGAAGAGTAAATTTATAATATATTGCTTTACATGCCAGGAGGCTTATGTAGCCCAGATTGTGGGGAAAGAGGAGATTGTGGTAATGTCAATGGCAATTGAGCTGTTTTATAACAAATTTTTTTGTAAATGTAGTAATCCTGGGCACTATGTTAGAGGTAGAAATGATAACTAAGAGTGGCCTGGACATTGGGCTGCTGGTTTGCCGTCGTATGGGGTGTTACCTGTACGGCGGTTTTTTATGCCGTAAAGATATGAATATTTGAGATTTTTAAATGAAGGATTTCCGTCATTATATACCTCCTTAATTTTCCGCTTTCAGCTCCAGATTATTCCGTAGCGAAGTCCCAAAACTTCCGCAGCGGGCTCCCAATCTTTCCGCAGCGAACAGCTTCAAATTTATCCCAAAACTTCCGCAGCGGGCTCCAAAAATTTCCGCAGCCAATACCTTTTTATACCGTAACCGGCTCCCATATTTTCCGCAGCGAATTTTCAGGAGCCTTTATGTTCCGGCATTTATAAGGCTCTCCAATAAAAGAAAGAATCTGTTGTTATGAAACAAAGTAACAACAACAAATACGGTAAACCTCACCGTGATGGTTTATAATTCAATTGACATATACTCATAAACAGGTATACTATACAATTACTATTATTACTTTTGTGCAAAAGGAATACAGTATGAATGATATATCTGATGAAAAGGAATACGTTAAAAGTAACCTGCTGATAGGGAGTAAATATCGTTCGAGCCTTTTGGAAAATAAGATACTTGCGATTGCGCTTGCAAATATTGACAGGGTTCAGATGCAGAAGGATGGTTCACTTATAAGCTGTATCTCTTTATCGGAGCTGACGCACTTATTGGGGAATACCAACGGAAGCTTTTATGACCAATTAAAAGCGGTTGCCAGGGAAATGACAGGAAGGACAGTAGGGTTTGAGAATGACCAGGAAAAAAGGTTTAAATACATTGTGGTGATCCAGGAGACCGCTTATGGCGAGGGGAAGCTGACCATTGAGTTTAACCGCCGGATGAAAGAATACATAACAGATATAAAGAAGAATTTTACTATTCTATCTCTGGAAACCATGGTGAAGTTCAAATCAGTATATAGTTTCCGGCTCTATGAACTGCTTAAAAGTATGGCATATAAAAAGAAAAAGGATGCCCCGAGCAGGAATACCTATCGGATAGAATTCGGGATGTCTGAGCTGCGCCTAGATCTTGGTATTGTTAATTCTGGTCTTGACAGCGTAAGGAGAGTCCTCAATGAAAGATTTCCTGATTATGACAGGGCAGTTGAGGTATCGCCGGAAAAGGTTTATGGCACATGGTATGATTTCAGACGGTATGTAATAGACGTAGCAATTAAGGAGATCAACCAGAAAACCGATATGGAAGTTTCATACGAAGCCGTTAAAGAAGGAAAGGCACACAAGGTCAGCAGAATTATTTTTTCCATAGCAGTCGGCAGGACAGGAGGGCACGAAGCGGCTTTCCCTGAACCTTTGATGCAGCTTACAGAAGCTGAGAAAGACCAGTTTCATGATAAGGTGATGAACCTGATCTCAGAGAAGGTCAGCATTCCTGATATAAGAAGTATTTCAGAGGCAGCAGGGTATGATATGGAAAAGGTGAAGGCGGCATATGAGGTTGCCTGTGGTACAAGGGTAATCAATATAACTGCTTTTCTGATTGCGGCAATCAAAAAGGGATATAAAAGGGGAAATGGGAATTACAATAATTTCAATTCTTATATGAGAACAGAGTATGACTTTGAAGAACTGGAGAAAGAAATTTTGGCAAATTGAAAAGGTGTCCGTAATGGACACCTTTTTCGGACAGAAAAGGGAAGGGGCAGGCATGATGTTTACAGGAATAAGGAATACGATAAGAGAAAGGATGGCTGGAACTGTATTTGCAGATGCCGTAGTCAGTATGAAGTATTTATACAAAAAAGGCGCACGTTTTGTGGCGGTTTTATTTCTGTTAAGCTATCTGGCCGCTATGCTGCTGACTGGCTGCGGGGCTCTTCTGATTGAAAATATAAAGGGAAACCATTACCAGTATGGGATAGGGAATGCTTTCGCTGCCTGGTTTAAATATGGTCGTGCCATTTCCCTTGTTGTGTATCTGCCCGTACAGATGATAATGATCAGGCTGCTATGCCTGTTTACGACTGGCTATAGAAGGGATGAAGAAAAAAATTATGATGTCAGCAATGAAGGGACATATGGAACCAGCAACAACATGAGTGAGCAGGAGATGAAAGAAACGTTTATCTTGGAGCCTTTGGAGGATATAAAAGCAACTATTTTAGGGAGGAATCCCTATAATCCTGACCAGATGGTAGGGCAGAAACATCCCCTTATGAAGCTTAACAGGAATGTATTTATGGTTGCCGGCCCATCAGCCGGTAAATCCGCAACCTTTGTCATCCCTCTTATCATGCAGGTTATGCGGCGGGGAGAGTCTGCAATCATATCGGATCCAAAATCCGAGCTGTTTAAAATATGCTCCGAGCTGGGAAAGTTGCTTAAGTATGAAATACGCATCCTGAATTTAAACCCTATGTTCCTTGATAATTCAGATCCCTGTAATTTCATGTCCTATGTGGGGGATGATATAGACAAGGCGCAGGTTATGTCAAACGCAATTATCAGCAATACCACTATAGGAGATTCTATGTTTGACTTTTGGACAGAGGGGCCTTTAAATCTGCTTCAGGCAGTCATACTTCGGATCAATACAGGAACAGATTATCTGCCTGAGGAAAAGAACCTGCCAATGCTTTTTACTTATCTCACAGAGAATTCCCTGGATCAGATAGAAGCGGATTTCGAAAATCTTCCTTCGAGCCATCCTGCAACGGCGCCATTTCTAATATTTAAGGATGGGGAAGATAAGGTAAAGAAACAGGTTCTGCAGGGACTCAGGATAAAGCTTAAGCTTTTTAATTCCGTAAAACTGAAAAAGATACTGAGCAGGACAGAAGGAGGTATTGACATATTAAATCCAGGAAGAAAACGCTGCCTTTACTTTGTCGGGAGCAATGACCAGGATTCCTCCATGGCTCCTGTCGTATCCCTGTTTTATACATTGCTGTATCAGGAGCTGGTAAGGTATGCGGATATGAGGAATGACCAGCAACTGCCAATAACAGTACATATGATTCTTGATGAGTATGCCAATATGGGGACAATTCCTGATTTCGAAAAGAAGTTATCTACAGTGAGGTCAAGAAATATTGTCACGTATATCATATGCCAGGATATCAACCAGTTAAAAGAAAAGCACCCCAGGGAGACCTGGCGGACAGTTTTAAATGACTGTGATTATTATATGATGCTGAAGACAAATGACCAGCCAACGATGGAATGGTGGTCACAGATGGCAGGCGACCAGACGATCAATGTTAAAAACCGGAGTTATTACAGGGGAAAGACAGATGTGATTGGGCTCCATAATGCGGAGAAGGTGACAGAAGGCATCGGGACGCGGAAGCTTTATACAGAACACGAAATACGTACCCTGAAAGAAGATGAGGTACTGCTTCTGGTCAGCCAGAGGAATATGATAAAGCTGAAAACCTTTTTTTGGAAAAACCATCCATATGGGAAATATCTGGAACATCATGCAGACAGTATGTATGTACTGCCATCCCAGCATTATCCATTTTGGAAGCTGATAGAGGATGGAATTGTAACGGAGGATTTTGATTATGACAAAGAGCCGTCTTATGTTATGGAGATCAGGCAGGATGAAAAGCTGGTGATCGACAGGGATTATGATCCGGATGCCATTTTGCAGTTAAAGGGCAGGGACAGGGCAGCGGGAGGAAAGCCTGGCACAGGCAGGAAGATAGGGAGATTCAGGAGGGCAGGGAAAGAAGATATAACCGTCACTGATAAGGAAAAAGCAGGTACCGACGAGGTACAGAAGCACAGGGTAAATGTCGTTAGTGCAAAAACAGTAAAAGGTGAATCTGATTTCAGGCAGAGTAAATATTTTTCTAACCCAATGGAACAAAATAAGGGAAAGAAACAGAAGAAAAGTGTCAATGAGGAAGAGGTATTTAAGGGGCGGGAGGCACCGGCGGAAAGGGACTTTCTTACAACTCTGGACAATCTGGATAATTTTTGAATAATTCTTGCAAATGAAGCAGGCATATGATACATTGACTTAAACAAGAACACTATACTAATTAGTGTATAGATGACAGCTGGAGGGCAGGAATGATTAAAATTAATCTTAAAAGATTTAAAACAAAAATATGGTACAAAGTGGTGGTGGGAACATCAATTGTAGGACTAACAGCGATCCTTGTACTTGGAAGTGTAAAAGCAGCAGGCTTTTCTGCCAGACAGGCAAAAGATAATGCGGATCAGAAAGCGATGGATGCATCGGCGGAAAGTAATAAGGTTCAGTATGAAATTTATGAAAATGAGGAGGATAAAGATTCCTCAGTCAATACAAACGGGGTAAGGGTATCTCTTGCCGGTACGGATGCGAGCCTTGACGAAAATGGGAACGTAGTGGACAAGGAAGGGAGGGTCATATGCTATGCCAATGGGTCTTTAGGAGAAGGAATGTCAATTGACGGCAGCGGGAATGTAGTCGATGAAGAGGGAAATATTGTCTACACGGCTTATGCGTCAATGGATGGCGTAATAAAGGATCTGACGGATAAGAGTACATATGATGATGAATCACCTGGAAGCTTCCAGCTTGGGACAGCACTTACGCTGGAAACCATGGAGGCGGACATTACGCGGAGGATATTGGCTGAAGTAAATGAAAAGAATCAGAAGGTCATACAAGGGGCATCAGGAAAAAATGGAAAAGACGGGAAGGATGGAAAAAACGGGGAACCTGGAGAAAAAGGGGAAAGGGGACAGCAAGGGCCGGCAGGACAGACTGGAATAACCGGGCCACAGGGGGAAAAGGGCGAAGACGGTGAGGATGGAAAAGACGGCAGGGATGGAAAGACAACATATATCAAGTTTTCTGAAAATCCATTGACCAGCAATATGTCAGATGCCCCTACGGGTAAAACGAAATATATCGGCACCTGTACTACGGATTCCCAAACAGCGCCAACAAATCCATACAGTTATAAGTGGGTTGAGTATAAGGATTACGTCATTACTTATGATGAAGGTACAAATACACTGACTATTACAGGTTGAGAGCGCTGACAGACGATTTTGAAAGGAGCAACTGTAATGAAAGCCAAAAAAACATGGATATTGGCAGGATTGCTTTCAGGAATCATGCTTATAACTGCGGGAATTGAGCTGTCCGCAACTGCTGGCTCCTGCCGCAGTACAGGTAATATTATTATGAGGAAAGCAGGAGCCGACGGCAGGACGGAAAGATTGATAGAAATATACTCGGAAGATATCCAATATTTAAGCAGGGAGATAGGGGCGTTGAAAACACAGCTTTAAGGGAGGAGTTTATGGCAGGGAAGAAGGGAAAAGGATTAACAGGCATAGTAGGCGCGGGGATTATTGTTTTTGCGGTTCCGGTGGCAGTATTGGCTTCTGGCGGCAGCGGAAGGGCGGGGAATATTAAATCCCATGGGATTATTGAATATAAGGGAGAATCCGATACGGTAAGGATTGACAGTTCGGATCTTATCTATCTTGCAGGGGAAATCGATGCTGTAGAAAAGGCTGCGAAATGGGGGAATGTACAGGCCTTAAGAACGATTGGAACGGACTTGGGTATAGAAGAGGAAAGCCTGGTATCGGAAATTTCCTTTTCTGATATAAATGACGCGATCAGGAATTCCCAGGCTACGGCCGCCGTGCCGAATCCGGGTGAAATTGCAGCCGGTAAAGAGGCCTGGGCGAATGGGGTTAAGATAACAGGAACTATGGCGAGCAATGGCAAAGTGGGCATAACGGATCTGAAAGCAGGGGAAGGCTATCAGATACCGGCAGGTTATTCGGAAGGGGGAATCGTAACTGCGGCATCCCTTGAAAGCCAGACACAGGCAACTGCAAAGGCGGAAGATATTTCGAGCGGAGCGACTGCCTGGGTAAATGGAGTCCTGGTCACAGGTATGCGTGAAGATAGCGGAGGTACTGATGTACAAAAGATTTCTATAGATTTGCACTCCATAGCGACAGATTCAGGAAATAGCGATTTGAAGCTTGTATTAACAAGGATGGATGATGGTTCTTGGGAATGCAGCAGTATGAGGTATACAGATCAGGGGGAAGAATCATGGACTGTTGTTGTGGATAAAGTTGAGATAGGGGATTAGTGAGTTAAGAGGAGCCTAGGAATTGAACGTTCCGAAATATGGTGCAAAACAAAAGAAATCAGAATGAGATCAATTCCGATAAGTGAATCGGGTATAATATAATTAGAACTTAGGTGCGATACACTAAAAAATAAATATTACATATTTGGGTTAAATGCTGGAAAAACTGTATGTTGCAGAAACCATAAAGAAATTTGCGGCATTTCCTGATGGGAGGTTAAAGTGAGCAATCATCTGAAAAATGAGACAAGCCCTTATCTGTTACAGCATGCAGAAAATCCTGTGGACTGGTATCCGTGGTGCAGTGAAGCGTTTGAAAAAGCAAAGGAGGATGATAAGCCGGTTTTTTTGAGTGTTGGCTACAGTACCTGCCATTGGTGCCATGTCATGGCACACGAAAGCTTTGAGAACCGAACAACAGCTGAAATCCTTAATAAATACTTTATTTCCATAAAGGTTGACCGTGAGGAACGTCCTGACATTGACAGTGTGTATATGTCGGTATGCCAGGCCTTCACCGGTAGCGGCGGATGGCCTATGAGCATTTTTATGACATGGGATAAAAGACCGTTTATGGCAGGCACCTATTTTCCGGTGCAGTCACGGTACGGTATGCCGGGCTTTTCTGACTTACTCAATGCGATTGCAAAGCAGTGGAACGATAATAGGGAAGAACTGATGCAATCAGCGGATCAGGTGATAGCACATTTGAAAAAATCAGTATCTGTTCATAGAAATGGAAACGATGGCGATTTTTCTGAAAAAGCGGTACAAATATTTTCCGAGAGCTTTGACTATGATTATGGCGGATTTGGGGAAGCGCCGAAGTTCCCGGCAGCGCACAATCTGTTTTTCCTGACGATGTATGGAGTGCAAAACGGCGATTCGGCGGTATTGGCAATGGTAGAAAAGACGCTTATACAAATGCGGAAGGGAGGTATCTTCGACCAGGTTGGTTATGGCTTTTCCAGATATTCCACGGACAGGTATTTTTTTGCACCCCATTTCGAGAAAATGTTGTATGATAACGCACTGCTGATTATCGCATATGCAGCGGTTTATACAGTTACCCAAAACCTTCTGTATCTGGATACTGCAGAAAGAACGGCACAGTATATACTGCGTGAGATGACAGGACGGGGCGGTGGTTTTTACAGTGCGCAGGATGCTGACAGTGAGGGGGTAGAAGGGAAATATTATACCTTTACATTGGCAGAGGTCATGGATGTTCTGGGGGAAGAAAAAGGAAAACAGTTTTCGGAAGCTTTTGATATTACTGTAAACGGTAATTTCGAAGGCGTAAATATTCCTAATCTTTTAAAGAGCAGTAACCTGGATGCTGATTTCGAAGAAGAGCTCCAAAAACTGTATGGCTATCGGAAAAAGCGTTCAAAGCTGCATCTGGACGATAAGATTCTTGTTTCATGGAATTCCATGATGATAGCGGCCCTGTCCGTACTTTACAGAGTTTCACATAACGAGGAATATCTTCGGGCGGCGGTTCATGCCCAGGGATTTATTGAAAAGAACTTAAGTGATGGCTTGCATCTCTGCACAAGCTGGCGTGACGGAAAGAGGTCAGGGAACAGTTTTTTAGATGACTATGCATTTTATATTACCGCACTTATCGAGCTGTACCATTCTGCCCTGGACAAAGGTTATCTGGAAAAAGCAGAGCAGTTTTGCAGGGAAGCGCTGAAACGATTTGCAGATAAAGGAAGCGGCGGATTTTTTCTTTCAGATTCAGACAGCGGGGAGCTTTTTATGAATCCGAAGGAAACCTACGATGGCGCGGTCCCGAGCGGGAATTCGATGATGGCATACAACCTTGTAAGGCTGTATCAGTTAACTGAAAATGAGAAGTACAGCGAACTGGCTCGAAAACAGATTCATTACATGTCGGCTAAAGCGCTGGACTATCCGGCAGGGCACAGTATGTTCCTGCTGGCAAAAATGATTTATGATAACCCGCCGGAGCATATTGTGATTGCGCTGAAGGGTATCGCGGATCTGGAAAAAGTGAAGCAGCAGATTCCGCTGCTTGCCAATGTAAATATAGTTTCAGACAGCAGGGAATATCCGCTGGTAAATGGCAGTACGACTTTTTATGTATGTAGGGATCACACCTGTTTAGAGCCCCGGTCTTGTCTCAACAAAGACCTTTTTTGACTTTTGTATTAATGACTTTTTCTAAAGCTCAGAAGGACTTGGCTTTCCTGCCAGCGCAGAAACCGCAATTTATTTGGAAAGATAAGCTCTTTTTTCGTGGTATTTTTGACGGAACTCGGTGGGAGAGCAGCCCGCTTCCTTTCGGAATACATTTGAAAAGTAATTTTGTTCTTCATATCCGGACATGGAACCTATAATGCCAATCGGAAGGTCTGTATCCTGTAAAAGCCGTATAGCATTTTGTATCCGTAGTTGTTGCTGATAGTTGATTATGCTGATTTTCATATTTTTCTTAAACAAATGACTGAGCGTGGACACACTGCAATGGCAATATTCTGCAATATTCTTTATCGATATTGGTTGGGCATAGTTGCGGCGCAGGTAGACGACGGCATGGCTGAGAATGTTGCTTTGCGTGACATTTGTAATGGCCTGTGCGGAACCGGGTGGAATCAGGTGATATAAGAGCTCAAACATTCTGCATAATGGAGCTATCTCTGACCGAAGATCCTCTATTGAGGGCAGTTCTGCAGACAGGTTCCGATAATAAGCTTGTATTAACTGCTCTTCGCTGTGTTTATATTTTTTGGCAACGGCCTTGATCCGTTCAAGGGAGGAATCATCAGAGATTCGATAGCCGCTGACGCTTATGAACGCCAGGACAGAATGCTTTTCATCCTGGACAGGAAATACATATTCCCCCATTCCGGCATAACATACTCCTTTCACGGGTCCACCTGAGCAGGCATCAAGCACCTGCTTTTGCCGTTCAATGCAATGATCCCATGCGCTTTTATCCGATTTAACCATCAGGCAAAATGGATTGCTGCTGATATTGTATGGAGTTAGAAAAGTCATATAATTTTGAAGCGGAATAAAAAAATTATGAAAAGCGACATAATATCCACGCGCCTGCAAGAGTTCAAAATATTGGATGATGTCATGGAGCAGTTCTTCTATCATTGCTCTCTCCTTGCATGAAATTATAGATTATTAACAGAATAATCACTTTTTTTGTTATCAAAACAATTTTATCATGATTTTAACAAACAAAATAGTATCTGCAAGTAGAAAGGACAGGGTAAAAATGAATATTATCGAAAAGAGAAGGGAGACACCGGTCTGGAAACAGGTGGACGTATTGGTAATCGGCTCCGGGCCGGCAGGCATTTCGGCTGCTATTGCAGCGGCACGGGAGGGCGCTTCGGTAATGCTTCTGGAGCAGTCGGGAAATGTTGGCGGGATTGCTACGGAAGGGCTTATGAGCCATTGGACGGGAAATACAGAGGGTGGTTTTTATGACGAGCTGATTGCCCGTTCCTCGGATGCTGCTTCCGATGATTTGGAAATGAGAAAGGTAATCAATCCAGAGAAGCTAAAGACGGTTCTTCTGGAAATGCTTGAGGAGGCAGGTGTAAAACTGCTTCTTTACACATTTGCCTGTGAACCTGTGATGGAGGATAAGAAGATCAAGGGTGTGATCGCAGAGAACAAGACGGGGCGGGGAGCCGTTTTGGGAAAGATTGTGGTGGATGCCAGCGGGGATGGAGACATAGCAGCCAAAGCAGGAGCGCCTTACTATATGGGAAGAGAGACGGATGGAAAAATGCAGCCGGCAACAATTATGTTCAAGGTAGCGGGAGTGGATGTGGAAAGGGGTGTTTTCCCCGGAAGCTTTGAGGATCATCTGGCAATTCCTGCGGGAGATATTCAGAAGATCGGGGAAGAGAATCTTCCGGCTCCGGCAGGCCATGTGCTTTTGTATAGGACTACCCTTCCGGGAGTGGTGACTTGTAATATGACCAATTGCACGGAGGTTGACGGCACGAAAGCGGAGGATCTGACCCGGGCAACCATCGTCTGCAGAAAACAGATGGAAAGCATTGTGAGCTTTCTGAGGAAGTATGTTCCGGGATTTGAGAATTGCTATCTGATTAGCTCTGCCTCACTGATTGGAATCCGGGAGACCAGGCATTTTAAGGGAGAAAGAGTGATCACGCAGGAGGATATTCTGAAAGCCAGGGTCTTCCCTGATTGGGTGGTTACCAGAGCACATTTCAATTTTGATGTTCATAACATGACCGGAAATGGGCTGGATGAGACCGGTGTACAGAAAAAATTCGGACAGAAAAAGGGTTATACCATACCATATGGCTGTTTTGTTCCTTTGGAGGTAGAGAATCTGTATCTGGCAGGAAGAAATATCAGCGGTACGCATATGGCGCATTCCAATTACAGAGTAATGCCTATCTGTGCTAATATGGGGCAGGCAGTGGGTGTGGCGGCAGCCATGTGTGTAAAGGAAGGATGCAGTCCTCGCAGCCTGAAAGCGGAGACAGTGCAGAGACGGATGCAGGAGCTGGGGGTGAAGCCGTAGAATTGAGGATACTTATGGAAGATAAAGTATTTGGGGACAGGAGGATACACACATGGAACACGGCAAAATTTTAATTTATAGTTCTCTGAATTCTCTGAATTTTCGGAAATTGAGAAATTTACGAATAAATTTGCGGAGCAGACTGGGGGTGGGGAATGTCGGCGGGAGGCATGATGACAACATCACCGGACCTACGGATTGTGACAGTGCTCTTACCTTTAGAAATATCAATACCAACAGTGTTCATAACGGATACTCCTTTAGTATGTAGAATTAGCAATGGTCAATACCAGATTTACTCATTGCCTGCTCAGTCTACTGGGTATCACACGAATGCCAAAAGGTTCAATGAAACAACAGAGCAAGGAGGAACCACTATGAAAGCAGAACCTTTGAAACAGCCCCAGTCGTATTTTTCTCCCTGCAGCATACGGGAACGGTATGCACACTGCACCTCATCAATGAAAATGTAGAACATACCTTCCTGGTCTGCAACCTTGGACCGGATATACTTAGACAACTCGGCCGGATCCCGGTACGCTACATTCAAATCGTCATCCAGGGCAATCGTTATGATATGGTCTTTTGGAACTCCTATCCCAAGCAGGTAGTCATAAAACAGGTGCAATTTCACAGGAGGAGCTAAAGAGCCCGGAGAACATTCACCTATACAATGTCCTCAATGGTCTGCAGAGGCTTCGCAACGTAGATATCTACGTGGCCGGGAGTAATTCTAAAATGCTCTCCAAGGATGTGATGACGGCCTTTCGGGGCCGCGGGGATTCGGTTGAGGTCTATCCGCTTTCCTTCAAGGAATATTACGACTACGTAGGCGGGGACAAGGCAGAGGCTTATGAGGAATATGCCCTGTACGGCGGTATGCCGCTGGTGCTGTTTCGAAAGACAGAAGATGATAAATTCAAGTATCTGTCTTCGCTTTTTGAGGAGGTTTATTTAAAGGATATTATTGAACGGTACCAGATTGGGCTCCCGGAAGTTTTAAGCGAACTGACGGATGACCTGTGTTCTTCTGTGGGCTCCCTTACCAATGCAACGAAAATAGCCAACACGTTGCACACGGTAAAGGGGATCAAGGTGGGCAGTGGGACTATTGCCAGCTATCTGACCTATCTTACCGAATCCTTTTTGTTCCATCAGGCGAAGCGGTATGACGTAAAGGGAAAGAAATATTTTTCCTATCCGTCAAAATATTATTGTAGTGATATCGGGCTTAGAAATGTAAGGTTGAACCTGCGGCAACAGGAGGAGGCGCATATCATGGAGAATATCATGTACAACGAGCTGGTCTGCAGGGGATATTCGGTAGATGTAGGCGTTGTGGATATTTTTGAAACAGACGCAGAAGGTAAAAGGAAGAAAGTCAGCTGCGAGATTGATTTTGTTGTCAACAAGGGCGTAAAAAAGTACTATATCCAGTTCGCCTTGATCCTGGGAGATGCCCAGAAGGAAAAGACAGAGCTCCGGCCATTGCTTGGCATCAAGGACTTCTTCCGGAAAATCATTGTTACGAAGAGCGGGATGAAACCATGGATCGATGAAGAAGGGATCCTGCACCTGGGCCTTTATGAGTTCCTGTTGAATCCTGCCGCCCTGGATTTGTAACGGGAATGTATGCCAACTAAAAAGATTTTAAGGAACCAGTGACCACAGAAAAGGATGAGATTGCCGCAAACTTCCAAACCATCAAAGGGTGGCTTTTCGATATGGCGGAATTGGAAGCCAGGCAGTTACAGCTTCAGGAAGAACTGAATGTGGTGGCGGAGTTGATACATCAGTGCGTGAGGAAGAGAGCCATGTTACCTTCGACCAGACGGAATACCAAGTGAGGTAGGATGGGATGATCAAACGAAGGCACGGCTGGATGAGGGCGACAACGCCATTATTGAGAAGCAGTTGAAGAAGGAACAGGTAGAAAGGTTCCTTGTGGAACTGGAGCGGCAGAATGGCGTGACAACGGAGTTTGATGAAGAACAATGGTACAGCCTGGTTGATTTTGTCGCAACTTAGAATATATAAGAAGGGCTGATAGTGTATATAGAAAACTATCAGCTTCCTAATTGCCGACCACAGATAGTTGGGAAACCTTCGGAAAAATCCATAAAATTGCGATTGATAATAGAAGCAATTACATTTTCGTATCGACACCAATCGGTTTCTGTAAGATAAAACAATCATGTATGTTTTTACTATCTCCTAAAATATTAGCATATATCATATTTCCTTTTACATCAATTTTTGTTGTGCAAGTTCTGGCCGATTTTCTACCTCTGTGCAATATTTTTTATCATTTTAGCCTTTGGAGAACGATGTCAGTTTCCAAATAAATTCCTTTTCAATTCCCCGTAGTTTTACTTTATTGATGTCCCATCCATTTCCTAAATGCTGATACTGCCAGCTTTCAATTACAGTAGACAAGCCATTCTTTTCAAGAAAACGGTCATATTCTAGTGTTTTGCTCTGTTTCGTATGTTCATATAATCCCTTTAAGGCTAGCTCAATTCTTCCAACTGTTTCCATATCTGGATTTTTTACACCACAAATAATTTTATATGCCTCCAGACGATAAATTAATGCTGTTTCGTCATCCCTTTGCATCGTATATAATCCACCTACGTCTACAAGTAATTCTGCCAGCCGTGTTTGAATCTCTTTATTATTTTTATATTTTCTCCAGATTTTTGCCGTTTCTTCAAAATAAACAGCACCAGTATTTAAATCGTCTATGTCGAGCGGACACCACTTATATGCCTCACCAGCAATATAGTATACTTCCGCTAGTTCTAATGAATCAGGAAATACTTCTTCCATTAATGGTATCACTGCTCGACATTGCTGGAGTACTGCATCCCGCAAGTATAACAATTGATGCAACTGTTCCTGATCATGCATGTTAGCATTGTTTCTCGTTTTCATGAACTTAATATATGCATTTGTAATATCAACAATGCTTTTTCTGCAGAATTCTTTTATGTCAGAATCTGCACATGAAAATGAACGGAATAGTTCCTCGGGCATATCTGATATGTATCTTCTTTTTATTTTTATTGCTTTCTGAAAACAATCTAATGCCATCTCATATCTTGGAGGTGTATAGCCTTGGCAAAATAAGCTACCCATTTTTAATTGAACAATAGCATATCTGTAACAATCCGCACTGATATATTTCTCTATCAAATGAACTGCCTCTTCGTACTGCCTTAAAGCATCTTCAGCATGATTATTATTTGCAAGAACCTCTGCTTGATTGAAAAGATCTTTTATTTTATTTTTGATACCAATGTCACAAGCCGCATCCCGTAATGACATTTCCTCCCTGAACCACTTATTAAATGCCGTATAATCTTTCTTAGTTTTATAGATATCACCAATTTCCTGACTTAACTGAATGTCTAATTTCAAATCCTCCTTACCATATATGTCATATTTTTTTCTATACTCTGCACAACTTAAATACGCGTTAAGCGTTTTATTTGAAAAATACCCATCTGTATGCGAAAAGGCTTTTGCCAATTGGTAATAGATTTGCCAAGTCCATTTTGTGTTACCAATTTTCAATGCTGCCTGCAATACTTGAACCGCCTGCTGATACTTCTCCATTGAACAATAGACTGAACCCATTTCACAGTTAATCCTCTGCTTGAGCTCATCATCATCAGTCCTTTTCTGGGCTCCCATAAGAATTTTTAAAGCACATTTATGTTTTTCATTATTATTCATCCGCCTTGCGATTTCAATTACATCTTGCTTGTCTTTTTTGATAAAAGCCAAAAGCAGTGAAAAGAAAATTACAGACGCTAATAGAATAATAGAGAATTCTGTGGCTGTTACTTGATTAAAAAAAGTAAAAAGTATTGTAAATGCTAATCCGAGACCTATACTGATAAAATAAAATACTGGACTTGATAAAATTTTTTTCCAACTTTCGTAAATTAAAACCATTTCTCTCTCCTTGAATAAATAGTAATAAATCGTTTTATCATATATATGATTAATATTGTAAACCATTTTGTTATAAAATCAAATAAGATACCAGCATTTTTTGACTATAAGTAAAATTCTAACTGGGAATAGATCTGGCCCTAGCCGGATGGCACCGGCAGGCTACCGGGAAGCCGGATCTTTTTAATCGTAAGGTTCAGCTTCCGGATGATCCCTTAGTAATTCGCACGTAGTTTTTGGTAAATCTCTTCTGACCGGAAGTCCGCAAGTTCCTGGCGGGCAGCTTTAAGTTGGTATAATAATGAAGTTGTCAGAAAATACTGTTGGTCATTCACTGTCCTTCTCCCTGAGGCGTCCCTGTTCTGTTTTTGTATCAGAGCCGGGAAAGTTCTCCGGCCTGCTCCATTATTAAGTTTTGTTCTATTTAGTTTTTCCCCGCCCCATGAAAAGTAACAGGAACTGAGGTGTTTGCCGAAATAATTCCGGTCAGTTATTCCAATCCTGTCTGTTCCATGTTATCATTTATCAAAGGATTTTTCGTCATTGTTTTATGAAATATTTTTTGATGAGGAGGTTATATGGAAAAAATAGTATATGGGTTTGCTGTGGCAGATAAAGTAAAAAGTGATGTCAGGAATTATATCGGGATGCTGAAGGAGGAAGGGAAGCGGCTTCCCCATCTGGAAGAGAAAAAGGGGGAAGCACGGTGAAAGAGGAATGCTTAATATGCGGTGCGCCGCTTGCCTATCTGGAAACGGATGAGGCCATGGAATGTGCCTTATGCCATAAAAAAGAAAACAGCAAAACCAGATGCGTGAACGGGCACTATGTCTGTAATGAGTGCCATACCAGGGGCATGGATGCCATAATCGGATTGTGCCTGAAAGAATCATCAAAAGACCCGGTCAAGATTGTGAAGAAGCTTATGGACCAGCCGTTCTGCCATATGCATGGGCCGGAACACCATGTCATGGTGGGAGCTGCGCTGCTTGTGGCATACAAAAATGCCGGCGGCGATATTGAACTTCATCAGGCGCTGGCTGAAATGATGAACAGAGGAAAGAGCGTGCCGGGCGGAGCGTGTGGATTCTGGGGCGCCTGTGGAGCCGGAATCAGTACAGGTATGTTTGTGTCAATTATCTCAAATTCAACGCCGCTGGCGGTTGAACCTTTTGGCCTGTCACATTTAATGACTGCAAAAGCCCTGGAACAGATCGGGACGGTTGGCGGTCCCCGCTGCTGCAAGAGGGATTCCTTCCTGTCCATCCTTGCTGCAGTTGATTTTGTGGAACAGCATTTTCAGGTCAGCATGGAAAAAACGGAAGTTGTGTGCGGTTTTTCTGCGCACAACAATCAGTGTATTGGGACGCGCTGCCCGTTTTCAAAGTGATTGGTTTGCAGAAGAATAGGATGCCACAGGGACACAATGTGTCGGAAAGGAGAACATGAGAATGAAGAAATTGTTTGGTTATGCGGAAAAATACATAGCGGGAAGCAACTGGAAGGATTTAGCTATGCTTAAGTTCTGTCTTTTTGCCATGGGGCTCTTAGCCGGTATGCGGATACCGGAAAAGAACAGGAAACAGGCCGGGGGGATTGCTGCAGCCGTTTTTGTGGTAACCTATATTCCTTTAATGGCCAAATTCTTTTCAGTAATTAGAGAAAAAGAAGATTGATGTGGATGGAACCGGCAAAAGCCATAAATTCAAAGAATACACGGTTGACATCCGTGAAAGGGCTTTATTCTGCGCCTAATTCCTGGAACCTTACGAGATTGGGAAAGATTGACAACATTACAGAAGAATTGAAAGATATTTGGGTGAAGGCGACGTGCAGGTTATGCTGTGATTTAGTGAGGAAGAATAGCCATCCAATAACTATATATCTGCCGCCCGCCAGCGGCGCACCCAAGCAGGACATCTGAAAGGATATCCTGCTTTTTTCATGTCTGGAATCCGGATAAGGAAAGAGGACAGAACTTTTTTTGATAAGTATTTTAATATGAAACGGAAAGTAGCATAAAAAAATCAAATGTATACAACTGTTGGTGGCGCAGCCTGAGCCTTTTCATTATTGTTGATACGTAATCAAAGGAAAGGCGGTTGTGTTATGAACAGGCAAATAGTCATATCTGCAAAGCATTTGAAAAAGGCTTTTGGCAGAGGCGAAAATATTCAGGTCATTTATTCGGATTTGAATATGGATATTTACAAAGAGGATTTTACCGTCATCATGGGTTCATCGGGGGCAGGCAAATCTACCCTGATGTATTCCCTCTCAGGTATGGATAAACTGGATGGTGGGGAAATTAACTTTGACGGAGTGGACATTACGAAGTTAAATAATCCGTAGTTCCCGCTACATAATTCCTTCTACATAACCATAGACATCTCCCAAATTTGTCAAAAAGCGCGTAATAGAGGGAAATCTTTCCACTTTCCCTTGTAAATTATACATGATATGTAATAACCACAAACGTGACTACCCATGAAAATTTTATCTGTACGGCGGAGGATCCGGCAGGAAGGTGGTCTTTGCCGCATGTGATTAAGGAGGCAGGGGGAATTGACCCTTCACTGTTTTTTGATGAGGATGGCAGCTGTTATTTCGTAGGAACTTCTCCGATGGGAGATACAAGATATGACCATCAGGTTATTGTGTTAGGAGAATTAGACCTGGATACTTTTCAGATTAAGGGAGAGCAGGTGCCAATCGGCGATGGTGCCCAGAAGGACTCCTATTGTCCGGAAGGACCACATTTATATAAAAGGGATGGATGGTATTATCTGATGATTGCTGAAGGCGGTACGGAACATTTTCATGCGGTCACGATAAGCCGCAGCAGGAATATAAAAGGACCTTATGGAAATTATCAGGGAAATCCGATTCTCACACACAGGCATCTGGGAGAAAATTATCCGATCTGTAATGTGGGGCATGGAGATCTGGTGGAATGTAAGGACGGTTCTTGGTATATGGTATGTCTTGGAAGCCGATTAATGGATGGCTACCATAAGTTATTAGGAAGGGAAACTTTTCTTGTGCCTGTCACATGGGAGAAGGGCTGGCCGATCGTCAGCCCGGGCACAGGGAAGGTAGAGTGGACTTATCCTGCGCCCAATATGCCTGAGTGGAAAGCAGAAAGCAAATGCGGATTTTCGTTAGCAGAATCAGGCAGGGGATTTGGCGGTGAAAGTTTAGGGATGGAATGGAATGTTCTTGGTACGCCCTATGAAACATTTTACCGGTTGGATAAGGATACACTTTCTATCCGGATGAAAGCAAAAAATATGGTTCCCTGGGAATATGACCATACGGAATTTGATTTTCTCACGCATATGAATAGCTTGGGCAATACAAAGGAATCCATGCCTTTTGTGGGAAGAAGATTGTGCAGCATGAGTTTTTGGGCAGCGGTGACGGTAAAGGCAGAATTACAGGGAGAAGAGAGTGCAGGTCTCGTTTTACTGCAGAATAATGCCAATCAACTGCGGTTAGAGTGCAAAAAGGGAAAGGAAGGGCAGACAGTTGTATTTCTGACCAGAACAAGATATCGATTAGAAAACGGTATTCGCTGGTTTGATGAAGTACAGCTTGGCAGTGTTGAGATGGGGGATGCAAGCTGTCTGCGTTTGGAAGTGGAAGGTAACAGAAGCAGATTTACGTTCCGGGCAGCAGCGGAAGGTCAGGGCTGTCTGGTCATTGCACAAAATGCAACAGAGCCGGACAGGGCATTCTGGCGGGAACTTGCCAAGTGCAATCAGGAGGAATTTGAAAAAAGTGGCACAAACGGGAAATGTATTGAAGCAAGGGAGCTGATGATTGCCCTGCCGGAGAGTTTTATAAACTATGACCATGACTATCTTTTGAAAAAGATGGTAGACGAATTTAAGGAAAAATACCTTGTAAGTGCCGGGGTGTTTTCTTAATTGTCTGTGCAGTTTCCGCCGGATATCAACCGGTCTGCACAGAAACCTTGATGATGTAGTCCTGCGTTTTCCGTACAGCCCAGTCCCCGACCACGGTCTCCGCGTAAATCCATTTCCCGTGCTCCAAATGATGGATCCGGGCGTAAGACATCAGTTTCTGATAGGTGGACTGCAGCGTTTCGTAAGGGCCATTGTGATAAGCTGTCAGATAGGTTCCTGCCGGTTTTATGATGCAGTTAGGCTGTTTTGAGGAAACATACACATAAAAGCAACAGGAATATTCCGTGGAACAAGCGGCCTCATCTGCATTGCAGATCATTCCCAGGAAATTTGCCAGAAGCCTTCCGGCAGCTGCGTGTACTAAATTGCCGATATGGACTGTCATTGCATAATCATCTGCGGTTTCTGTAGGAGGAGAACACAGAAGATAGTTTTTCTGTTGTGTCTCCGAGAAAGGAGCATCGTAATGGTTAAGCACTTGTTCTATTTCCTGCTTTTGGGAGTGGGTGCGTTTTTTCATCTGTTTTAGCTGTTCTATTTTTCTGTCAATCAGGTTTTCCTGTTCTTCACATAATGCTGCGAGATGTTCAGGGGAACGTTCTTCCAGATATTTTTTTATTTCAGCCAGAGGCATACCCAGCGTCCGTAATTGTGTAATTGTTAAGAAGGTGTCGTACTGCAGGAAGTGGTAGTAACGATACCCGTTTTCGTCCGTGTATGCCGGAGTAAATAAACCGTTGTCGCAATAATGGAAAAGGGTATGTTTGCTGACGTGGCATAATTTGGCAAATTCTCCTGTTGTAAGATAAAGCCTGCTCTGTTTCCTGTCGGAATTCCCATCAAAATTCATCTCTAATTTCCTCCTTGACTGTCGGGTAACCCGACACATTATACTATAGCGGCAGGCAAAAAACAACGGCAGATGGAAAATTATGTGAGAAATAAAAAGAACACACATTCTCAGATTGAGAAAGGAGCATGATATTAACATGAAAATACTTGCAATTATGGGAAGCCCCAGAGGAAACGGAAACACGGCTGAAATACTGAATTGCTTGCAAGCTTCGGCGCAGGGAGACGACAGGGTGGAAATTGTTTCACTGTGCGATTATAAAATCCAGGGATGTACAGGCTGTTCAAACTGTCAGAAGGATACCGCAGGCTTTGCCTGCGTCCAAAAGGATGACGGCAATCTGCTGTTGGGGAAGATAAGAAAAGCGGATGCGGTTCTTTACGGTACTCCGTTGTATGGACACAATTATTCCGGACAGCTGAAAATCTTTTTGGACCGCCACCTTCCGCTTTTTAAGTTTGCCGGCGGTAAAGAAAACGCAGTGGAAGAGATGGAGATCCTGTCGGCAATCGAAAACAAGCCGGTGGGGCTTTTGGTGTCCTGCCAGGGACCAGAAGAAAATAATACGGAGCTGGTCAAACAGCTTTTTGATAAATTCTGTGGGTCCTCTCTGGCAGCGTGTTTCGGGAAATATGTTTTTCCATTTTGCAACCCGGATATTAGTCTGTCTTTTTATGACCTGGAAACAGTGAATCGGATATTTGAAGATATACACAAAACTGCATATGAAAAGAATGTAAAAAGATATCTTTCGTGATGTTATCACAGAAACATAAGAGAAAATAAATTATAATGGCCTCACAAAAGAAAATACGAGGAGGATTACAATATGTCTGCTATCAACATTGATAAAACTAATTTTCAGAATGAAGTCATGGATTCTGATAAGCCGGTCCTGCTGGATTTCTGGGCGTCATGGTGCGGTCCCTGCCGCATGGTCGTGCCCATCGTGGAGGAAATTGCTGAAGAACGCCCGGACATCAAAGTGGGAAAGGTAAATGTGGATGAACAGCCGGAACTGGCCAGCCAGTTTCATGTCATGAGCATCCCTACTCTTGTGGTTATGAAAAACGGCAAAATTGTTAATCAGGCTGCGGGAGCCAGACCTAAGCAGCAGATTTTGGATATGCTGACAGTCTGATGACAAAATAAATGAAAGGAGAGTGAATAAAATGAAACAGACCGATTTTGTAGTGACCCTTTTTGAGGGGAAGGAAAATCCCAATAATCTGACCGTTGCTGTAGTTATGGGTGTCAACGCATTGAAACAGGGACATAGCGCCAGCATTATCCTCATGGTACACGCTGTGGCATTGGGCCAGCCGGATGCCGCAAAAGGGGTAGACATCGGAGCGCCTTTCCCGGCTGCTGACAAAACGCTGGAGGAATTTTTGAATCTGGGCGGGCAGGTATGTATCTGCAATGCCTGCATGGAACACAACGGCTTTCAGGCGGAACAGATGGATCCGCGCTATGTGCTGATCAATGCGCCGGACGTGGTTCGCCTGTTAATGAATGCAAAAGGTTCCCTGCAGATTACATAAATGAAGGAGTAACAGTATACCGGCCATGGAAAAACCGCTCTGGACACTGTACAGCACAGTTTCCGGGGCGGTTTTGCCATAGGCAATCATCGGCCGGCAGCATTGCAGCACTTATATAATATAGTGTGATGTTATCACGGAAGGGATCGAAAAAACAGGCTATACTTTAACTATACAGAAGAAAGGAGCTGGAAAATATGGCAATTATAAATATGGACCGCAAACAGTTTGAAAAATCCCTGAAAGAGGAAAAACCTGTGCTGGTTGATTTCTGGGCACCCTGGTGCGGTTATTGCCGCAGGATCGGACCGGCTTATGACAGGATTGCAGAGGAATATGCAGATACCTTTATTACAGGAAAAGTGAATATTGATGAAAATCCTCAGCTGGCTGAAGCGGAAGAGATTGACGTGATCCCCACGCTTGTATTGTATAGAAACGGCAAGGCGATCGATTCTATTGTGGCGCCGGATTCAAAGGCTGTGATTGACCGCTTTATCAAAGCGGCCCTGGAAATTGGAGGATAAATATATGGAAGGAACTCATGTTTACGATATGGTTATTGTTGGCGGCGGGCCGGGCGGATATACTGCCGCACTCTATGCCGCACGTGCCGGTCTGGATACCCTTGTGCTTGAAAAGCTCTCGGCAGGCGGACAGATGGCGCAGACTCATCAGATAGACAACTACCCCGGCTTCGAAGACGGTGTCGATGGTTTTTCCCTCGCAGAAAAAATGCAGAAGCAGGCGGAGCGCTTCGGTGCAAAAAGCGAATATGCAGAGGTCGTCCGGCTGGATCTGACCGCTGACCCGAAGGTACTGGAAACCAGCGAGGGAACTTTCTATGGAAAGACCATGGCGCTTGCCGCCGGAGCGGCTCCCAGAGAGCTGGGCGTTGCCAGGGAAACAGAACTGGTGGGACGGGGCGTGGCGTATTGTGCCGCGTGTGACGGCATGTTTTACAAGGGAAAGACCGTTGTTGTGGTGGGTGGAGGCAATTCCGCGGCGGCCGATGCGTTGCTTTTGAGCCGTATTGCAAAGAAAGTGCTCCTTGTCCACCGCAGGGATATGCTGCGAGCCACGAAAATATATCATCAGCCGCTGATGGAAAGGGAAAATGTGGAATTTCGCTGGAACAGCACGGTGACAGAACTTCTGCATGATGACAAGCTGACCGGTGTCAGGCTGAAAAATGTCCTGACCGGCGATGAAAGCACCATCGAATGTGACGGCGTTTTCATCAGCGTAGGCAGAAAGCCTGCCACCGATCTGGTAAAAGGGCAGCTGGAGCTTGACCGCAGCGGTTATGTTGTTGCGGATGAAACCACGAAGACTGCCATTCCCGGCGTTTACGCTGTGGGCGATGTGAGAACAAAACCGCTCCGCCAGGTGGCAACGGCAATCGCGGATGGAGCGGTGGCCGTCCACATGGCGGAAGAATACCTTGCAGGAGGTGTCTGATATGAAGAAGAATAATAAAAAATGGCTTAGGCCAATCCTGTTCACCGCAGGCGGAGCGATGGCCGGCCTTGCTTATTACTATTTTATTGGATGTCCGTCCGGCACCTGTCCGCTGACCTCCCATCCTTTAATCACGATGGCTTATATGGGTCTGGTGGGGTGGCTGTTGTCCGGCATATCCGGGAAAGGGTGTGGTGGCAAATGCAATATGTGATCTCATTCCTGGAGGGGATCATCACCTTTATCTCTCCCTGCCTGCTGCCCATGCTGCCTGTTTACATCTCCTATTTTGCCGGAGGCGGGGAGCGCAGCATTAAAAAAACACTGACTGGCGCCATTGGTTTTGTCCTTGGCTTTACCGTTGTCTTTACTGCCTTGGGTGCCCTGGCCGGGACAGTGGGCAGTTTCCTGCGGGAATACCAGACCGTTGTCAACCTTGTATCCGGGCTGGTGGTGATTTTCTTCGGACTTAACTTTCTTGGCGTATTCAAGGTAAATTTGTTCCATGGGAGCAGGCGCACAGTCAGCACGGCGGACATGGGTTTTTTCTCTTCGGTATTGTTTGGCATTGTTTTTTCCATCGGCTGGACTCCCTGTGTGGGAGCATTCCTCGGTTCGGCGTTGATGCTGGCTTCCCAGCAGGGGCATGTGGCGCAGGGCATGCTCATGCTGCTGGCCTATTCCATGGGACTGGGGATTCCCTTTATTTTCAGCGCAGTGCTGATTGGATACCTGAAGTCCACCTTTGACTGGATCAAACGGCACTACAAGATCATCAATATGATCAGCGGCGGTCTGCTGATTCTCATCGGTCTGCTGATGGCTGCCGGAATGTTCGGGCGGCTGCTCAGCCTGTTCAGTTAGGAGGCGTTATGAAGAAAAATAAGATTTTACTGGCCGTGATATTGGCCTTTGTGCTGCTGCTGGGCGGTGCTTATGTCCTCTATGATAAGCTGAGCCAGGGGATGGATTCCAACCAACTGGCAGTGCAGGACGAGGCGCAGTCCTCAGAGGGCAGCGATGAAGAAAGCAGCGGGGACGGAGAAGAAAAGGTACTGGCTCCTGATATCACGGTATATGACCGGGAGGGCGGAGAGGTTCATCTGTCCGATTTCGTGGGGAAGCCGGTGGTGCTCAATTTCTGGGCCAGCTGGTGCGGCCCCTGCCAGAGTGAGATGCCGGATTTTGACGAGGCTTATGCCGAGCTGGGCGGGGAGATCCATTTTCTTATGGTGAATATGACTACAAGCTCCAGGGAGTCATTTGAAAAGGCAGCGGCGTTTATTGACGAGCAGGGGTATTCTTTTCCGGTATTCTATGATACGGACGGCGACGCGGCCACGGCTTACGGCGTGTATTCCCTTCCCACCACATATTTCATTGACGCAGAAGGGTACGGGATAGCCCAGGCCACCGGCGCCATTGACAGGGAAACGCTGGAAAAAGGAATCGGCATGATTACGGAGCAGTGATAAAGGCAGCAGCTTTGTTCATATCATAGATGAAAGATTTGTTATGCAGGAGGTATAAAATGGCTCAAATGAAAAAGAAACGCTGCAAGGCGGCGGTAAACCAAAGTGACTGTGTTGCCTGCGGCTGTTGTGTAAAAGTCTGCCCGCTGTCCGCCATCCAGGTCGTCAACGGGGTGGCAGCCCAGGTGGATGAAAACAAATGCGTAGGCTGCGGTAAGTGTGCCAGGGAGTGTCCGGCGAGCGTTATAGAGATCCGGGAGGTGGAGGTATGAAAAAGCATTGGTACGACTACTTATGGATCGTGGAACTGGCCTATCTGGTCCTGGGATTCTTCAACATACTGTTTGCATGGATCGGTCTGCTTTTCTTTTTCATTCCGCTGATCATTGCTGTTGCCCGGGGAACAAAGGGTTACTGCAACCGCTACTGCGGCCGTGGGCAGATGTTTGGCCTGCTGGGAGGGCGATTTGGCCTTTCCCGGAAAAAGGATATTCCAAAGTGGATGAAGAGCAAGGTGTTCCGTTATGGCTTCCTGATCTGGTTTTTCTTCATGTTTTTCCAGATGCTCTGGAATACATATCTGGTTTTTGCGGGAGTCCGGGAACTTCGGCATGCAGTCACGCTGCTTTGGACTTTCAGGCTGCCGTGGAACTGGGCCTATCACGGCACGCTGTTTCATCCCGGAGTTGCCCAATTTGCCTTCGGATTTTACAGCGTGATGCTGACCTCCACGGTGCTGGGGCTTGTCACCATGGTGTTGTTCAAGCCCCGCAGCTGGTGCGTTTACTGCCCCATGGGGACCATGACCCAGCTCATCTGTAAGACGAAAAACAGCAAAATAAAATAAAAGGAAAACTGCAGCAGGTCTGCGAATAGTAAAATGCACAGGAAAATATGTCATGGCTGTCACTCTGTTGGGGAGACGGCCATGACATGTTATGCTGTTTATTGTTTTGTCGACAATATTGGTCACACCAATAGCAGCACCGTTGGTTATTTTCCCATGAAAATATAACGGTTTCCGTTATATAGTTCGTGAGCTTTACATACCGGATGGAGCGCCTTCTACCGGTGTTTTCGGTTCGGCAAGTAATGATTCCGTCACGCTCCCGGGAATGGTAAAAGAGACAATGCCCATATAGCCGGGCGAAACTTCATACTCATCGAATTCAATTACAAGTTCCCCGTCCTCATTGAAGTAAAAATCCTGATCGCTTTGAATTTGACTGAAACCGTCTCCGGGCATATCATCGCCCTCAAAAAAATACACGATTCCCTCATCGGCAGCCATTTGCTCTTTCATCTGTGTTTTGATGTTTTCGCTTATTGCAGTGATGTAATCCGCATCTTCCCGGAACAGGTCGGAGAGAATAACCTGTCTGCCAGTTTTCTTGTCAATGTGATAATATTTGCTGCGCTGGTACCCGCCTCCCTGTGTTTCTAGGATGTTCAGACGCAGGGTGAACCATGCATCGGTGTCGGTTACCACCTCGTAGTCTATGTCTAAAGTTTTTGCAGTGCCTTCATCCACGCTGTTTTGGAAATCATTCAGGATGGGAGTGATATAGTCGGTGATTTCCTCATTGATATTGTCTGCGGAATCCGCAGCTTCAGATTCCGCTGCAGAACCGGGCTGCTGCGTTTCGGCCGGAAGAGCGCCGCTGTCCTTTGCGGGTACGGTTTCTGTTTCCAGCCGGGGAATCTCCGCATCTGCATAATGTCTGTCATCTTCAAATTCGTATCTGTCAAAAGTGATGACTCTGATAATATTTCTTACTATAGGAATTTTTTCCATCGCCATTGCCACACGGGGACTTATATTGGGAACTAATATAAGCACTGCGAGAACCGCAGCAGCACAGATTCCAATCCGCCGGTAAAGCAGGGCTTTTTGCTTTTTAATATCGTTCCTTTGTGTTTCTTCCAATTTAGCCTGTCCTATTCTTTTCTTCATATTCTCCACTCCCTGTTCTGGGATTTCCAGATTATCATATTTTTTTTTCATTTCAAACCATTCTTTTTTTCTGTCCATAGCGTTATCCTTTCTCAACCCGTTCTGCGCGGGGATGAAACAAATACTCTTAGATGTCTTCACTGCTTAAAAAGGTAAGGCGGAGTTTTTTTAAAGACCTGTACAGACGGGATTTTACAGTGTTTAAATTCTGCTGTGTAATCCGTGCTATCTGTTCAAGTTTCAGTTCTTCAAAATACCGCAGGGTAAGAATCGTCCGATCAAGCGGTTCCAGGACATCCAGGGCATGGCATAGGTCCATGTCCTGATAACTGTCCGTTATGGTTTCCTGCAGATCATCCATGCCTGCAGCCTCCTTTTTTTTCTTCCGGAAATGGGTAATGGCTTCGTTGATCATAATTCGATAGATCCATGTGTCTGCATATCTTTCATTTTTTAACGAACTGCAATTCAGAATAGCCTTGTATGCCCCTTCCTGCACAATGTCCTGGGCGTCGTATTCGTTCCTGACATAGCTGTAAGCTAATTTGTAATACCTGGCATAATTTTCAATAAGCATTTCCTCCACAAGCTGCTTTTGTCTGATAGACGTACTAGTTTTCCTTTTCATTGATACTCCATTCTGCGCGCGCTGCATCATGATAATAGCTTTTGTTATTTTTTGACTGTTAGACGTAGAGAGGGGGATAAAAAGTTTCATTGGCATAAAAATTATTTTTATTCACGGATTTGAAAGCCCTTATCAGATATGGAACGATTATGTTGAATACTATAAGGAAAAATATTGTGTAATCGTTCCAATTTTACCGGGTCATAATGTCAATAAAAAAGAAGATTTTGAGTCTTTTCATAAATGCGTGGAAGAACTGGAAAATTACTATATTTCTAAACATGGTAATAAAGTTTTTGCAATTTACGGCATGAGTATGGGGGGAGTTTTTGCAAGCCGTGTATGGCAAAATCAAAAAATAGGGATTGATAAGCTGATCATGGAAAGTTCCCCCCCTTTTAGGATTTGAAAATTTTATGGTTTCTATCTTAACGAAGCAATATCTTATGCTGACACACAAAGCGCAGGCAGGAGATAAAAAAATTATAAAACAAGCTGTCAATTCTATGATTACAGAGGATAAACTGGACATTTTTATGGAATTGCTTGAACATATATCGGATACAACGATCATTAACTATATTAAAGAAACAGGGCGGTATAAGCTGCCAGATAAGATTGAAACTCCCGCCACAGAAATTTACTACTTATATGGCAGCAAATTAAATGAAATACTGTTCAGAAAAGTTGCGGGATTTTTGAAAAAAATTATCCAAATGCGATTACAATGTGCCTTGGCGGCAAAGGGCATTGCGAAAATGCGCTTTTGAGGCCGCAGGAACATATGAAAACGTTAAATAAGATATTGGAGAGATAACTTTAATGGAAAGCGAAACGGAGGGGTGGAAATGACAAGCGGATTGTTTTTTCAGGCAATATTGAAATTTATACTTGGTGCAGCTGTTGTAGGACTACTGATATTTGTGCCTGCCGGAACGCTATATTTTTGGAATGCATGGCTGTTCATGGGCATTTTGTTTATTCCTGTGTTCTTTGCCGGCATGGTAATGATGTTCAAAAATCCGGAGTTGTTGAAAAAACGCTTAAATGCCAAAGAACAGCAGATGGAACAGAATCTTGTCATAAAACTCAGCGGTTTGATGTTCGTCATGGGATTTGTCATGGCAGGATTGAATTTTCGGTTTGGGTGGATTATGCTGCCTGACTGGGTTTCGCGGACCGCCGCTGTCGTATTTTTATTTTCCTATTTGCTTTATGCAGAAGTATTAAGAGAGAATGCTTACTTATCACGGACGGTAGAAGTTCAGCAGGGGCAGAGGGTGATTGATACGGGACTGTATGGCATTGTCCGACACCCTATGTATAGTGCAACGATTGTTTTGTTCCTTTCTATGCCGCTGGTGCTTGGCTCTGTCCCCTCTTTTGTTATTTTTCTTGCCTATCCTGTAATTATTGCAAGGAGGATTGGGAACGAAGAAATGGTGCTTGAAAAAGGATTGGAGGGGTATGCAGAATATAAAAAAACAGTGAAATATAAAATCATTCCGTTTATATGGTGAAAAAGTGCGGCAGTTTGTTTTGCCTGTCCAAATTGGGTGAAAACAGCATTCAGTCCCTTGACGTATATCGGGAAGCATATAGGCCGTTTGTAAATTAAGGAACAGAGCGGTTTAATATCTTTTCAAGTCCGTTTTTGTCTATAATCTCGATCGTTCCGCGGGAGAGTGAGATAAGCCCCTCGTTTACAAAATACTTCAGCATCCGTGTCACTACTTCACGGGGGTTGCCCAGATGGTTGCCGATGGTTTCATGGGTGATTTTAAGAGTGCCGGTGCCTTCGATATTTGCCTCATTCAAAAGAAAATCAGCCAGTCTTTTATCAAAGCTTTTCCACATCACCTGGTCTATCAGCCACATGACATCTGAAAAGCGGCTTGCCATAACCTCGTTTGTGTAATTGGCAAGCGGTGCCGAAATATCCATAATATTCTTGTAAACTTCTGATGGGATGACTAAAACTTCAGTGTCCTTTTCTGCGGTAATGGTAATATCAAACTGAATGCTGTTCATAATGCAGGATGCGGAGAACAGGCAAATATCACGCTCAAAGAGACGGTACATCGTAATCTCCCTGCCGTCATCGGATATGGTAAAGGCACGAAGCTGTCCGGACAGCACAAGGATAAGTCCCGTGCAATCCTGCGAGCCGCTATGCAATATTTCGTTTTTGCTGAATTTACGGACAAAAGCCGCCTTTGTCAACGTGTCCTGCTGCGATTTTGTCAGTTTATCAAATACGGGTAAGTATGCTAAGTAATTCATAATCAGTGTCTCCTTTTTCATATTTTAGCATAACAGTGTTTCCGGCATATGTCAATAATATTATTGACATATGCCGGAAACAGAACTATAATCAACAGCGGGGTGATAAAATGGCAAGGCCAAGAAAATGCCGCCGGGTGTGCTATTTTCCTGAAGTTATTGAATTTTCTGCGATGGGAGAAACAGGCGGGAATCCGATTATTATGACGGTTGATGAGCTTGAAACCATACGGCTGATCGACAAAGAAGGACTCAGCCAGGAGGAATGCGGGACACAACTCGGCGTAGGCAGAACAACCGCACAGAAAATATATGAAACTGCAAGGAAAAAGATAGCAGACGTACTTGTGCTTGGCTGCTCGCTTAAAATTGAGGGCGGCGACTTTCATCTTTGCAGCGGCAGCGCAGACTTTTGTTATAAAAAAGACTGCATCAAGCAGCAGATTCAAAAAGAATACAAAATGGAGAAAGGAACAAATACTATGAGAATCGCAGTAACTTACGAAAACGGAAACATTTTTCAACATTTTGGTCACACCGGACAGTTCAAATTATATGACATTGAAGACGGCAGGGTTATTAAAACAGAGCTTATAGACACAAACGGCTCGGGCCACGGCGCACTCGCAGGCGTACTTTCTGCTGTAAAAGCAGATGTGCTCATTTGCGGCGGTATTGGCGGCGGTGCACAAATGGCGCTGGCAGAAAGCGGAATAAAGCTCTATGGCGGTGCCAGCGGTAACGCTGACGAAGCAGTAAATGCCTTTGTCAGCGGCAGACTTGATTTTAATCCTGATGTGCATTGTGATCATCACGATCATGAACACGGTGGAGAAACCCATGTTTGCGGCGATCAAGGCTGTGACCACGGACATTGCGGGGATCATTGAAAAATGTGATAACATCACGGAATTGTTTCCTTTTGGGCTTTGCATGGGCGCGGCTCCCCATAAGTGGAGGGCTGCGCCTTTTGCCTGGGGAAACTGCCTATATTTTAGTATTGTGCTGTTTGATAAAATTTTACACAGATTTTACATAAACCATCTTATGGATTTTACATAGACCAGATACCATTTGATTATAAGAAAATTCTTTGGGGGAGGATTATAGTCAGATGGATTTTTTCGGATTGCTGACAATGATCGGCGGGCTGGCATTATTTTTATACGGAATGAAAACAATGGGAGATGCCTTGTCCAAGATGGCAGGCGGCAGGCTGGAACAGGTACTGGAGCGTATGACGAATAATCCCGTGAAGGCTGTCCTGCTTGGGGCAGGCGTGACAGCAGTGATCCAGTCTTCTTCCGCTACAACGGTTATGGTAGTGGGGTTCGTTAATTCCGGTATTATGAAACTGTCACAGGCGGTCGGCGTGATCATGGGCGCCAATATCGGTACGACAGTTACCTCGTGGATCCTAAGCCTTTCCGGTATCGAAAGCGGGAATTTCTTTGTAAAACTTCTGAAACCCTCGTCTTTTTCCCCAGTATTGGCACTCATCGGCGTGATTCTTTTAATGTTTATCAAAAATACGAAAAAGAATGATGTGGGGACGATCCTGATCGGGTTTGCCGTACTTATGTTTGGAATGGAAACCATGAGCGGCGCTGTGAAGCCGCTTGCAGATGTACCGGAATTTACCTCGCTTTTCACAGCATTTGAAAATCCTCTTTTAGGTATGATAGTCGGGGCGGTTTTAACGGCAATGATTCAGAGTTCTTCTGCCTCTGTTGGTATTCTGCAGGCGATGTGCGCCACCGGAAGCGTAACGGTGGGAGCTGCGCTTCCGGTGATCATGGGGCAGAATATCGGAACCTGTATCACAGCTTTGCTTTCCGGTGTCGGGGCAAACAGAAATGCGAGAAGGGCATCGCTGGTACATCTTTATTTTAACCTGACAGGTACATTTGTATTTATGACAGTATTTTATGCCATGAACCATTTTGTACACTTTGCCTTTCTGTCGGATGCGGCAAATGGCGCAGTCATTGCGGTGATACACAGCGTTTTTAATATTGTCTCGACGATTGTGCTGCTTCCGGCTTCTAAGCTGTTAGTAAAACTCGCATATTTCACCATTCCGCAGTCAGGGGACGAAGCACTGGAAACAGCAGGAAAAGCACTGGACGAAAGATTTTTGGAGAAACCTGCTTTTGCGGTTGCACAGTGTAAAAATGCGGTGTGTGACATGGCACAGCTTATCTTAAAGGCAATGAGTTTATGTGTATTCGTACAGGAAAAATATGATGAAAATGCAGTGCAGACAATTATGGAAATCGAACAGGAAGTAGATGTCAGGGAAGATGAACTTTCCACCTACCTGACAAAGCTGTCCGCAAAACCACTCTCTGAAAGTGACAGTAAAATCATCAATAAATTTAGCAGGTGCATTACGGATTTTGAAAGGATATCCGATTATACAAAGGGCATAGCCTATGCACAAAAGAAGCTGTATAAGAGCAAAGAAAAATTTTCAAAGAAAGCGGCTGCCGAGGCAAAGCTGATTTATGAGGCAACCCTGGAGATCGTGGAATGCACGGTTTCCGGTTTTATACACGAGGACAAAGAGATGGCGTTTCGTATCGACCCCCTTGCCGATGTGATCAGCCGGGTAAAAAAAGATATCCGCAAGAACCATAGCAGGCGGCTGGAAAAGGGGAAGTGTTCCGTGGAACTTGGCATGACTCTTACAGATATGGTCACTTCCCTGGAACGTATTGCGAAACATTGCTCGAACATAGCCGAGGAGCAGATGGCATCCGAAACAGACCAGTATGCATTACATCAATATGCACGGGATGTCAAAGAGAGAAACGGATTGTACCGGGAACTGCTTGAAGGATATACGGAAAAGTATTCATTAGAAAAAACTTGATCTAAAAAATTTCAGGAAAAGGAATTTAGCGCTTATGTCATTGATCTATATTTTGGAAGATGATAAAAATATTCAGGAGATAGAAAGTTATGCCATAAAGGGGCACGGATATGATGTACGTGTGTTTGATGACGCGGAAGCCTTTGACCGGGGAATGCGGGAAATACAGCCGGATTTGCTGCTTCTTGATGTCATGCTGCCGGGAGAGGACGGGCTGTCCGTACTGAAAAGGCTCCGCTCAAATAATGACACGAAAGACCTGCCTGTCATACTTGTGACAGCGAAAGATTCAGAAATAGATACCGTCAGGGGACTTGATCTGAGGGCTGATGACTATATTACAAAACCATTTGGCATAATGGAGCTTATGTCACGCATCAAGGCGATTCTGAGGCGTATCAAACCGATGAGCGATGACGTGGTCTTAAAATATAAAAATGTATATCTGGATCAGGACAGACGGATCTGCCTTGTGGATGGGGAAAACGTAGAACTGACATTCAAGGAATATGAGCTGCTCCGGCTGTTTCTTTCCAATCTTGGTATCGTCCTGACAAGGGAAATCATCATGGAAACGGTATGGGGGACGGATTTTGCAGGAGAGAGCAGAACCGTTGACATGCATATCAGGACACTGCGCAAAAAGCTGAAATATGCGGGCAGCCTGATCATTACCGTGCGGAATGTGGGGTATAAGCTGGAATGAGAAAGAAGATTAACAGACGGTTTACCGGCATTGCGCTTTTTTCCGTTGTGATCACCACGGTCGTGATGACTGCGGTGTTTTATGCGCAGTTAAAAAAACAGGTTTTTTCCGATCTGGCGGTTGTGGTGGATTTATTGATTGATGAAGGCGCCTACATGCGAAAAACAGACGATTTGAGAATCACATTGATAGATGCAGACGGTAAGGTCTTGTTTGATTCTACGGTAGACGAGCAGTCGCTTACAAACCATCTGGACAGGCCGGAGATTGCGGAGGCGGCCTCTTCCGGAACCGGTAGGGGAATCAGAAAATCAGATACCCTGTCGGAGAGTGTATTTTATTATGCAAAAAAACTGGATAACGGACAGATACTCAGGGTAGGCAAGGAGGCACACAACGTTGTGGCCGTTCTTTTGTCTGCTCTTCCGGTGGTGTTTACCACGGCGCTGCTGCTCGCCGTTATCTGTCTGATAGTATCGCATTACCTTACTTCCGCCATTGTGAAACCGATTGAGGAAATGGCAGGGGATATGGAACATATGGATGAAGGGAAAAGCTATCCGGAGCTGATTCCCTTTACAAGAAAAATCCGTTCACAGCATGAGGAAATCTTATCTGCCGCAAATATAAGGCAGGAATTTACCGCCAATGTAAGCCACGAACTAAAAACGCCCCTTGCGGCAATTTCCGGCTACGCGGAACTGATGGAAGCAGGAATTGTAGAGGAAAAGGAGATGAAGCGCTTTTCAGGGGAAATCCGTAAAAGCGCAGCAAGGCTGCTTACCCTGATCAATGACATCATTAGGCTTTCGCAGTTAGATACAGGAAATGCAAAGGATATTCTTGATGTAGTAAACCTGGCGGAGATTGCAAAGGAAAGTGTGGAAATGCTCTCTTTCGGAGCGGCGAAAAATGGTATTGATGTAGTATATGAAGGAGATGACAGGGCGGATGTCCATCTCGGAAAGGAACTTGCACAGGAGCTTGCCTACAATCTGATTGAAAACGCCATCCGATATAACAAACCGAACGGCAGGGTGGCTGTAAAAGTACAAAATAAGGGAATGCAGATTGTCTTCTCGGTAGAGGATACCGGTATCGGCATTCCGCCTGAACATCGGGAGAGGATTTTTGAGCGCTTTTACCGGGTGGATAAAAGCAGGTCGAAAGAACTTGGAGGTACGGGTCTCGGGCTTGCGATTGTAAAGCATATCTGTAACCTGACAAATGCAGAAGTGGATCTGATGAGCAAGCCAGGAGTCGGAACGAAGATAGTTATTGTTTGGTGTGTGGGCAACGCTTAAAGATGGGAGATAAGATCATGTGGAAAAACTTATATGAGAATTTGAAAAATGACCCGGAGATAAGGGAACTGATCCGCAGGGGCAATGCGAATTTAGGCGTTCTGGGTTATACGGACCATTCAGAGGCCCACACAGTCCTTGTGGCAGAAAAGACAGCATGGATACTCAAGGAATTTGGGTATGACGAGCATACACAGGTGTTGGGAAAAGCGGCAGGGTTTATGCATGATATCGGAAATGCCATCAACCGTTCCCACCATGCGGAATATGGCGGGATCCTGGCAAATGAAATCTTGAGAAGGTATGACCTGCCAGTGGAGGATCGGATTGAAATCGTAACCTGTATCAGCAATCATGATGAATCCACAGGCGGAACCGTCAGTGCAGTCTCGGCTGCGCTTATCATCGCGGATAAAACAGATGTGCGCAGGAACAGGGTCAGACTGCGGGATAAGGCCGCTTTTGATATCCACGACAGGGTGAATTACGCTGTTACGGAAGCACGGCTGGAGATTGACCAGGAGAAAAAGGTGATTACGCTGCATTTACAGATAGACGAGGAAAACTGCTCCATGTATGAGTATTTTGACATCTTCTTAGGAAGGATGCAGATGTGCCGCCACGCCGGGGAATTTTTTTGCGTGCGCTTTAAGCTGATGGCAAACGGCAGCAAGGTCCTGTAAGGATTATGCTGAAATGATTAAGGGAAAAGAGTGGAGGTTGATGGCATGGAGATAGCCTTACAGATATTTTTATTGGCCGCAGGGTTTATGATGCTTATCAAGGGTGCGGATTTTTTTGTGGATGGTTCGTCAGGAATTGCCTCAAGATTTGGGATTCCGCAGCTTGTGGTCGGTCTTGACCATTGTTGCCATGGGAACAAGCGCTCCTGAGGCGGCGGTAAGCGTTTCGGCGGCGTTTAAGGGGAATGCGGGCATTACCATAGGGAATGTGGTGGGAAGTAATATCCTGAATATCCTTATCATTTTAGGCCTTACGGCACTTTTGACAAAAAAGGTCGTCCCAGTTGCATCTTCGATGGTAAAATATGAAATGCCTTTCATGATTGTGGTAACTTTAATCCTTCTCTGGATGGGATATGCGGGAAATCGGATTTCAAGGCTGGACGGGATCGGATTATGGATTGCTTTTCTGCTGTATCTATATTATCTGTTAAAGATGGCAAAAAAGGGTGCTGACAAAAAATCAGATGACAAGGAAGGAGAAATTGCAGGAAGAGAAGGGAATAAAAAGGGAAAAAGTATGGCAATGTTGTTTTTGCTCACGGGTGCCGGTCTTGCGCTTGTTGTGGTCGGCAGCAGCGTCACTGTGGATGCAGCAACAGCGATAGCAAAAATCATAGGTCTGAGTGAGAGATTTATAGGGCTTACAATCGTGGCGCTGGGAACATCTCTGCAGGAATTGTTTACATCTGTTTCAGCAGCGAGAAAAGGCAATGCGGATATTGCAATCGGAAATATTGTGGGAAGCAATATCTTCAATATCCTTTTTGTGGTGGGAATATCTGCGTTGATTACGCCGGTAGTTTTTTGAGAGCAAATTTATAGTGGATTCTATTGTGGCTGTAATCGCGGGAGCGCTGTTGTGGATATTCCCCCTCAAAGGAAAGAGCTTGAACCGTGTGGAGGGTGGCATGCTGCTGCTTGGATATTTGGGATATTTTATTTACTTACTGTGATTTACTATCTTTGGAGTGGCGTAAAGCGTGCCGATAATGGCAGGAAATTATGTATATTTCAATGTAAAAAGAAAGAGGTAGAAACCTATGCAAAAGAAACTGATTTTGGTCACTTCGCCGCCGGCAAGCGGCAAAACATATATTTCAAAACTACTGGCAAAGCGGTTGAATCATGTTGTGTATTTGGACAAGGATACCCTTATTACACTGTCGAAGCATATATTTGCAGTGGCCGGGCAGCCGTTTGACCGCAGCAGCGATTTTTTGAACAGTACATCAGGAATCCAGAATATGACTGCATCGTGGCGCTGGCACTGGAAGCTTTGGATTATGAGGATATTGTACTCATAAATGCTCCCTTTACCAGAGAAATCAGGAATATGGAGTATATCCTGAATCTGAAAGACAAACTGAGTGAGAAAAACGCCAATCTGGCAGTAGTCTGGGTGGAGACGTCCCCGGAAGTTGTACATGAACGCATGATTCTCAGAAATTCGGAGCGCGATACATGGAAGCTGGCGCACTGGGATGAGTACCTTGCGGAATGCAATTTTAATATCCCGTCTAATTTGGATGATCCGAAGATCAAGGATGATCTTCTTATCATAAAAAATGATAACCAGCAGGAGCTGGAGGCTTCCATGAAAGAGGTGCTGGATATTCTGGAAGACAATGTATGATGGAGGGAGGTATGCAAAATGATAATTGGTAGAATTTTAAGCGGCATAGAGGCACTGGCGGCTGCTGTCAATCCTCATAAAGAAGCAGTGGAACTGGTGGAACAGCAGATAGATGAGCTGGCAGATGATCTTGTCCGGGATACCTATGAAACAACAGTGAAGCCGGATGATTATGTTTATCCGAGTGAGAATTATAATGATATTATGAAAGTCAGTGCGGGAGAACATTTTTCATCATCGAACAATAACCGTCAGCCGCAATAAAAGCCTGACTGCAGTGGCATTTGGGAAACACCCTTCAACACTGGCTTCCTTCAGAAGGCGAAATGTTCATCCGGGGAGAGCAGGATACATTCCGGCCATGGTAAAACCAGGGTTTGATTGAGAAAATCCTGGTTTTTTTGTTATGGGCTTTAGCCTGTTGAACATGACGGAGTTTTTCGTGTTCCGAAAAACGGAGTCGTGTGAAACAAAAAACCCCCTGCTTTGCGGGGGGAGGCAACAGGTTCTACACAAAAATCACCTTTCCGCTCGTATAATAGAGGTGTCCAGCCACTATTACGGAAAGGAAAGGTGATTTTTTATGGCAAATAAAGCCAATGATTTAGCCCACACAAAATGGATGTGTAAGTATCACATTGTCTTCACACCTAAGTATAGGAGAAAAATAATTTACAATCAATTGAAAACGGACATACGTGATATATTGAAACAGTTATGCGCGTATAAAGGCGTGGAGATTATTGAAGGGCATCTTATGCCCGACCATATCCATATGTTAGTGAGTATCCCGCCTAAGATGAGTGTTTCCAGTTTTATGGGGTATTTGAAAGGAAAGTCAGCGTTAATGATTTTTGACAGGCACGCAAATCTGAAATATAAATTTGGGAACAGACATTTCTGGTCAGAAGGATACTATGTGGCGTTAGACCGATATCGGTCTAACGCCACATAGGCCGACAAAAAAATTAGGCCGATAGATCACAGAAAGATTCCCATTTTTAAAGCATATTTATATTGATTTATCGGTCTAAAACCATTGTAATAACTCCAAAGGATTATTACAATGAAAAAATTTAATGTTTTTGATGAACTGGCATTTGATACAAAACAGAAGTTGCTTTCTTTTTGTGATTATGCCCCCAAAACACTATCTCGTTATGATAGTATTGTTGAAATGCTCAAAGAAGTAATGGATGGCACAGAAATGGTATTCTCCCTTTCACGCGCCAAAAAATGGCTTGACTGTTTCATCGCGTTTAACAATTACAGCGATCACACTTACAAAAAATATAGAAGGATCCTTCTTCTTCTCAATGATAATTATATCGGAGAACTGAATTACTGGAAGATTTATCCTTCTGTCTATCGCTTAATACCAAAATCGGAAGATTTCCTGAGAACAGCCAGTGGCTATGAAGATTATCTGAAATCCTGTGAGTATGCGGAAAAAACTATTTATGTCAGAATGTCGTTTGCTTATGGCTTCCTATACTATCTGGAATCAGTTGGAATTGACGATGTAAGGCTGGTTACAGCTTTTACAGTTTCTGCTTATATTAGTTCCGCACATTTTAAGAACAGGGCGCCGAATGGAGTTTCGACAGAGATTATTGGGATCAGACAGTTCCTAAAATTTCTTGAAGACAGATATTTCATAAAAACAGGAATTCATCATGCCTGCTTTAGCAGACAGAATAAGAGCAGAAGAATCGTTTCTACTTATACAGATAAGCAGATAGAAATTCTCTGCGGTGAATATCAGGAACTGCAGACAAATCTTAGAAACCGCGCTGCTTATCTGCTTGCGCTAAAGTGTGGCCTGCGTACCTGTGATATCATGAACCTAAAATTCCAGAATTTAAATTTTAAGGAAAAGACAATCCGTTTGGTTCAAAAAAAGACCAAGGAGGCCTTGGTAATCCCTTTTGATACAGAGGTCTCGAATGCCCTTATCAAATATATCCTGGAAGAACGACGGGAATGCAGCAGTAATTATGTTTTTGTGACAGTGACAGGGCCTGTCAGAAAACTTACCCATCACTCGTCATTCAGGACAGAAAACAGATTCAGGGATTCCGCGGAGTGTGATAAGCCTGTACATAACGGGCTCCACATTCTCCGAAGAACTTTTGCATCGGATCTGCTAAAATCGGGAATCCATGTATCACTGATTGCTTCAGCCCTCGGGCATGCAGATACTGGTACTGTTGACAGGTATCTTGCGGTAGAGGAAGAAAAAATGAGGAAATGCTCCCTGCCTATCGATGAAATTTCATATGAAGGGGGATTGTACTAATGAGTGCCATAAGACAATATTTTCCCAACATGATACAGACCTGGCATAACCTGGGATACTCTCTTGATTATCTTGAACCGAATCTGACAGAACTGGATCTATTCTATGATAAATCCTATCCGGAGCAGGTTACGGTGACATTTGAATCGGCAACAGATTGGATCTATTTCAAAAAAACAGATTCGAAGAAACAGTTGCGTGAAAGAATTCTGACAGTGAAATATCTTTCACGGTATCTGCTCTCAATTGGTATCGATGCTTATATACCTGATATTAAAGTGAAAGGAGATTTCCATAAACATCCCCAATTATTCAATGATATGCAGCTATGCCGCTTCTTTACAGGCGCAGACAGGTTAAAGGCCAATAAACGGTCGCCAAACCGGGAATATATAGCGCCCGTACTGTTTCGGATAATATATGCGTGCGGATTGAGAAACTCAGAAGCATGCATTATAAAAAAGAAGGATATTGATCTTAAAAGGGGGATTGTTAAAGTCATGCATTCTAAAGGTGACAAGGACAGGATTG